>OJIK01000342.1_pt1 | contig 14778 bp, 9 predicted proteins | sample 1595571 | NCBI WGS metagenome assembly OJIK01 (sample SAMN05416791, study PRJEB24817) | seawater metagenome | isolation source: Sea water | place: Canada:Atlantic | collected 2013-11 | reverse complement strand
CACCTCTCTATTCGTCGGCAGCGTCAGATGTGTATAAGAGACAGATATCAACATCGGTATCAGGATTCATCTCTTTTTCTTTCATTAAAAAATAATAAGTAGTAGAAGTACCATGATGTGTTCTAATAAAGTCTATAATTCTGTCTGGTAAATTATATTTTTTGGCAATTTCTACTCCTTTTATCACATGATCTGTTATTATTTTAGCACTGTCTTTAGGAGACAAATCATGGTGTGGGTTGACGCCTGTAGTTTGGTTTTCTGTAAAATACATTGGATTTACCATTTTTCCAATATCATGATACAAAGCACCTGTTCTTACCAACATAGAATTTGCACCTATTTCATTGGCTGCAGCTTCTGCTAAATTAGCTACTTGCATCGAATGCTGAAAAGTACCTGGAGCTTTCTCGTTTAGCGCTCTTAAAAGCTCTGTATTTGTGTTTGACAGCTCCAACAAAGTAACGTCTGAAACCAACCCGAAAACTTTTTCGTAGATATAAATTAAAATAATCGACAGAAAGGAAAGCAATCCATTTAAACCAAACAGTATAAAATAATCTACATTTATTTGAGATGCATTGCCTTCTTTTATGATTGAAAAAGCAAAATAAGTAAGCATGTAAATACCAGTAATCTGGGCAACTGATATAAAAAGATTGGCTCTCTTATATAATTCTGAAACGGTTAAAATAGTAACAATACCTGCTATAATATGCAGATAAATAAACTCGAAACTATTAGGAACTACATACCCTAGTAAAAGTACCGTAAGTACATGCGCAAAGAGGCCTAAACGTGCATCAAAAAAAGCTTTTAAAATAATTGGCAAAACACTTAAAGGAACAACGTATAAATAATCTGCATTGTAATTTATAACCAATGTCTGAATGAAAATCATTGAAAAAACATTGAAAAAGATAAACGTAACCTTATTGTTATTATTGTAAATTTCTTCTCGGTACTTCTTTAAGAATAACAAGAGCATTAATAAAGCAAGTGCTACTAAAATAGTATACCCTAATATAATCCAATTATAATTAGATTCTGTCCAAACTTTAGATTCAGATTCACTTTTTAAAGAACTTAATACTGCTAATTTTTTTCCCTCAACAATATCTCCTTTTAAAATAATTAATTCTCCTGAAGAAACCTTTCCTTTCGTATAAGAAATCTTTCTCGTTTCATTGTCAATTACCTTCTCCGTAAAATCTGCATCATAGGTAATGTTAGGTTTAATTATATCAGAGAGTATATTAAAAAATTGTTTTCTTCTAAACTCATTAAAACCGATCTCTAAGTTTGCTGTAATAATTTTTAAGACTTTGTTTGAATTGTATAGATTTTTAAAAGGAATGTCTTTCACAACATTTTCTTTTGTTATAGAAATCAATGCATCTTTATTAGCAACAATATTCTGACTAATGGTTGCTAAAAAACCTTCTTTATAAACTTCATTAATTATTTCTACCCCTATTTTATTGAACAATATTTTTTGATCAATAGATAAAGAATCACTTAAAAGAAGGGTTTGAACACTTTTTTCAAAAGCAGTATTTACAGCTACTACTTCCGCCTTATTGTAGGTGAAAAAAAGTTTTGAATTGGCTTCTATTCGCTGTTTTTCTATTTTAATTTCAGCTTCAGATTTTTGAACTGCAAAATCAAAAGGTGCATATAAATTATCGTATTTCCATAATTGTCCATTATTAAAATCATACTTAAACTGCCCTCCTTTTGGAAATAAATAAACAATAGCAACTGTAGTAATTAAAAATAAAATTACTTTATAGATGATGGTGTTTTTCTGATAGAGTTTATTAACGAAATTGCTCATATTATGTATCTTATTATTACAAACTTACTGCAAAAAAGTTAAGGTTAGAGATTGAAAAGAGACAAACCTATCAAAATCGATTAAAAAAGTTTAATTTCGCGTACAACCTTGTGTAAAAATAATCCGAAAACATCATATGAAAGAAGTAGTAATTGTATCTGTTGCCAGAACACCTATTGGAAGTTTTATGGGAAGTTTATCTTCTATACCCGCAACAAAATTAGGTGCTATCGCAATAAAAGGAGCTTTAACTAAAATTAATTTATCACCAGAACTGGTAGACGAAGTATTTATGGGGAATGTAGTTTCTGCTGGCTTAGGACAAGCACCGGCAAGACAGGCTGCAATCTATGCTGGGCTTCCAGATACAGTGCCGTGTACAACTATAAATAAAGTTTGTGCTTCTGGTATGAAATCGATTATGTTAGCAGCACAATCCATTGCTTTAGGTGATGCTGAAATTGTTGTTGCAGGTGGAATGGAAAACATGAGTGCTATCCCACATTACCAACATGCTAGAAATGGCAATAAATTTGGGCCAATCACAATGGAAGATGGCATGCAGAAAGATGGATTGGTAGATGCATATGGCAAAATTCCTATGGGTGTTTGTGCGGATGCTTGTGCTACTGAATATAATTTTTCTAGAGAAGCGCAAGATAACTTTGCAATACAGTCATATGAACGTTCTGCAAAAGCCTGGAGTGCTGGGAAATATGCCGATGAAATTGTGCCCGTAGAAATTCCTCAGAGACGTGGAGATGCAATTATTTTCTCAGAAGATGAAGAATTTAAAAATGTAAAAATGGAGAAAATTGCTTCCTTAAGAGCAGCCTTTACAAAAGACGGAACAGTTACTGCTGCAAATGCCTCTACAATTAATGATGGTGGTGCTGCATTGGTTTTAATGTCTGCCGAAAAGGCAAAAGAATTAAAAATTACTCCGCTTGCAAAAGTTAGAAGTTACGCAGATGCTGCACACGAACCAAAATGGTTCACAACTGCGCCAGCAAAGGCACTTCCAAAGGCATTAGCCAAAGCAAATCTCTCTATTAAGGATGTAGACTTTTTTGAATTGAATGAAGCTTTTTCTATTGTAGGTTTAGCTAATATGAAGCTTTTAAATATTACAGATGATAAAGTAAACGTTAATGGTGGCGCAGTCTCTTTAGGGCACCCCTTAGGAGTTTCTGGTGCTAGAATAGTAATTGCCTTAACTTCTATTTTAAAACAAAATAACGCCAAATTTGGTGCCGCAGCAATCTGCAATGGAGGTGGTGGTGCTAGTGCTATGATTATCGAAAGAATTTCTTAAGTAAAAAGTAAAAAAAAACTAAAACCTAACAATTAAAAACTTGTTATACGGCATTTGTAATATAAGTATTGTTCCTTTAAGACTAGAGGAATCTGACAAATCTGAAATGATTAGTCAGGTTTTATTTGGTGAGCATTTTGAAATAATTGAAAAGCAAAAAAGCTGGACTAAAATTCGTTTGGCTTTTGATAAATTTGAGGGTTTTATAGACAACAAGCAATATCTTGAAATTACTGAAGAGAACTACATACAAATAAATAATAAAACGATTACCTATACTGCTGAAATAGTAGACTTTGTTACAGATGAACAAAACGAATTAACAACAATTGCAATAGGTTCTCAATTGCCTTTTTTTACGGAAGGAAAGTTAAAATTAGGAAGTAACAAATATAGGTACGACAATTCTGTTTTTCATGGAATATCTTCTAAAAGCGATCTTTTAAAAACTGCATTTACCTATTTAAATGCACCTTTTCTGTGGGGTGGAAAAACTCCTTTTGGTATTGATTGTTCTGGTTTTACGCAAATGGTTTATAAACTTTGTGGGCATCAATTATTAAGAGATGCAAAACAACAAGCTACCCAAGGAGAAGTACTTAGTTTTATTGAAGAAAGCGAGCCGGGAGATTTGGCTTTTTTTGACAATGAAGAAGGAGAAATTATTCATGTTGGTATTATTTTAAATGATTACCACATCATACATGCACACGGAAAAGTAAGAATAGATAGCTTAGATCATAGTGGAATTTTCAATGCAGATCTTCAAAAGCATACCCATAAATTAAGAGTGATAAAAAAAATTATATAAAAAAAATCCGAAACTTGAAAGTTTCGGATTTTTTTTATATGTAGAATTTCAATAACTTATTGCCCTCTCATTTCTTTATAAATTGGTCTTAAAGCATCTGCTTCTTCGATCATTTCTAAAGTATCATACATGTTTAACAATGTTCTAACAGTTCCTTCAGACCTCTCTATAGTATCCGCTTTCATTAAGTAAGGTAACGCTTTTTTATAAAGTGCTTTCTGCTTTGCAAGCAATGCGTCATACTTATCATAATCCGATAAATTATTATTCATTTCCTCAATAATTTCTTTTTCTTCTGCAAGCATCGCAACCGCTAGATTCATATACGCATCTCCATAGTCTGGCTTTAATTCAATTGCTTTCTTGTAGTAAGCTACCGCCTCTTCTATTTTACCTTCATTTGCATTTACAACACCTAAATTAAAAAATAACGTAGGGTTTGTAGGGTCTAACTTTACAGCTTCTTGCATTAAGGCCCCAAACTTGTCCATTCTATCTAACTTAATATACAACTGCGCCTCATTAAGTATTAAATTAACATCTTTTGGATTCGCTTTTCTAGCCTCTTGTAGTGCAACTATAGCTTCTTCTGTTTTTCCTTGGTTTACTAAAATATAACCAATATTTTTTACAATATCAGCTTGTTTAGATTCAGATACTTTTTCGGTAGGTTCTGTATATTGCTTTGCTTTAACCATTAAATCTCTTTGAGTTTTTGAACCCAAATCTTCTACTTTACCAGATTCTATACTAACTGCTAAATATTGCGTAGTAATTCCTGTATATCCTATTTTCTTCAATTCTCTATAGTACCCTAAAGCAGCATCGTACTCTTTTGCTAACGAAGCACTAAGAGCTGCGTTGTATAAAAACGTTGTATCTGTAGGACTTAGCTTATACGTTAGATGAAAACTAGTAGCTGCATCTTTATAATTCTTGTCATTACTATAAAGATCTATTGCCTTTGTAGATACTTTTTGTACTAGAGAACCAAACATAGGCTTTGCTAGCTTTGTATATTTTTTCTTTCCTATTTCAATTTCATAATCAAAAAGATTATTAAAACTATCGGCTGCAGCTGCATAATTACTTTCACCAGCTAATGCTTGCCCTTTTAAGAAGTAGTACTTTGCCTTATATTTAGAATCCATACTTGCTAACATAGCATCTACAGAATTTACAGCAACCAATGCTGATGCAAACTCACCTTTCTTTATTGCTTTTTCTGCAGTTTTTAATTCACTTTTCTGGCCAAAGGCTATCATAGAAATTAAACCTAGAGAAATTGCTAATACTTGATTTTTCATTTTAAAAATTATTTAATTTATTATTACTCGTTATTTTCATTTGATTCATTTTCACTTGAATCATTTTCAATTTCTGTGCCATCTTCCGTTTCACCTTCTAAATCTTCTTCTACGTCTTCTTCGTGTGCGACTTTGGCAACAGCTGCAATGCTATCAGAATCTTTAATGTTAATTAAACGAACACCCTGTGTTGCACGTCCCATAACCCTTAAGTCTTCTACAGCCATTCTAATAGTCAATCCAGATTTATTTATAATCATTAAATCGTTAGAATCATTTACATTTTTAATAGCTACTAAATTACCTGTTTTCTCAGAAATATTTAAAGTTTTTACACCTTTACCACCTCTATTGGTAACTCTATAGTCTTCTAATTTAGAGCGCTTACCAAATCCTTTTTCTGAAACCACAAGAATATTGCTTTCCATATCATTTACGGCAACCATACCAATTACCTCATCATTTTCATGCTGTAAAGTAATTCCTCTTACCCCAGAAGCAGTTCTTCCCATTGGGCGTGTTTTTGCTTCTTCAAAACGAATTGATTTACCAGATGCTAATGCCAACATTACTTGACTATCTCCAGTTGTTAGTTTTGCTTCTAATAACTCATCACCTTCTTTAATGGTAATTGCATTAATACCATTTGTTCTTGGTCTAGAATACTGTTCTAAAGAAGTCTTTTTAACTTGTCCTTTTTTAGTTGCCATAATTACATAATGGCTATTAATATATTCTTCGTCTTTTAAATCTTGTGTTACTAAGAACGCCTTTACTTTATCATCTGGTTCTATATTGATTAAGTTTTGCATTGCTCTACCTTTAGTGTTTTTACCACCTTCAGGAATTTCATATACACGCATCCAAAATACTTTTCCTTTCTGCGTAAAGAACATCATGTATTGATGATTTGTACCTACAAATAAGTGCTCTAAGAAATCTTCATTTCTTGTAGTCGCACCTTTTTGACCTCTACCACCTCTATTCTGTACTTTATATTCTTCTAAATTTGTACGTTTTAAATATCCAGCATTCGAAATTGTAACCACCACCTTTGTATCTGGTATCATGTCTTCAATTCTCATGTCTCCACCAGCGTATTCTATAATAGATCTGCGCTCATCTCCATACTTATCTTTAATATGTGCTAACTCTTCTTTAATAATATCGTAACGTCTTGGTTCGTTTGCTAAAATATCTTTTAGATCTGTTATGGTTAACATAATTGCGTCAAACTCTGCGCGCAATTTATCTTGCTCTAAACCTGTTAATTGACGCAAACGCATCTCTACGATGGCTTTTGCTTGAATTTCTGTCAACTCAAAACGCACGATTAACTTCTCACGAGCTTCATCTGCATTTTTAGATGCACGAATAGTAGCAATTACCTCATCAATGTTATCTGAAGCAATAATTAATCCCTCTAAAATATGTGCTCTTGCTTCTGCCTTTTTAAGATCAAATTCTGTTCTTCTAACAACAACTTCATGCCTGTGCTCAACAAAATAATGAATTAGTTGTTTTAAATTTAATTGCTCTGGTCTTCCTTTTACCAAGGCAATATTATTCACACTAAAAGAAGTTTGTAATTGCGTGTACTTAAATAACTTATTTAATACGATATTAGGAATTGCATCACGTTTTAAAATATACACAATACGCATTCCGTTTCTGTCAGACTCATCTCTAATATTAGAAATACCTTCAATTTTCTTATCATTAACCAGTTCAGCAGTTTTTTTAATCATTTCTGCTTTATTCACTTGGTAAGGAATTTCTGTAACAATAATACACTCACGCCCCTTCACTTCTTCAACGATAGCTTTAGCGCGCATGACAATACGTCCTCTACCTGTATGAAAAGCATCTCTTACACCATCGTAACCATATATAATTCCTCCTGTAGGAAAATCTGGTGCGGTAATGTGCTGCATTAACTCATCTATTTCAATCTCTCTATTCTCTATATATGCTAGCGTACCATTAATAACCTCTGTTAGGTTGTGTGGCGCCATATTTGTTGCCATACCTACTGCAATTCCAGAAGCACCGTTTACTAATAAATTAGGAATACGTGTTGGTAAAACCGTTGGTTCTTGCAAGGTGTCATCAAAGTTCAAACGATGATCTACAGTATCTTTTTCAATATCAGCCAACATGTCTTCTGATATTTTCTGCATTCTAACCTCAGTATAACGCATTGCCGCTGGTGAATCTCCATCTACAGAACCGAAATTCCCTTGCCCATCGACCATCATGTAACGCACACTCCAGTTTTGCGCCATTCTTACCATAGAATCATATACAGAAGTATCTCCGTGCGGGTGAAACTTCCCTAAAACTTCTCCAACAATTCTTGCCGACTTCTTGTAAGACCCAGTTGCCTTAATTCCTAGCTCATGCATACCAAATAAAACTCTTCTATGAACGGGTTTTAAACCATCTCTAACATCTGGTAATGCTCTTGAAACAATCACTGACATCGAATAATCGATATACGCAGCTTTCATCTGCTCTTCTATGTTAATAGGAATTACTTTTTCTCCGTCTGCCATATATATTTTCTATAAGTATTTATTCACTTTTTTAAAACAAGGCAAGATACTATTTCTATTAGAGTTTACAAAAACATACCCGTTCTGAATTAAAGAGAGTTATCAACATTTTTTAATAATTTTTAACAGCTATTTATTAGGTTGATTTTCAATAGTTTTATAAATTGTAGTCCTAGTCAAACTGTCAGTTTTTTAAAGATTGGCACCTTTTTTGTAATTAATTAGAAAAAAAAAGAACTAAATTTACATCAATAGAGAATATAATATGGACGATAATTTTTCACCAAAAGTAAGAGATGTAATAGCATTCAGTAAAGAAGAGGCGCTAAGGTTAGGGCATGAATTTATTGGGACTGAACATTTGTTATTAGGCTTAATAAGAAAAGGGGAGGGAAAAGCAATGGAAATCTTAACTGCATTTGATGTAGATACGGTGCTATTGCGTAAAAAACTAGAACAATTAAACCCTGCATTTACAGATACTTCGAGTAAGAAAAACTTACATTTAACAAGGCAAGCAGAAAAAGCGCTTAAAACTACATTTCTAGAAGCAAAATTATACCAAAGTGAGTCTATTGATACTGCTCATTTATTGTTATGCATTCTTAGAAATGAAAATGACCCAACAACAAAACTAATTCAGAAGTACCATGTAAATTATGATGAAGCCAAGGCTTTATATAAACAATTACATGCAGAAGACACAGATAATTTGCCAAACAACCCAATTGCAGAAACCCCTTCTGATGACGAGTTTCCTTCAGAAAAACCGAACCCTTTTGACCAATCTAAAAAACCGCAAAATGTAAAAAAATCTAAAACACCTGTTTTAGATAATTTTGGTAGAGATTTAACGGATTTAGCAGAAAGAGGAAAATTAGACCCAGTTGTAGGAAGACAAAAAGAAATTGAACGTGTTTCACAAATTCTAAGTAGAAGAAAGAAAAATAACCCAATGCTAATAGGTGAACCAGGGGTTGGTAAATCTGCCATTGCAGAAGGCTTGGCTCTAAGAATTATAGAACGTAAAGTTTCTAGAATTTTATTTGACAAACGTTTGGTCTCTTTAGATTTAGCAAGTTTGGTTGCGGGTACAAAATACCGTGGTCAATTTGAAGAACGTATGAAGGCTTTAATGAATGAACTTGAAAAGAATGAGGATATTATTCTTTTTATAGACGAAATTCATACGATTGTTGGCGCCGGTGGAGCAACGGGTTCTCTAGACGCTTCTAACATGTTAAAACCTGCCTTAGCGCGTGGAGAAATTCAATGTATTGGTGCAACTACTTTAGACGAGTTTAGAACAAATATAGAAAAAGATGGTGCTTTAGAACGTCGTTTTCAAAAGGTAATTGTAGAGCCTACTTCCGTAGACGAAACCATTCAAATCTTACAAAATATTAAATCTAAATATGAAGAACATCATCATGTAAATTATACAGATGAAGCGATTAATGCTTGTGTAAAATTAACAAATAGATATATGACAGACAGGTACCTACCAGACAAAGCTATTGATGCTTTAGATGAAGCGGGTTCTAGAATTCATATTACCAATATTGTAGTGCCTCAACAAGTTTTAGAATTAGAAGCTCAACTAGAAACTGTTCGCAGTCAAAAAACAAAAGCAGTAAACGGACAGAAATACGAAGAAGCTGCAAAGTTGCGTGATGATGAAAAAAACATGGAAGCTGCACTAGACTCTGCTCAGAAACAATGGGAAGACGACTCTAAACAAAATAGAGAAATTGTTACAGAAGATAATGTTGCAGAAGTAGTTTCTATGATGACAGGAATTCCTGTAAATAGAGTTGCAGAGGCAGAAACAGAAAAATTACACGAATTACCGCAACTGATTAAAGGAAAAGTTGTGGGACAAGATATTGCAGTGACAAAAGTAGTGAAGGCAATACAAAGAAATAGAGTTGGATTAAAAGATCCAAACAAACCTATTGGATCCTTTATATTTTTAGGCCAAACTGGTGTTGGTAAAACACAATTAGCAAAAGTACTAGCTCGTGAATTATTTGATTCTGATGATTCTTTGATTAGAATTGACATGAGTGAATACATGGAGAAATTTGCTATTTCTCGCCTAATTGGTGCACCTCCAGGATATGTTGGTTATGAAGAAGGAGGACAATTAACTGAAAAAGTAAGAAGAAAACCGTATGCTGTTATTTTATTAGACGAGATAGAAAAAGCACATCCGGATGTATTTAATATTTTGCTGCAAATTTTAGATGATGGCTTTATCACAGATAGCTTAGGAAGAAAAATCGACTTTAGAAATACCATAATTATTATGACTTCTAATATTGGTGCACGCCAATTAAAAGATTTTGGCGGCGGTGTTGGTTTTGGAACTGCTACGAAAGCAGCACAAGCAGACGAACATGCTAAATCTGTTATAGAAGGTGCTTTAAAAAAATCTTTTGCTCCTGAGTTTCTAAACAGAATAGATGACGTAATTATCTTCAACGCGCTAGAAAGAGAAGACATACATGCAATAATAGATATTGAATTAGATAAATTATTAAATAGAATATCTGACTTAGGCTACACATTAGATCTAAGCGAGAAAGCTAAAGACTATATAGCAGATAAAGGATTCGATAAGAAATATGGAGCTAGACCTCTTAAAAGAGCGATACAGAAATACATTGAAGATGCTTTAGCAGAAGAAATTGTAAATTCTAAACTCTCTGAAGGTGACACTATTAAAATGGATCTTGATGAGAAAGAAAATAAACTTACAATTCAAATAGAGAAAACTAAAAAGAAGATAAAAACAAAAACAGCTTCTTAAAATTTAAAAACCCAAACAAATGTTTGGGTTTTTTTTTACTTCAATTACTTATTTTTTTTAGGAAAACATTAACAAGGTAGTGCCTCAATAAATTATTTAAAAAAACATAAATTTTTATATTTGTACGCTAAAGCAAAAACAAAAAATGAAGAAAAATAGCCTCCTTTTATTCACATTGATACTCCTTGCTTCTTGCACGGGTAAAAACGCTACGGAATATCTCTACTTATCAGGGAAATTAGAAAACAATAAAGATTCTATACTTACAATCGCAGGACAAACTGGGATTATTAAAACAATTGCTATAAATACAGACGGTACTTTTAAAGACACTCTAAGAGTTGAAAAAGCAATATATACACTTACTACAAGTGCTAAAAGAGCACCTATATATTTAAAAAACGGTTTTAATATTAGTATAAACGCAAATGCAGAAGACTTTATGACTAGCATTGCCTTTTCTGGACATGGATCAGAAAATAGTAACTTTATGCTAGCTCAAATAAAGGAAAGTCAAAAACTTGGGGACCCTACTGCTATTTTAGAATTGGAGGAAAATCAATTTAAAATCAAATTAGAAACTATAAAACAAAAATATGACAGCATCTTAAATTCTTACGAAAACATTGATAGTTCTTTGGTTGAAAAAGCAAACCAACAAACTGCTGAAATGATGAATTATTTTAATAAAACGTATGCTAAAAATAAAGCATTTGCTAAAGGGTCACCTTCTCCAGAATTTAAAAATTACATAGACTTTAAAGGAGGAGAAAAGTCTTTAGATTCTTTTAAAGGAAAATATGTTTATATTGATGTTTGGGCAACCTGGTGTGGACCTTGCATTCAGCAAATTCCTTTTTTAAATTCCTTAGAAAAAGAATACCATAGAAAAAACATAGCTTTTGTTAGTATTTCTACAGATGAATCAAGAAGAAGTGGTGGTTCTTGGGATGCTGCAGAAAATAAATGGAGAACATTTGTAAAGGATAAACAATTAACAGGAACGCAATTGTGGGCAGGACAAGATTACGATTTCCAGAAAGCATATCAAATCAATTCAATCCCTAGATTTATATTAATAGATCCTAAGGGAAACATTGTTAATGCAAATGCACCTAGACCTTCTGAACCTAGATTAAAACAATTATTCACTTCTTTAGGTATCTAAACACCCATTAGTAAACATAAAAAAGCGAAATTCAACTTAATGAATTTCGCTTTTTTTATATATTCTAAACTATCAAAAGTCTTTAAAAATTACTCTTTATAAACCCCCATTTTAGCATATTTATCCATTCTCTGAGCAACTAATTCTTCTTCAGGTAAATCTTTTAATTCATTAAAAGCAATAGCTATTTGTTCTTTTACCGCCGTAAAAGCACCTGCTCTATCTGTATGCGCTCCGCCAACTGGTTCTTTAATGATACCATCAATCAACTTCATTCTCTTCATATCTGTACCAGTCAGTTTTAAAGCTGCAGCAGCCTGCTCTTTATACTCCCAACTTCTCCATAAAATAGAAGAACAAGATTCTGGAGAAATTACAGTATACCAAGTATTTTCCATCATGTAAACTCTATCACCTACTCCAATTCCTAAAGCACCACCAGAAGCACCTTCACCAATAACAACTGTTATAATTGGTGTTTTTAAAATGGTCATTTCAAAGATGTTTCTTGCAATTGCCTCTCCTTGTCCGCGCTCTTCTGCCTCTAAGCCAGGATACGCTCCTGGAGTATCCAGTAAAGTTACAACTGGAATGCCAAATTTCTCTGCCATTTTCATTAAACGCAATGCTTTTCTATATCCTTCAGGATTTGCCATCCCGAAGTTTCTATACTGACGTGTTTTGGTGTTATACCCTTTCTGTTGGCCAATAAACATATAAGATTGATCGCCAATTTTACCTAAACCACCAATCATAGCTTTATCATCACCAACATTTCTATCTCCATGAAGTTCCATAAAGGTATCTCCACAAATTGCTTTAATATAATCTAAAGTATAAGGTCTACTTGGATGTCTAGATAACTGAACACGCTGCCAAGGTGTTAGGTTTTTGTATATATTTTTTCTAGCATCCACTAGTTTCTTTTCTATTTTTTTACAAGTAGCAGTAACATCTACTTCACTTTCCTCACCAATAATTTGACATTTTTGTAGTTGATCTTGAAGCTCTTTAATAGGCATTTCAAATTCTAAATACTCCATATTGTGGTGTTTTTATTTTAGTTGTTTGTAAAGACAAACATACTATAAAAATTACTTTTCAGGTAGATATAATTTACTTTTTTCTGTTCCATTTTTGTTGAAACTTCTCTTTCAAAGTACTTCTGTTTTTTATAATGCCATTTAACAAAACAACGAATAACACAATAAAAGCACCTAAATAAAAGGTACTACTCATTTGCTCTTTATCTCCAAAAATAAATAGCGCTAATACAATTGCATAAATAGGCTCTAAATTAATAGTGAGCATAACTGTGTAAGGAGATAAGTATTTCATTACTTGCACAGAAGCTATAAATGCATATGCAGTGCAAATACTGCTTAAAACTATTAAATACATCCAATCGGATGCAGGGATTTGAAAAAAGCTTACTGAAAAACTATTTGTAAATAGCAGGTAAATAGTAATAAAAACAACACCAAAAAATAATTGATAAAATGAGATAGTATCAGCTGTATACTTCTTGATAAATAAACCGTTTAAAACCGCAAATAAAGCACCTAAAAAAGAAGCTATTAAGGCATAAATAATTCCTAGTTTATACTGACTTTCAAAATTAAAAATAATATACAAGCCTGCAATTACTAATAAACCTAGGAACATCTCTAAAGCATTTATTTTTCTTTTAAAAAAAACAGGTTCTATTAATGCTGTAAAAAAAGCTCCAGTACTCATCGTTACTAAAGCAACAGAAACATTAGAAACTTTTATCGCTTTAAAAAAGAAAACCCAATGCAAAGCAATAACAACTCCTGTGAAGAAAAATTTTAAAAGCCCTGCTCTATCTACTTTAAATGATTTCTTCTTCCATAAAAAGTAAATGGCAATAAATAACACTGCCAATAACATTCTATACCAAACTAAAGGAATTGCATCTATTGTTATTAAGGCTCCTAGAATTGCAGTAAAACCCCATATAAATACAATAAGATGAAGTAATAAATAATTTTTAAATTTACTTTCTTGCATGGAAGTAGAGATAAATTGCTATCAGACCAAAAAGAATATTAGGAATCCAAACATAAGCCAGCGAGTTAACGCCTGCAACAGATCCTAAAACTTCTCCAACTTTCATAAAGAAAACATACAAAAACATAATACCCACACCAACCGCCAAATTAACACCTGTTCCTCCTCTTCTTTTTCTAAAAGCTAGAGCAACCGCAATTATTGTAAGAATATAAGAAGCTATTGGTAAACTACTTCTTTTGTAGAGTTCTACTAAATAAGCGTTTAAATTCTTTACCCCTCTTTTCTTAGAGATATTTATAAATGCTACTAATTCATTAGACGGCATTTCTTGAGCAAAAGCAGATTTATAGATTAAATCTTTAGGTGTAAAATTAAATACAGTGTCCATTTTACTACCAGAGAAAATACTGTCTTTATCTTTATAAACTAAACGTTTTCTCCATCGATTTAAAGTAAATATAGAGTCTTTATTATTATAACTTAACCTATCCGCAGAAAGTTTAGATATTAATTCTAAACCATTATAGGTTTCTGAATTAAAATCATTCCCTACATTATTTTCCGTGTTAAAACTTCTAATAAAAATATAAGTACTGTCTGTAAGCTGCAAACTAAAATCAGAAACGTATTTTAACGCGTTTTTCTGTTTTGAATTATTAATGTATTTTTTTTCAAATGCTTTTCTAACCTTGCTGCTATTTGGAACTACATAATGATTCATTCCTAAAGAGAGTATTGTAATTAAAGTAGCCCCTATAAAATAAGGATACATAAAACGTGTAAATGAAACCTTCGCATTTGTAATTGCTATAATTTCTGTATTATTAGAAAGCTTCGAAGTAAATAAAATTACTGCTATAAACAGCGCCAAAGGCATAAATGTATTGGTATAGTAAATAATAAAATTTCTGTCTCTTATACACATCTCCGAGCCCACGA
>OJIK01000338.1_pt1 | contig 14823 bp, 6 predicted proteins | sample 1595571 | NCBI WGS metagenome assembly OJIK01 (sample SAMN05416791, study PRJEB24817) | seawater metagenome | isolation source: Sea water | place: Canada:Atlantic | collected 2013-11 | reverse complement strand
TTCACCTGAATAAAATTCATAGGTAGTTGCAAATTCTGCTGTAGCAGTAATGTTTAATTGCTTAGACACTGCAGCATCATTTTCTAAAGTAACCACCAAGTTTTGTGGAGCTTGAAATGAGACAACCAGTGGTAACAAAACTTCCGTAGTTTTACCTATAGAATTATATGCTATCAAAGTAACTTCGTAAGTTCCCTCCGCATAAATGTGATCTACAGTAGTTCCTTGCTCTAATTTTGCTGGTTCTACAGTGGTATCTCCAAAATGCACATCAAAAGATACTGTACCTTCAGCTGTTGGTATTACCGTAACTAAACCAGTATTATCTTGTGTTATTTTAAATATAGCTTCCACATTTGTTGGTGGTGCAATATTTTCTAGAAAATCTAAATTTTCATCTTCTGTACAAGCACTAATAAAAATTAGAATGATAAATGCTTTGTAAATTGTTTTTATATGTTTCATATTTCTAATATTAATATGTTTAATTATATCCTTGATTCTGAGTCCAATTTCCTTGACTGAATTGTATTTCTTCTAAAGGGATTGGAAAAACTTCATTCTTATTAGCTGTAAAACCAGAAATTTGAGCACCTCTACCAGTTCTTACAAGATCGAAAAAATGATGACCTTCTCCGACTAGTTCAACTCTACGCTCTTTATAGATGGCGGCAGTTAAGTTAGATCCACTGCTTGTAATATCATTATCACTATTACCAAATGCTCTTGCCCTAACTGTATTTAAATACAATTGTGCTTTCGTATCATTTCCTGTTGCTTTTCTATTATTAGCCTCTGCAGCCATTAGTAAAACATCTGCAAAACGAATTGCTCTATAGTTATTCGGATTCGTAAGGTTTTGATCTCCTGCTGCGGTTGCACTTCTTTTTCTAGGAATATATTTTCTATTAAAAAATCCCGTGTGTTCGTAACCAGTTGTATAACTTGCTCCTGTAGCAGTTGCCCATGCCTCTATATCTAAAATAGCTACATCCTTACGGTTGTCTCCTACTTCAAACTGATCTACCATCTCTTGTGTTGGCACATTAAAACTAAAACCTGAGGTAAATAAATCTCCGTCATAACCTCTTACTCCCTGAAAACCAACTGCAACGTTACCTTCACTACATTGTAAACAGCCAAAACCAGCTCCTTCAACATCTGTGTATTGCACTTCAAAAACAGAACCTACTCCATTTTCTCCTTGAGACTCAAAGATTTTATTATAATCAGATTCTAAACTATAAGAACCATTATTAATTACGCTTTCTAAAACAACTGCTGCTTCTGTAAATTTATCTTGATATAAGTATACTTTACCTAACAATGCTTCTGCAGCACCTTTGGTAACCCTACCTACTTGCGGAGCTGTGTATGCTAAATTTGATACTGCAACCTGTAAATCTGCTTCTATTAAAGCATATACTTCAGCTACTGGTGCTCTTGGAATTGTCTGCTCATCTCCAACAACAAAACGTCCTTCTGGTTTAATAGGAATTGCTCCAAACCATTTTACCAATTCAAAATTATAATATGCTCTTAAAAAACTTGCTTCACCAATAATAACTTCTTTACCAGTAAAATCTGTCTTATCTTGAAATTCAATTATGTAAGCTGCTCTATTAACTCCACCATACATCCAACTCCATAAGTTTTGTAATTGAGCGTTTACAGGTGTATGAATCATATCATCTACTTGCTGATATCCTTGAACATCTGTTGCACTCTCTCCACCACACAATGTATTATTAGAAGCTATTTCTCCCATTAACACATTTATAAATGTAGATTGTAAAGGATCATATGCTGCAACTAATGCATTGTAATAATCTGCCTCTGAATTAAAAAAAGATTCAGAATCTTCTGCATACACCTTTGTGTTTTCTAAATAATCATCTGAACAACCGTTTACTATAAATAAACTTGCAATGATGATAATACTAATCGATATTTTTTTGTTTATATTTTTCATTACTTGCTTTTTTAAAATTCTACGTTTAATCCTAAAATAAATTGTCTTGCAGATGGATACGTTCCATAATCTATACCTGCACCAATTGCTCCACCATTTATGGTTGGATCGTAACCAGAGTAATCTGTTATTGTAAATAGGTTATTTACACTAGTGTATACTCTTAATTTAGAAACACCTATTCTTTCTAATGTATCGGCGTTAATATTATATCCTATTTGAACGTTTTGCAATCTCAAGAAAGAACCATCTTCTACAAAAAAGTCTGAAAACAACTTATTATTAGTTGCATCATTGGTTAATCTTGGTATTGAATTACTAGTTCCTTCACCTGTCCATCTGCCTAAATAATAAGATGGTTTATTTACATTTGGTAAAAAGCGTTCATAATTTCTAACAATTTCTTTCCCTAACTCTGAATATAAGTAGGCGCTGAAATCCCAATTTTTATAAGTTCCTGAAAAATTGAATCCCATATAAAAATCTGCTTGTGGTTTTCCAATATTTGTTCTGTCGTTAATATCGATAATACCATCTTCATTAACATCTTTATACCTAATATCTCCTGGAGAAGTCGCGCTAGCACCTAATCCTGATTGTGAAGGATGTGCATCTATTGCTGCTTGATTTTGAAAAAGACCATCTGTTTGCAATCCATAAAAATATCCTATTGGTTGTCCCACTTCCATTCTAGAAGGAGGTAAATTTCCAATAGCGAAACCACCACCTTCAATAAAAGCACCACCCGTTACATCTGTAACCTCGTTTTTAACATAGGTTACGTTGTATGCAAAATTTAGAGATGCATCTTCTGTTTTTATAGCAGCATAACTAATCGCTAATTCTGCACCTGTATTTAAAGAAGTACCTGCATTAACAGTTGGTCTTCCACCACCTGGAGCACTTGTTCCTAAAATACCTGAAACAGGGAAATTACGAATTAGTAAATCTTTTCTACTTTCTTCAAAATAATCAGCAACAATAGTAACTTTATCATCAAATAGATTAATATCTAAACCAATATCTAATTTTTCTGCTGTTTCCCATTGTGCTAAAGGATTTGGCAATCCACCTTGTGCAGTCCCATCTACTAAGGCACCATCAAATACGTAAGTACCCTCTCCGTTTAACAAAGATCTATATAAGTTATTTCCTACCTCATTTCCTAAAGTACCATAACTTGCTCTTAATTTTAAAAAGCTAATGGTTTCATTATCCTTTAAGAAGTTTTCTTCTGAAATTTTCCAACCTGTAGTCAATGCCCAAAACTGATCAAATCTAAATTCTTTAATAAAAGCTGAAGAACCGTCTCTCCTTAGCAAACCAGAAAACAAGTATTTCCCTTGATAATCGTATTGAATTCTACCGAAAAAAGAAGTTAATCTTTTATCCGCAAAACCAGAATTTAAACTTCTTTGTTCGTTTTGAGGATCTGTTAAATTTAATTGAGCAAAATCATACGAGTTATTTGGCACATTAATACCAGATGCATAAATACCGTCAAACAAATCATTTTGTACACTTGTACCTAATGTGAATGTGGTATTATGGTCTTCTGCAAATGTTTTACTATAGTTTGCAAACGTCTCAAAAACTACTCTTGTAGAGGTTGCCTTAAATTGGTACACAGAACTTTGTGGAATATTATAAACTTTGCTAATTCCGTAATTTTGTATCGGAGTAAAAGTTCTTCCTTTTTCATTGTATATTTTATAACCAAGTCTAGATGTTATTGCCAAACCTTCAATAGGCTTGTACACTAATTTAAAGTTTCCTTCTAAACCGCTCCCGTTATTTTCATTATACGTGTTTTTTAATTGATTCAAAGGATTAATAAGCTCTATCCCTAAAAAGTTATTCTCATCATCTTCCTCTAAACCAAAGGTAGGTGCATAGTTTAAACCATTAAACAAAACAGATCCTGAAAAACCTTCTGAAGCAGTTGTAAAGTAATTGGCTATTAATGAGAAATTTAATTTATCAGAGATATCAACTCCTAAATTCAATTTAATATTATTTCTAATAAAATTTGAAGTTTCTTTTGCTATAATACCATCTTGTTGTGTTCTCGATGCACTTATAAAGTATCTAGAATTCTCTCCACCACCAGAAACGCTAATGTTATGATTCATTAAGAAAGCGTCATTAAACAATTCTTCTTGAAAATCTGAACCAACACCTAATTGAGAAACATTTGTAAAAGGTAATGTCTGTCCACTAGCACCATAAGCTTCATTTAAAACCAAAGCATATTCTGTTGCATTTAAATAATCTAACTTACGTGTTGTTTGTTGAATAGCAGAATACGTATCATACTTTACAGTTGGTGCTTTGTTCTTTTTACCAATTTTAGTGGTTACTAAGATTACACCATTTGCTCCTTTAATACCATAAATTGCAGCTTGTGCATCTTTTAAAACCGTAATCGATTCAATATCATTCGGGTTGATACTATTTAAATCTCCCTCATAACCATCAACAATCGTTAAAGGTTGATTTGCAGTATTAGAACTTACACCACGTATTAAAATATTTGCTTTCGCACCTGGAGCACCAGATGATAAATTTACAGTAACACCTGCGGTAGTTCCTTGTAAAGCCAAAGATGCGTCTATTGGTTTTAAGGCCTCTAAAGTTTCTGCCCCTAAGATAGCTACAGAACCTGTAACATCTTTACGTTTTTGACTACCATAACCAACCACAATAATTTCATCTAAAGATTCTTCAGAATACTCTAAAGATACATCTAAAGTACCATTAATTGCAATTACTTCTTGTTGTTTGTAACCTAGATATCTAAATACCAAAGTCGCGCCCTTTTCTAAATTTGACAATGCATAGACACCGTCAAAATCTGTTTCTGTTCCTTTAACGGTTCCTTTTATAAGAATACTTACTCCAGGAAGTACCTCCCCAGAAACGGCATCTTTAACAATACCTTTAACATTAATGGTTTGCGCAGTTGCACAAATACCTAAAAGCATAAAGAATAATAATGTGATTTGTTTTCCCATGAATAAAGTGTTTGTTTATTTTTTTATAAATTTAATATGAAATACCTGATTAATCAACAGAAAAGACCGCAACAAAAAACATACACCGTGTTCTTTTTTAAAAACCGACTGAAACCCTAGTAGATAGCAAGGTTTTAAAGTCTAAAAAAAAAAGTTCTTTTTTAATGTTGTGGATATGTATTGACACATACCGCTTTTGATGTAGTATTATATTTCTAAAATATAATTTGTTAAGTTCGCATTGTGCTCTAAATCCATCTTTTTACGTAATCGATATCTTTTCACTTCTACACTTCTAGGAGAAATATTTAAAAGTGGTGCAATTTCTTTTGAAGATAAGTTTAATCTTAAATATGCGCAAAGCCTAAGATCATTGGGTGTTAAATCTGGATGCTTTTCCTTTACTTTATCCAAGAATTTTTTATCTGCGTTATTAAATGCTTCCTGAAACATTTTCCAGTCATCTGTATTGTTTAAGTTTTTATCAATAATTTTCACAACCTTAGAAACATTCTTTTCAGAGCCATCTATAAGTTCATTTTTTATAGAATTCAAAAACTCATTCTTCTTTATAATACTCATGGTAGAAGTTGCTAATTCCCTATTTTTGCTTTCAATATCATTTCTTAATTTTTCGTTATTTAATTTTATAATTTTCTGTGAACTCTCTAACTCCTTTAATTCTAATTCCTTTTGTGCTCGAAATAAAAACTTCTCTTGTTTTCTGCTATAATATCTTTTAGACAGTAAATACCATGTAAAGATTAAACAAAACAAAATTAAAATATAAATAATAACTGCAATATTTGATAAAAACCAAGGCTTTTCAATATTAAATTCAAACTCAGAAATATTATTAGTTACACTACCAGCCACTAAAGCTCTTACTTTAAAGGTATACATTCCAAAAGGTAAGTTTTCAAATAAAATAGAATTGGAATCACTATAATCGCTCCAATTTTTATTATATCCTTCAAGCTTATATTGGTACATAATATTTGATGTATTATCAAAATTAGGGACACTGAAGTAAAACTCTAAGCTATTTTCTGTGTCCTTAAAAGTTGTATTTCTATTTAACCGAATATTTTTAGATGGTTTATTTAACTCATGATTAAGTACCTGAGTAATACTTATTTCTAAATTGTCAGGAGCGCCAATTTTATTTAAATCAACTATCAAGTACCCATTAATAGTGCCTATTAGGTATTTTTTATTTTCTAAATGAATAATATTTTCAAAACCAGAAGGTCCTTTAAATAAAGATTTTTTAATAGGAATCATTTCTAAGGTTGCTTTGTCACTAAGCTTACCTGGGTTTAAAAACCTTAGTCCTTTACTTGTAAAAGACCACAACTTATTAGCATATTCGTCTAAAATTAATTTTCCAGAAACAAATACATCTTCGGGAATTAAGGAACTATAAACAGTATCTAATTTGAAAAAACTTTCATCAAAGTCGTACTTAAAAACACCTTTTTTAGAAGCATAAAAAACATCATTTTTATGTTTTAATATGCTTGAGTGAATACCTTTCTGCACTGAAGTGTCTTTTTCAGTTTTTAAAACGTTCCTAAAGTAATCATCAATCTTCAGTTTATAAACTCCTTTATATTCATGATTTACAAAAATTTCTTTATTATCTAAAACAATAAAAAACCTAGCAGAATTCTTGAAACCTTTAATTTTGTTTCGCAAACGCCATAAATTTTTTTCTTTTTCTAAAACATACAAACCATCATAATTTCCTTGAATAATTAAATTAGCATTCACACTCACAAAATCCCAAGTTCCTTGTCCATTAAAAATTAACGCTGCCTTTCTGTCCTTTATTATAAAAGTTCCAGCACTATGTCCACAAAACAATGTATCATCAATCACTTTCAAGCTCCAAACTTGCCCTTGCGTCTTTTTAATCAGTGTAAATGGTTGCTTAGAATTTTGTTTTTTATAAAACAAACCTTGATTTGTTCCCAAATAAAGGAAACCATCATAAATGACAGAGGTATATATAGTACCTAAAAAATCTTTTTGATTTATAAATATCTTTAAAGGTGACGCATAATTTACAAGGTTAATTCCGTTATCTAAACCAAGCCAAATATTTTTATCAAAGTCTTCGAAAACAGAAAGTATTGTATTATTACTTAGTCCTAAATTTTGATTTAATTGCGAACTTAACTCACCGGAATCTGTTATATAAGCAACACCATTAGAAATGGTACCTAAAGCCATAGTGCCATCACTAAGAAATTCTGCACTATATATTGTTTTATTTTTTAAATATGCGTTCGCAGGTATTTCCCATTTTTTCAGTTTATTATTCTCTAAAAAATAAAAACCTTTATTATCTGTTAGTAAAAATATTTTTTCATTTTTATAAAAAATTTCTTTTAAAGTAAACCTTTTTAAAATTGGATCTTCAGAGACTAATAACGGTTTACCATTTTCTATTTTAAACAATCCTTTTTCTAAGTCTTGAAAATAAACAACACCATTTGCCTTTGAAATTTTAGTTAATACTCCAGTACCCTCAAAGGTTTTTAAAGTTTTATTTTTTAAATTATATAAGTGAATTCTTTGTAACGACTTAAATAAAACCCAACCATCTAATTCGATAATTTCCCAAATCTGTTCATCCTCGAACATTTTTATTCCTTTTTGCGCAACAATAGAGGTAAATTCTAAGAAACCATATTCGTCTTTTTCCCAAAAACCAAAATCTCTAAAAAAACCTGTGAAAATTTGATTTTTAATACACTTTACAGATCTCATAATTGTTCCGTTTGGTGTTGGATACAAAGACCATTTTCCTCCATTATACTCCAATAAACCTTTATTATTTGCTAAGTAAATATATTTATTAGTTGCCTGAGAAATAGACCAATTTTGGTTACCACCTCCATAGTCTTCGGTATTAAAAACACTCACTGGAGGTACCTCTTGAGCGTAGCAATTTAACGCTGTAATGAAAAGCACAAATAATATATTTATTGTATGTAAGTGTTTTTTCATTGTATAACTTTGTTTGGTGTATTTACTTAATAAAATGCTTATAATCAATAATTTATATTAAAAACATTACTTAATGTATAGTTTTTAAAGTCTAAAATTAGATTTAAATAATCATTAAAAAAAATAAAACGTAAGATATTTCAATAATTTCAAAAGAAATATTGAAAATTTAATAAAGAAAAAAGAAAGTAATTAATGTATTAAAATGCGAGATCATTATGATCGAATTTATTAACTAAAAACCTTATCAAAATTATATTTTGTTAAAATAATCTGATTTAATATTCTTATTCTCCCCATCTTGAAATAGAGTATAACTAAACCATTCATGAATTGAATATGCTCCAATATCTCCTTGTTTATTCAAAGCAATATAACCCACTTGGAAGTTTTTAAAATCTTTACCTGGTTTGTTTACAATTCTACCAATTGCCATTTCACAGGCTTCTTGCGGAGATTTACCTTGTCGCATTAATTCTACGATTAAAAAACTACCTACAGTTTTTAAAACCTCTTCTCCTAAACCAGTTGCAGATGCGCCACCAACCTCATTGTCTATAAATAAACCACCACCAATAATTGGGGAATCTCCTACTCTACCTGGCATTTTATAGGCCAATCCACTTGTAGTACAAGCACCAGAAATATTTCCATTTTCATCAATCGCCAACATACCAATCGTGTCGTGATTTTCTATATTGATAATAGGTTTGTATTCTGCTTTTACTTTCCATGCTTCCCAAGCTTTTTTTGAAGCTTCTGTTAGTAAATTTTCTCTTTTAAAACCTTTTGATACTGCGAATTGTTCTGCTCCCTCTGCCACTAACATTACATGAGGCGTGTCTTCCATTACTTTTCTTGCTACAGAAATTACGTGCATAATATTTTTAACCCCTAAAACGGCACCGTAATCACCTTTTTCATTCATGATACAGGCGTCTAAGGTTACGTCTCCATCTCTATCGGGCAACCCTCCTTTACCCACAGATTGGCCTTTTTCGTTTGCTTCTTCAATTCTACAACCCTGTTCTACCGCATCTAATGCCGAACCTCCATTTTGCAATATTTTTGCAGCTGTTTCAACTGCCAAAGGCGTATCCCAAGTTGCAATTACTAATGGTCTGATGGGTTTTGACATTGCTACGGATGCTTCTTTTTTTTCTGATGTTTCATCACAACTCGCAAAGGCCGATGAAACAGCAACCAAACCTAAACCTGTAACGGATGCTTTTTTAATGAAGTTTCTTCTTTTCATATTTCTTATTCTTTGGGTTGATTAGACATTGTAAGCACACACTTTCCTCCAGTGGTAATTTCTTTATGCAATATATAATTTCTATCAATCACATTTCCATTAATTGTTAATATAGAAACATCTGCATTTTCTTTAGATTTCTTTTCCGTTAGAATGACTCATGTTTAACTATTTTATATATACAAAAGTGCGTTTATTTTATTTGAATTTCATCAACAAACAACCAACTTCTACCATCATGTTTGTAACCTAAATGCCATTTTGGGAGAATACCTAATTTCTTTGCGATAACTTTAATGTATCTAACTTTAAACCTTGGTGGATATTTAAAAACATAATTTTGAACAGAAACATCTTCTTTTTCTTTTGTATTTAGATCATTATATTTCCCCAAAGATCTAAAGCTCTTTCCATCAGAAGAAACCAAACAATCAACTTCAATAGGAAGGAATATCCAAGAACGTTGATCCTCTAAAAAATTAACAGTGATTTTTCCTTCTTTATTATCAACCTTTCCTAAATCTACTACCGCAACTAAATCTGCATCAAAATAGCCTTGCCAAGTTCCTGTTCTAAAATCTTCAGCTCCAACAATTCCATCAATTAAAGCATCATCTCCACCTGCATTGTATTGATTTGCATATTCACTTTTTAAATTAATTTTGATATCCGGGTTAATCTTATAAAAATCGGTTGTGATGGTTTTACTTTTTAAACCTTCCTTTTCAGCATATACTTTTAGGATTCCTTTTTCTGAAATTTTGAAAGGTTCGTTATATAGCTGAAATTCATCACCTAAAGTATAAAAAATAGTTGCTTCTTTATCTGCGTTTCCTAATGTGATTTCTGTACTTCCTTTAAATGCGATCTTTCCTTTTGCGATAAATGGAGCAGCAACAATTAAGTGCTCATCAATGGAAGTCTTAGGAATATTTTTATCCGCTGTCCCCCAGTTTGTTTGCTTATCTGTCATTTCAAAAACCAAGCTCCCTCCGTTTATAATATCTTTATGATTGATAAATGAAAACTCGTAATTTTCACCATTCAGTATTGCAGATTTGATGTATTTATTTTCTGATGAATTATCAATTGCTTCCACAGTAAACGATTTTCCATTTTCTAAATTAATCGTTGCTTTATCAAATAACGGACTCCCAATTATATATTGATTGCTTCCTGGTGTCACAGGATAAAATCCTAAAGAAGAAAAAATATACCAAGCACTCATTTGCCCGCAATCTTCATTTCCTGAAATTCCATCAGGAGAATTTGTATACAATTCAGTTAAGATCTGACGTGTTTTTTCTTGGGTTTTAAAAGGTTTATTTACAAAATTATACAAATATGCCATGTGATGACTCGGCTCATTTCCGTGCGCATATTGGCCAATTAAACCAGTAATATCCACTTGATGGCTTCCAGAAGTTTTATCTTCTGCGGTAAATAATTTATCTAATTGATTCTCTAATTGCTGCTTTCCTCCCAATAACGTTGTAAACCCAGAAATATCTTGAGGCACATAAAAACTGTATTGCCAAGAATTTGCTTCTGTATAGTTAAAATTCACTTCATAAGGATCAAAAGGTGCAAACCAGGTATTTCTAAAACGTCCTCGCATAAATTGCGTACTAGGATCAAAAATATTCTTATAATATTGCGCTCTTTCTGAGTAAGTTTTATAATCATTTTCTTTTCCTAATGATTTTGCCATTTGGGCAATTGACCAATCATCATATGCATATTCTAAGGTTTTAGAAACAGATTCAGATTCTTTTTCAACAGGAATAAAACCGAGGTTTTTATACGAATCCAATCCTAATTTGTCACGAGTGGCAGAATGCTTCATCGCCGTAAAAGCTTTTTCTACGTCATAATTTTTAATCCCTTTTAGATACGCATCTGCAATTACTGGTACTGCGTGATACCCTATCATGCAATGTGTGTAATTCCCTGCTAAATCCCAAATTGGCATAATTCCACCTTCATCATATTTTGCTAAAAAAGTATTGATGAAATCGTTGGTTCTATCTTGTTCAATAATTGTGTATAAGGGATGAGCTGCTCTATACGTATCCCATAATGAGAATACTGTATAATAATCGAAATCTTTAGTTTCATGAATTTTTAAATCCATTCCTCTGTATCTACCATCAACATCTTGATACAAATTTGGTGCGATAGAAACATGGTATAAAGAAGTGTAAAAATTAGTCTTATTGTCTTCGTTTGTGTCCTCTAAAACAATTTTCTCTAATTGTTTCTCCCAAAAATCTTGTGCTGTTTTTTTGACTTGCTCAAAAGTTTGATTTCCTATTTCAGCTTCTAAATTTTTCTTTGCTCCTTCAACATCAACTGCAGAAATACCTATTTTAATAAATATAGGTTCGTTATTTGGATTGATAAAATTCAAGGCTATTTTTTGAGCTCCTGGCATTCCTTGTTTAGGGGGAGATTGTAAAACATCATTAAAAGGATGAGACGTTTTTAATGTAAAATATAAACGTTGGTCATCTGCCCAAGATTTAGAAAAACGAAATCCTGAAAGTTCAGTATCAGAGATTCTTTCAATTTTAGCATCTAAAACTTCATCTCTATGTAATAAATCTAAAATAACAAATTGATTTTCTACGGATGGAAATTGGTATTTATGGACACCACTTCTTTTAGAAACGGTCAATTCTACATCAATATTTGTATCTTCTAAGTGCACTTTATAAAACCCAGGTTCTGCAGTTTCATTCTCATGAGAAAAGGTAGATTTATATCCAGGATTACCATCTGCTCCATTATTAAAAACCTGTTTATTTGTAGGCATTAATAAAACATCTCCATAATCTAGAATACCTGTTCCACTTAAATGAGTATGCGAGAACCCATAAATTTCATTGTCAGAATAATGATATCCAGAACATCCATCCCAACCATCTAAACGAGTATCTGGTGAGAGTTGCATCATTCCAAAAGGCATGGTAGCTCCAGGATATGTATGTCCATGACCACCAGTTCCAATAAACGCATTTACATAAGAAATTAGATTCTTCTCTTTTTGTGCATTAGAAACTATTGTCTTTTCATTACATGAAATAATAACGAAAATGATTAAAAAAAGCGAGGTTAAGAAATATTTTTGCATCAGTTATATAAATATAAAAAATTGTCTAAATTAGCAAGATAATGATAATCAGTTAACTAACAAATGAGTGCTTTTAAATGTATAATACAACTTTCAATTTACATAACCCTAGTGTTACTAATAACAGCATGTTTTAAACAGAACAAAACAGCCATTATTCCTTCAATAATTCCTATCCCAAATGAACAACTAATAACCAAAAGTGTCTTTGAATTAAGTAGTGATACAAAATTAACCTACGATGAAAGCTTAAAAAGCGTTGCTCTCTTTTTTAAAAGTTATATAGAAAACGGGAGTAATATTAAATTAAATACGAGTTCTAAAAACAGTATTCATTTTAAAATAGATACAGCCATTTCTAATAATGAAGAATATCAATTAAAAATTACTTCGGATAAAATTTTAATTTCTGCGAAATCACAAAAAGGGGCTTTTTATGCCTTTCAATCTTTAAGACAGTTATTACCTATTCATTTTGAAAAATCTAATAACTCTAATGAAACTCAAATTGCTATTCAATGTTTAGAAATTAACGATGCTCCACAATTTGAATATAGAGGAATGCATTTAGATGTTGGCCGTCATTTTTTCTCTGTCGATTTCATAAAAAAATACATCAATTTAATGTCGATGCTAAAAATGAATACATTTCATTGGCACTTAACAGAAGATCAAGGTTGGCGAATTGAGATTAAGAAATACCCAAAACTACAAGAAATTGCAGCATTTAGAAACGAGACACTAATTGGACATTATTCAGATCAACCACATCAATTTGATGGCAAAAAATATGGCGGATTTTATACCCAAAAAGAGATAAAAGAAGTTGTAAAATATGCTTCTGAAAGACAGATAACAATAATCCCAGAAATTGAAATGCCTGGACATTCACAAGCTGCCATTGCTGCGTATCCTGAATTGGGTTGTACAGGAAAACAAATTGCAGTAGCTACAAAATGGGGGGTTTTTGAAGAAATTTATTGTCCGAAAGAAAGTACTTTTAAATTTTTAGAGGATGTTATTGATGAAGTAGCAGAATTATTCCCTGGAAAATACATTCATATTGGTGGTGATGAAGCCCCGAAAACCAGATGGAAGGAATGTGCTCATTGTCAAAAACTTATCAAAAAAGAGGGTTTAAAAGATGAACATGAATTACAAAATTACTTCATTACAAGAATGGAAAAATATATCAATTCAAAAGGAAAACAAATTATTGGTTGGGATGAAATTTTAGAAGGTGGTTTGGCACCAAATGCAACTGTAATGTCTTGGCGAGGAACCAATGGCGCGGTAGAAGCTGCCAAACAGGAGCACAATGTAATTCTTACTCCCAGTTCTCATTGTTATTTCGATTATTATCAGTCTGATAACGAAAATGAGCCCTTAGCAATTGGCGGGTTTCTTCCTTTAGAAAAAGTATATAGTTTTAACCCAATTCCTGAAAAGTTAACCAAAGAAGAAAGTAAATATGTTTTAGGTGCTCAAGGAAATGTTTGGACAGAATATATGCAAACTCCAGAAAAACTAGAATACATGGCTTTTCCAAGAGCAATTGCATTGGCAGAGGTTGTTTGGTCTTCTTCTAAAAATAAAAATTATTCTGATTTTATAAATAGGTTAGCGTATTTTCAAAAGCGATTAGATCTCTTAAATGTTAATTATGCAAATCATTTATATGAAGTAAAAGGTGAGTTTAAAACCTCAGATAAAAACTTAACTTATGAATTGAAATCAACGTCAAAAACCCATAAGATTTATTACTCTTTAAATAATGATACTTTAACAACACTTTATAAGAAGCCAATTATTTTAGATAGGTCTATAAAAATTAAAGCTGCTGTTTATAATACTCAAAAGAAAAAATTAGGAAACTATTTTGAAGAAGAAATAAATATACATAAAGCGATTGGTCAGAAAATTAGTTTAAATCTTTCACCAAATGAAGCCTATAATGCAGGAGGAAAACAAGCCTTAATTAACGGAATCTCTGGCAATAACAAACGCTATGGAGATAAAGAGTGGTTAGGTTTTTCAGGAGAGGATGTAGAGATTACTATTAAATTTGAAGCACCAACAAATATCAATACTATTACTACCCGATTTTTTAATGCAAACGGACAATGGATTTATTCGCCAAAGGAAATTAATTTACAATTAAAATTAGAAGATGGAAGAGCTATTTCAACAAGAAAAAAAATAGAAAACACTAAATCTTTATTAGTTGATTTTAATCTAAATATCTCACAATTCTATCCAGAAGATAAAAATTTAAAAGCAACCGAATTAAAGATTACAATTCCTAGTTACGGGATTATACCAAAGGGAAAACAAGGTGCTGGCCATAAAGCTTGGACTTTTATTGATGAGATTATTATACAATAAATATGGTTTTAGAAATTTGTGCCAACTCCTATCAATCTGCAATGAATGC
>OJIK01000334.1_pt1 | contig 14930 bp, 9 predicted proteins | sample 1595571 | NCBI WGS metagenome assembly OJIK01 (sample SAMN05416791, study PRJEB24817) | seawater metagenome | isolation source: Sea water | place: Canada:Atlantic | collected 2013-11 | reverse complement strand
ATATTATATTTAATTATTTCATTAATTTTTTAAATAATAATGAGATATTTTCAACGTTTTCAACAATTTGATGTTAATATTTTTTTAAAAAAAGGTTATTTTTATGAATATGATAATATTGCTTTGTTAAAAAATGATATTCATTTTTTCACTTCCTTCAAGTTTGTTAAAATTACATTTTTCTAACTTTTAACCGTGTTTTTTTGAGACACAGAAACTTAACGAAAACATTTTCGTAGAGCTGTAGCCCTTTACTTATTTGGTTTTGTGGAATTTTTGTTCAAAATTCGCAACTTCTAAACTAAAAAAAAGAAGATGACAAAAATTAAATTAACTGTGTTGGCTTTCGTATTATTTACAAGCTTTAACATATTCTCTCAAGAGAAAGAAGAAGAAGAAAAAGGATTTACAGTAACTGGTAGTGTAGATGTGTATCACACTAGTAATCTAAAAAGCGGATCGCCTGGTTCTGTTGGTATTTTGTATGCTGGAAGTGCAGCTGCAAATGGTTTTGGCTTAGGAATGGTAAATACTGTTTTTTCTTATGAAAACGGAAAATCTGGAGTTGTTGCAGATTTAGCATATGGTCCAAGAGCAAATGCTGCAAATGCTTATGAAGGAGCTATCAATCAATTATATGCTTACTACAAAGCATCAGACAAAGTTACTCTTACTCTTGGGCAATTTAATACGTTCTACGGATATGAAGTAATATCACCTTCAGGAAACTTCAACTATTCAGTTTCTTATTTATTTAATGCAGGACCATTTTCTCACACTGGTTTTAAATTAGATTATGCAGCTTCAGATGATCTATCATTTATGTTTGCTTTAACAAACCCTCATGGTGTTACCTCAGGAGCAAATCCAAGTAATGATTATCAATATGGTTTTCAAACGGGTTATAAAGGTCAGTACTTTAATTTAGCTTATGGTGCAGATGGCTTTGGATTTACAGATGTATTATATCTAGACTACACTGGTGGTTTTGATCTTTCAGATTCTTTCTTTCTAGGAATTAATGCAGCCTATGCAAATTCTAGTGATGCAGATGGTGGATACCAAGGTGTTGCCTTATATTTACAAAATGAATTTTCTGAGACGTTTTCATTAGGTCTTAGACCAGAAATGTTTGTAGCAAGCTCAGGATCTGATGATGCAACAGTGTCTGCTTTTACATTAACAGGAAACCTTTCTTTAACTGATACTTTAAAAATTATTTCAGAATTTAGATATGATACATCAGATGATATGATAATTCCTGGGTTTCCAACAGATAAGAATATGAGTGGAGCTACTATTGCAGCAGTATACTCTTTCTAATAAAAACTAAACTAAAACTTATAATTATGACTAACTTTTTACCTACATTAATTTCTAAATTACCAAGTGTAATGCAAGAGATAGCAGTAGATAGTTTAACGATTACTACTGGAGTTACTCAAGAACAGTTAACTGCCGCTGTTGATGCAGCAGTAAAATCTACCACTGATGCAATCAATGGAGATATGGGAATGCTCTGGATGCTATTATCTGGAATTCTAGTATTCTTTATGCAAGCAGGATTCACCTTAGTAGAATCTGGTATGACTAGATCTAAAAATGCAGTAAATATTGCAATGAAAAATATCCTAGACATTTGTGTTGGATCTTTAACCTATTGGTTAGTTGGATACTCTTTAATGTATGGTGATACTACCAACGGATGGTTTTTCTGGAGTGGTTTATTTCAAGGTGAAGGAGCAGATTTATTCTTTCAAACAATGTTTGCTGCAACAGCTGCAACTATTGTGTCAGGAGCTATTGCGGGTAGAACTAAGTATTCTACTTACATTATTTTTTCTATAGTGATGACAGCTATTATTTATCCAATTGCAGGAGGTTGGCAATGGCAAGGTTCTGGTTGGTTAACCGAATTAGGATTTATAGATTTTGCTGGTTCATCAATTGTTCACTCTGTAGGAGGCTGGGCTGCTTTAGTAGCTGCTTTTATGGTAGGACCAAGAATTGGAAAATTTGTAAATGGTAAAGTAATGCCAATACCAGGTCATAACCAAGTATTAGCAACATTAGGAGTTTTTATCTTATGGTTAGGATGGTTTGGTTTTAATGGTGGGTCACAATTAGCATGGGGTGGAGATGATGCCGTAGCTGCTTCAAATGTGGTGTTAATTACAAATTTAGCTGCTGCTGCGGGAGGTCTAGGTGCTTTAATTACTACTTGGATTTGGTACGGGAAACCGCACTTAGCTCAAACCCTCAATGGTGCTTTGGCAGGATTGGTTAGTATAACGGCAGGATGTGGTAATATGACTTCTGGAGGTGCTGTTTTAGCTGGATTATTAGGAGGAATTCTAGTTGTTTTTTCAATAGAATTTATAGAAAAGAAATTAAAAATTGATGATGCTATTGGTGCTGCTTCCGTTCATGGTGTAGCTGGTGTTTGGGGTACTTTAGTTATAGGGCTTTGGGGTGTAGATGGAGATACAGGTATTGGATTATTTAATGGAGGCGGTGCTTCTCAATTAGGTACTCAAGCAATAGGAGCGTTGGCTTATGGATTATGGGCAGTGGTATTATCTTTTGTGATCTTCTTTATTTTAAAGAAAACAATTGGCTTAAGAGTAACTAAGGATGTTGAATTAGCAGGCTTAGATATTTCAGAGCACGGAACAATTGCTTACCCCGGAAAAAGAGATAGAGGTGAGTAATGAATTTCATAAAAAAATAAATGTAATCTAAAAAATTATTACCCTAAATGACTATTTAGATAGCGGTGTAAATACCAGCACATATTATTGAATTCTATGAAAGGAAAAATGCATTTTAATCAATGCATTTTTCCTGCGTAGAAAATATTTTTGTAGAACCAGTATAAATTAAATAGAGGTAATAGAGATGAAAGATCAAGGATTGTATTTAAGTGAGTTTGAACATGAAAATTGTGGTGCTGGTTTTATCTGTAACCTAAATGGAGAAAAGACAAATCAAATTATCCACGATGCTTTAGAAATTTTAGTAAAATTAGAACATCGAGGTGGAGTTAGTGCCGATGGTAAAACAGGTGATGGTGCTGGTTTGTTAATAGATATTCCTCACATATATTTCAAACGTGTATGTGATTTTACCATTCCAAATCAAAGAGAATATGCAGTTGGAATGGTATTTCTTCCTAAAGTTTCTAATCAGTATGATTTTTGCAAAACAACTTTTGAAAATGAACTAAAAATACAAGGACTTGCTATTTTAGGATGGAGAGAAGTTCCTGTAGATTCTTGTCAATTAGGAGAAATAGCCTTGGCATCGGAACCGAATATAGAACAACTTTTTATTGGAAAAACAGATAAAATTGACGAAGCTACTTTTAAAGCTAAACTATATGCCGCCAGAAAAATAGCAGAGCACACCATCAGAAAATCAAAAATTTCTGAAAGCAACTATTTTTACATTCCAAGTTTATCCATAACCACAATTATATATAAAGGCATAATCATGCCTGAAGATATTGGGCCTTATTATAAAGATTTACAAGAAATAGATTTAGTTACTCGTTTAGCATTAGTGCACCAACGTTTTTCTACCAATACAATGCCCACATGGGAATTAGCACAACCTTTTAGGCACATGTGTCAGAATGGAGAAATAAATACATTACGAGGCAATGTAAGTAGAATGCGTGTTCGTGAAGAAATCATGAAAAGTGATGTTTTTGGACCACAAATCGACAAACTTTTTCCAATAATTTTACCAGGTAAATCTGATTCTGCCTCTATGGATATGGTAGTTGAATTGTTAACACATACAGGTCGTTCATTACCAGAAATTATGATGATGATGATTCCTGAAGCTTGGGAAAAACATAAAACTATGTCTAAAGAGCGTAAAGCTTTTTATGAATACAATGGATGTATTATGGAACCCTGGGATGGTCCTGCCTCTGTTCCTTTCACAGACGGTGACTATATTGGAGCTTTATTAGACAGGAATGGTCTAAGACCCTCAAGATATACAGTTACCAAAAGCGGTAAATTAATTATGTCTTCAGAAATTGGTGTTGTAGATGTTGCTCCCGAAGACGTAAAAGAACACGGAAGACTAGAACCAGGAAAAATGTTCTTGGTTGACATGAATAAAGGAAGAATTATTGAAGATGAAGAAATCAAAAGCAAAATCGTTTCTGAAAGGCCTTATCAAGAATGGTTAGATAAAACACGTTTGCATTTAAAGGATGTACCTTATGCAAGTGAAACGTGCCCTATAGAATCTATAGATATTAAAACACGCCAACGATTATTTAATTATACCTTTGAAGACATTCAAGAAGTAATTACGCCAATGGCATTGGCGGGTAAAGAAGCTCTAGGCTCAATGGGGACTGATACTCCATTAGCAGTTTTATCTGATAGACCTCAATTAATTTCAAATTATTTTAAACAATTATTTGCGCAAGTTACCAATCCGCCTTTGGATGGAATTCGTGAAGAAATTGTAACGGACATAAGTTTAAATTTAGGAAAAGATAGAAATATTTTTAGCATCACAGAGAGACAATGTCGAAAACTAAGAATTCAAAATCCAGTGATTTCTAATGCTGATTTAGAAAAAATAAGATCTATCGATATTGAAAGTTTCAAAGCAGAAACGATTGAAATGTTGTATTCTAAATCAAAGGGATTAAATGGTCTTGAAGATGCATTGGATAACATTGTTATTCAAGTTGAGAAAGCCTTAGAAAAAAAGAATAATATTATCATTCTCTCTGATAGAGGTATTAGTCAAGAACTTGCGCCAATTCCGGCTTTACTTGCTTGTTCTTTTGTAAATCACCAATTAAACCGTTTACGTAAACGTTCTTATTTTGATATTATTATTGAATCTGCAGAACCACGTGAACCACATCATTTTGCCACTTTATTTGGTTATGGTGCAAGTGCCGTAAATCCATACATGGTAAATGAAATTATTAGAATGCAAGTTAAAGAAGGTTTCATTACTGGCATTGATGAGCAAAAAGCTGTTGACAATTTTAATACAGCAATTGGAAAAGGGATTTTGAAAGTAATGAACAAAATAGGTATCTCTACACTACACTCTTATAGAGGTTCTCAAATTTTTGAGATTGTTGGATTTAACTCCCAATTTGTAGAAAAATATTTTCCTTACACAGCTTCAAGAATAGAAGGTATTGGCTTGTATGAAATTGAAAAAGAAATAGACCAGCGCTACAAACAAGCATATCCAGATAATAAAATTAATAAAAATTTAAGTTTAAATATTGGTGGCGATTATCGATGGAGAAGAAATGGTGAACGTCATTTATTTAATCCAACAACCGTATCTAAATTGCAGCAAGCTGTTCGGTTGAGTGACCAAGATAGTTACGATGTTTATGCAAATGCTATTAATGAGCAAGCAGAAAGCTTAATGACTATTCGTGGCTTATTTGAATTCGATAATCTAGACCCTATTCCTCTAGAAGAAGTAGAAGATTGGACAGAAATTGTAAAACGATTTAAAACAGGCGCCATGTCTTATGGCTCTATTTCGCGTGAAGCTCACGAAAACTTAGCCATTGCTATGAATAGAATTGGAGGTAAATCTAATTCTGGTGAAGGTGGTGAAGACAGAAAACGTTTTCAAAAAGATATAAACGGAGATAGCAGAAACTCTGCAATAAAACAAGTAGCCTCTGGTAGATTTGGGGTCACTTCTCATTATTTAACAAATGCGAAAGAGATTCAAATAAAAATGGCACAGGGTGCCAAGCCTGGAGAAGGCGGTCAATTACCGGGCTATAAAGTTTTACCTTGGATCGCCGCAGCAAGAAATTCAACGCCGTTTGTAGGACTGATTTCTCCTCCTCCTCATCACGATATTTATTCGATTGAAGATTTGGCACAATTAATTTTTGATTTAAAAAATGCAAATCGTGAAGCAAGAATTAATGTAAAATTAGTTTCCGAGGTTGGTGTTGGAACTATTGCTGCTGGCGTAGCAAAAGCCAAAGCAGATGTTGTTTTAATATCTGGTTATGATGGCGGTACTGGAGCTTCTCCTTTAACTTCTTTAAAACATGCAGGGTTGCCTTGGGAACTTGGCTTAGCAGAAGCCCAGCAGACATTGGTAATGAATAGTTTACGAAGTAGAATTGTTGTAGAGTGTGACGGCCAATTAAAAACAGGAAGAGATGTTGCTATTGCGGCTTTATTAGGTGCAGAAGAATTCGGTTTCGCGACCGCGCCTCTAGTAGCCTCTGGCTGTATTATGATGCGTAAATGTCACTTAAATACATGTCCGGTTGGTATTGCTACTCAAGACAAAGAATTGCGTAAAAACTTTAAGGGAACTCCTGAGCACGTAATTAACTTTTTCTTTTATGTAGCGGAAGAATTAAGAAAAATAATGGCTCAATTAGGTTTTAGAACCTTAGCCGAGATGGTTGGTCAAACACATAAAATAAATTCAAATAAAGCAGTTAAGCATTACAAAGCGAAAGGATTAGATTTATCTAGCATCTTGCATAGACCTACAGCCTATAAAAGTATGATCGTTAAAAATACTGAAGAGCAAGATCATAATTTAGAAAATGTTTTAGATTTTACTATTTTAAAAGACTCTCATAGAGCTTTATATAGAAAAGAAAAAATGAACCTTGCATATCCAATTAAAAATACAAATCGTACAGTTGGAGCAATCATAAGCAATGAAATTTCAAAAATTTACGGACATTTAGGGTTGCCTGAAGACACCTTAAATATAAACTTTGCAGGTTCTGCCGGACAAAGTTTCGGAGCTTTTGGAGCTTTTGGATTAACGTTTATCCTAGAGGGTAATACCAATGATTATTTAGGAAAAGGATTATCGGGTGCGAAACTAATTATAAAGAAACCAGCCAAAGCAGACTTTTTAGCAGAAAACAATATTATTGTTGGTAATGTTTGTTTGTTTGGAGCTGTAAATGGACAAGCCTTTATTAATGGAATTGCAGGGGAACGGTTTGCCGTTCGTAATTCGGGAGCAACCGCAGTTGTAGAAGGAGTTGGAGACCACTGTTGTGAATACATGACAGGCGGTAAAGTAGTTGTTCTGGGAAAAACAGGAAGAAATTTTGCCGCAGGTATGAGTGGTGGAATTGCTTATGTATACGATCCAGAAAACAAATTTTCTAACGGTCTCTGTAATACAGAAACTATAGAGTTTGAAAATATTTCTGAAGAAGATGCTGCCGAATTAAAAGCAATAATAGAAAAACATGTTTTATACACTGAAAGCAAAAAAGGTGCTAGATTATTGGCTGATTGGAATGCAAGCTTAGACAACTTTGTGAAAGTAATGCCAACTGAATATAAGCGCGCTTTAGAACGTTTAGCAACAGAAGAACCAATGTTTGAAGAATTAACAATAGCATAATGTCATGGGAAAAATAACAGGATTTAAAGAATTTGAAAGACAAGATGAAACCTACACTTCTGTAATAGATCGTGTAAAAAATTATAAAGAGTTTACCGTTCCTCTTTTAGACAAAGAAATTACAAAACAGGGTTCACGTTGTATGGATTGTGGTATTCCTTTTTGCCATAGTGGTTGCCCTTTGGGAAATCTAATTCCAGATTTCAACCATATGGTACATCAAGGAGAATGGCAAAAAGCTTCATGGATATTGCATTCTACCAATAACTTTCCAGAATTCACAGGACGCTTATGCCCGGCTCCATGCGAACAAGCATGTGTATTAGGAATTATTGAAGACCCCGTATCTATTGAAAATATTGAAAAAAATATTGTAGAACGTGCGTTTAAGGAAGGATGGATTAAACCTCAACCTCCAAAAAACAGAACCAACAAAACAATTGCAGTTATCGGTTCTGGCCCTGCAGGGTTGGCTGCTGCTCAGCAATTAAATAGAGCTGGTCATACTGTTACTGTTTTTGAAAGAGACGATGAAATAGGCGGTTTATTGCGATACGGAATTCCTAATTTCAAAATGGAAAAAGGAATTATTGACAGAAGAATAGAAATTTTAAAAGCGGAAGGAATCATCTTCAAAGTGAACGTCAATGTTGGTGTAAATTATGATGTGAAAGACCTAAAATCTTTTGACAGTCTTGTTTTATGTGGAGGATCTACTAAGACAAGGAGTTTGCCAACTCCGGGTATAGATGCTGATGGTGTTGTTCAGGCAATGGATTTTTTAACTCAACAAACTAAAGTATTATTTGGTAAGGAGGTAAAAAATCAAATAATGGCTACAGATAAAGATGTGATCGTAATTGGTGGTGGTGATACAGGTTCAGATTGTATTGGTACTTCAAATAGACACGGAGCAAAATCTGTTGTAAATTTTGAAATTATGCCAAAACCTCCTGGCCATCGTTCAGCTTCTACTCCATGGCCTTTTTGGCCATTAAAATTAAAGACTTCTTCCTCTCACAAAGAAGGGGTAGAACGCAGTTGGTTAATTAATACTAAAGAATTTATAAAGGATAAGGAAGGGAAACTAATTGCTTTAAAAACTATAAATGTTCAATGGGAAGTGATTCCTGGCAAAAGACCAGAATTGATAGAAATAGCAGGTACTGAAAAAACATGGCCTTGTGACTTAGCGCTATTAGCTTTAGGTTTTACTGGTCCAGAAAGTACTTTAGCAGACAAATTAGGTATAGATAAAGATGGGCGATCAAATTATAAAGCCATATATGGAAAATATCAAACCAATATCCCAAATATCTTTACTGCGGGTGATATGCGTAGAGGACAATCTTTAATTGTATGGGCAATATCTGAAGGAAGAGAAGCGGCTAGACAAGTTGATATTTATTTAATGGGTAAATCTGAATTGCCATCTAAGGATATTTCAGGTGATTTAATTGCTATGTAATATTTAAAATAAAAATCATTAAATTTGTACTTGTAATGAAAACAATACAAATACATATTATTTCTGTCATTATTGGTAACAATCCGTAACCATAGGGAATGATATTTATAGATGATAAAAATTAAAGGTCTTCCCGAAACGGAAGGCTTTTTTTATAGAAAAATTTGGGTGTTTGAACATCACAAATAAAAGTAGTTAAATGTCTGTATTTAAGTATTTTAAATAATATGTAAAAGCTATGAGTTTAAGCTGATTTCACAATAGTAAGAAACAATAAAAAGAGTAATAAACTACTTTAGAACTTCAAAATAGGATACCTATTTCAAAATAGAATGAAAGAAATTAATAAACACAGTAGAAGGTTAACACAAGATGAGTCTCAGCCAGCTTCACAAGCAATGTTGTATGCAGTAGGTCTTACAGATGAAGACATGCAAAAAGCTCAAGTAGGTATTGTAAGCACTGGGTATGATGGTAATCCATGTAATATGCATTTAAACCGGTTGAAAGATGAGGTAAAAATTGAATGTAAAATTGCTGATTTGGTTGGGCTAGGTTTTAATACCATAGGAGTTTCAGACGGTATTTCTATGGGAACATCTGGGATGAACTATTCGCTTGTTTCTAGAGATATTATCGCAGATTCTATTGAAACGGTTATGAATGCACAAAGTTATGATGCATTAATAGCTATTGTAGGTTGTGACAAAAATATGCCAGGAGCAGTCATGTCTATGTTGCGTCTTAACCGCCCTTCAATTATGATGTATGGAGGAACTATAGCTTCAGGAAATTATAAAGGAAAGAAATTAAATATTGTATCTGCCTTTGAAGCGCTTGGTCAAAAAGTTGCTGGAGAAATTGAAGAAGATGAATACAGAGAAATCATTAAAAGGTCTATACCTGGAGCAGGTGCATGTGGTGGAATGTATACCGCAAATACAATGGCTTCAGCTATTGAGTGTATGGGTTTTTCTTTACCGTATAATTCTTCTATTCCTGCAGAAAACCCAAATAAACTATCAGAATCAGAAAGACACGCAGTAGCCATTAAAAACCTATTAGAACAAGATTTAAAACCTTTAGATATTATTTCTAAAAAATCTATAGAAAATGCCATTGCTTTGGTAAATGCCCTTGGAGGATCTACTAATGCAGTACTTCACTTTTTAGCGATTGCACATGCTGCTGATATTGATTTTACCCTAGAGGACTTTCAAAGAGTTTCAGATAAAACACCGTTAATTGCTGATTTGAAACCTTCTGGAAAATATTTAATGGAAGATGTTCATGGAATAGGAGGAACACCTGCAATCATGAAATATTTGTTAGATGGTGGATATTTACATGGAGATTGTATGACAGTAACAGGAAAAACATTAGCCGAAAATTTAGCAGATGTTGTCTCAATAGAATTTGAAGATCAGGATGTGATTTTTCCAACAGACAAGGCTTTAAAAACATCAGGAAATATACAGATACTCTACGGAAACCTAGCAAGTGAAGGTGCTGTTGCAAAAATTTCTGGAAAAGAAGGTTTGTTATTTGAAGGTAAAGCGGTGGTTTATGACGGTGAGCAAGCTGCTAATACAGGAATTTCAAATGGTGAGGTTCATAGAGGAGATGTTGTAGTGATACGATATGTAGGGCCTAAAGGTGGGCCAGGCATGCCAGAAATGTTAAAACCAACTTCTTTAATTATGGGGGCAGGCTTAGGAAAATCAGTAGCTTTAATTACTGATGGACGTTTCTCTGGAGGAACTCACGGTTTTGTGGTTGGTCATATTACCCCAGAAGCGCAATCAGGTGGTACTATTGGATTGTTAAAAACAGGAGATATCATTAGAATTAGTGCAGAAGATAATACCATTAATGTATTAATTTCTGAAGAAGAATTGGCTCAAAGAAAATTAGTATGGGTAGCTAAAAAACCAACACATACAAAAGGAGTTTTATACAAGTATGCAAAAACAGTTTCGTCTGCATCTAAAGGATGTGTAACAGATGAATTTTAGCAACTTAGTTGCTATTTATCTCATTGATTCTTATTTAGTTCTAGTGTAAGAATTATAGAGATACTAAATAAAAAATAAAAAAATCTTAATAAGGTTTATAATGAACATACAAAAAGAAAAAATATCAGAAGGAAACATTTCAGTTACCGAAAGAATTTCTGGAAGCGAAGCGGTTATTAGATGCTTGCTAGCCGAAGGAGTTAAGACCTTATATGGGTACCCTGGAGGTGCTATTATGCCAGTTTATGATGAATTATATAAATACCAAGATCAAATTCATCATGTTTTAACAAGACATGAGCAAGGAGCTACACATGCTGCACAAGGATATGCTAGAATTTCAGGAAAAGTAGGGGTTGCTATTGCAACTTCGGGCCCAGGAGCTACAAATTTTGTGACTGGAATTGCAGATGCTCAAATAGATTCTACTCCAATGGTTTGTATTACCGGACAGGTTGGATCTCACTTATTAGGAAGTGATGCATTTCAAGAAACCGATATTGTAGGGATTTCTACTCCAGTAACTAAATGGAATCATCAGATTACCAAAGCATCAGAAATTCCAGAAGTTTTTGCCAAAGCATTTTATATTGCAAAAAGTGGAAGACCAGGTCCTGTTTTAATAGATATCACAAAAGATGCTCAGTTTGAGGAGTTTGACTTTAACTATCAAAAATGTAAAGGAGTTAGAAGCTATAAACCTTTTCCAGCAATAGATTCAGAGAAAGTACAGGAAGCGGCAACACTCATAAATAAAGCCAAGAAGCCAATGATTATTTGGGGGCAAGGAGTTATTCTTGGAAAAGCAGAGTCTGAGTTAAAGGCCGTTATAGAAAAAACAGGGATTCCATCTGCTTGGACAATATTAGGTGCTTCTGCAATTCCCACATCACACCCATTAAATGTTGGGATGTTAGGAATGCATGGTAATTATGCTCCTAACAAACTCACCAATGAATGTGATGTTTTAATTGCTATTGGAATGCGCTTTGATGACCGTGTTACAGGAAATTTAGAGACCTATGCAAAACAAGCAAAAGTAATTCACTTTGAAATAGATGCTGCAGAAATAGATAAGAATGTAAAGACCGAAGTTGCTGTATTAGGAAATGCAAAAGAAAGTTTGAGTCAGCTACTATCGTTATTAAACCCAACAGAACACACAGCTTGGCATCAAGAGTTTAAAGATTTGTATGCTATAGAATATGAAAAAGTAATTAGACACGATTTACACCCAACCAAAGAAGGATTAACCATGGGTGAAGTATTAAAAGAAATAAACATTCAAAGCAACGGAGATGCAGCTATTGTTTCTGATGTTGGGCAGCATCAAATGATTGCTTGTCGTTATGCAGAATTTAATCAGACAAAAAGTAATATTACTTCCGGTGGTTTAGGAACTATGGGTTTTGGTTTACCAGCAGCTATTGGAGCAAAAATGGCAGCACCAGAGAGGCAAGTTGTTTCAATTTCTGGAGATGGTGGCTATCAAATGACCATTCAAGAATTAGGAACTATTTTTCAACAAAAAATTGCTGTGAAAGTGGTGGTTTTAAACAATGACTTTTTAGGAATGGTTCGTCAATGGCAGCAGTTATTTTTTGACAAGCGTTATGCTTCTACAGAAATGATTAATCCTGATTTTGTAGCCATTGCAAAGGCGTATTATTTAAAAGCTAGAAAGGTTACCAAAAGAGAAGAGTTAAAGGAAGCAGTTGCTGAGATGATGGCTAGTGAAGAGGCTTATTTTTTAGAAGTTTGTGTAGAGAAAGAAGGAAATGTATTTCCTATGATACCAACAGGAGCTTCAGTTTCAGATATAAGATTAGAATAATATGGAAGATCAAAAACAATTATTTACAGTGTCTATTTATACCGAAAATAATATTGGTTTATTGAACCGGATATCGGCAATTTTTCAAAGAAGACATATTAATATAGAAAGCATTAATACCTCTGTTTCAGAAATAGAGGAAGTATCTAAATTTACAATAGTTGTAAACCTAAGTGAAGAAAAAGTAAAGAAAATACTTGGTCAAATAGAAAAACAAGTAGAAGTAATAAAGGCATATTATCATACAGACGACGAAACTATTTATCAAGAATCATGTATGTTTAAATTGCAATCAGATTTGTTGTTTGAAGAAAGGCAAATTCAAAATATTATTAAAGAAAGTAATGCTAGAATAGTTACTGTTAATAAAGAATTTTTTGTGATTGAAAAATCTGGCAGAAAAGAAGAAATAGAATTATTATACAGAGAACTAAAACCTTTCGGAATTTTACAATTTACACGTTCTGGAAGAATATCTGTATCAAAAAAACCAATGAATATATCTCAAATGCTAAAAGCATTTAATTACTAAAATAAAAGAAAACATGGCAAATTATTTTAACACGCTATCATTAAGAAATCAATTAGAACAATTAGGAAAATGTAGGTTTATGGAAGCTTCAGAGTTTGAAGATGGAGTAACGGCATTATTAGGAAAGAAAATTGTAATTGTTGGTTGTGGAGCCCAAGGTTTAAACCAAGGCTTAAACATGAGAGATTCTGGATTGGATATTTCATATACATTGCGTGAAGTTGCAATTAAAGAGCAAAGAGATTCTTTTAAAAATGCATCTGGCAATGGTTTTACTGTTGGTACTTATGATGAATTAATTCCAACGGCAGACTTGGTTTTAAATTTAACCCCAGACAAACAACATACAAATGTGGTAAAATCTGTAATGCCTTTAATGAAAAAAGGAGCAACTTTGTCATATTCTCACGGATTTAATATTGTAGAAGAAGGTACTAAAATTAGAGAAGATATTACTGTAATTATGGTGGCCCCAAAATGCCCAGGAACAGAGGTAAGAGAAGAATATAAACGTGGGTTTGGTGTGCCAACATTAATTGCTGTTCATCCAGAAAATGATCCGGAAAATAAAGGTTGGTCTCAAGCAAAAGCTTATGCAGCGGCAACTGGTGGTGATAAAGCAGGTGTTTTAGAGTCTTCTTTTGTAGCAGAGGTAAAATCTGATTTAATGGGAGAACAAACCATTTTATGCGGTGTTTTGCAAACAGGTTCTATTCTTTCATTTAACAAAATGGTTGAAAAAGGTATAGAGGCTTCTTATGCAGCAAAACTAATTCAATATGGATGGGAAACCATTACTGAAGCGTTAAAGCATGGAGGAATAACCAATATGATGGATAGATTGTCTAATCCTGCTAAAATTAAAGCATATGAGTTATCAGAAGAATTAAAAGAAATTATGAAGCCTTTGTTTGAAAAACATATGGATGATATTATTTCTGGTCATTTTTCTCAAACCATGATGGAAGATTGGGCAAATGATGATGTGAACCTACTTACTTGGAGAGCAGCTACAGGAGAAACTTTATTTGAAAAAACTAGCTTAACTCAAAAAAGTATTTCAGAGCAAGAATATTTTGATCATGGAGTATTAATGGTTGCTTTTGTGAAAGCAGGAGTAGAATTGGCTTTTGAAACGATGGTAAGTGCCGGAATTATTGAAGATTCTGCCTATTATGAATCTTTGCATGAATTGCCTCTAATAGCAAATACTATTGCAAGAAAAAAATTATTTGAAATGAATCGTGTTATTTCTGATACTGCAGAATATGGTTGTTATTTATTTGATCATGCATGCAATCCACTACTTGTAGATTTTATGAAATCTGTAGATACTAACATTATAGGTGAGTCGTTTTCAAACATTAATGATGTAGATAATGGAGAATTAATAAAAGTTAATGACGCAATTAGAAATCATCCTATAGAATCTGTAGGAAAAAGATTACGAAGTGCAATGACAGCAATGAAAGTTATTAAAACAGAGGTAGAACAAACAACAGTTTTATCCTAAAACTTTCATGAAAACTGAAGTTACATATAGACCAACAATAAAAGCCATAGAAAAAGCTGCTTTAAATTTAAGAGAAGTCGCTTTAAAGACGCCTTTGGTTAAGAATGATCAATATTCTCAAAAGTACCAGAGTACTATTTTGTTTAAACGAGAAGATC
>OJIK01000332.1_pt1 | contig 15053 bp, 13 predicted proteins | sample 1595571 | NCBI WGS metagenome assembly OJIK01 (sample SAMN05416791, study PRJEB24817) | seawater metagenome | isolation source: Sea water | place: Canada:Atlantic | collected 2013-11 | reverse complement strand
ACGAGATCAGCCTCGGTCTCGTGGGCTCGGAGATGTGTATAAGAGACAGGGGCGATAGCGCTCGTAGTGCCTAGCGTTCTCTCTCCTGAGGATGGTAAACAGCCAAGCTTTGGCAGCTTTGTCGTTCTGCAGGCTCTCAAGAGACCGCCAGGCGCGTAAAAAAGTTTCCTGCACGAGATCTTCTGCCATCGGCTTGCTTTTGCAAATCCAGAAAGCATAGCGAAATACGTCCTGATACAGCGTCGCCACTAGGGATTCATAGCGTTGTTTCTTCGTATTTCCCTTTAAGGCCGGAATTTAGTTCATTATTTTCCGCAGAATTGAGTATTTTTTAATTCTAATCTGATTTTCCGTAATTCCTTGAGGCCAGTGCAGGATGGTAGGCCATTGATATGGACATTTCGGCTAGTATTTATTGCTTTCACCAGCGCGCGATCCTTCGCGCAGAGAGTGTGTCTAACCTGGCACTCATCCTCAAGTGTTTTACGGCGTTGGAGAGCGCAGGCTGGCGCTAGCGCAGGGGCAAGCGTCTCAGTCGCATCGAGGTTTAGCTTGTGCCAGAGCCACTGTATACTGCACGTCTTTAAAATTTCTAGGACGCAGCTATGTTAAAAGTCGCTATTGTTGGTGCTGCCGGCCGTATGGGTCGAACTCTCGTCGAGGCAGTCAGCCAGAACAGCAGCACAATGCGTGTCTCAGTGGCCACGGTGCTTGCTGATGATCCTGCGCTGGGTGTGGATATAGGGCTATTGGCAATTGGGGCTGCGATAGGCGTAAAAACAGTTGCTGGACTCGCGCCAGATGTGTCGGACTTCGATGTGCTTATCGATTTCACTTCGCCCGCGGCGACGATGAGCCATCTCGCTCACTGTCAGGCGAGTAACAAGGCTATGGTAATTGGCACAACGGGCCTGTCTAGTGATCAGCAACAAGCCATCCAAGCGGCCGCGACAAATATCCCTATTATGTACGCGCCTAATATGAGTGTGGGAGTCAATCTCTGTCTCAAATTATTGGAACAAGCGGCCCGAGTACTTGGGGATGAAGTTGATATAGAGATTACTGAGGCTCACCACCGTTTTAAGAAGGATGCGCCTTCTGGTACTGCTTTGAAGATGGGTGAGGTTATCGCTGACACTCTAGATAGAGATCTTAAGGAGTGTGCAGTCTACGGCAGAGAAGGGGTTAGCGAAGAAAGAGATCGCAAGACTATCGGCTTCACCACAATAAGAGCTGGCGATATTGTTGGAGATCATACTGTGACGTTCGCGGGTCTAGGTGAGCGCGTCGAGATAACACACAAGGCCAGCAGTCGAATGACCTTCGCTAGCGGTGCCATCCGCGCCGTGAAGTGGATAGGGGATAAGGAGAGTGGGCTCTACTCGATGCAGGATGTGTTGGAGCTTTAGCTGGAGTTCGCATCGGAGCTAAATAAGTTGTCGCCTCTAGAATGGGTTTGTCTAACTCCTGACTAATGAAACCCAAACGATTTGGCTTGAAAATTTGAGATATTTTTTCGCTTCTCGCTAGATTTTTAGCCAGTTCAACGTAGACAAGATGGGGCATGTATCTATAGAATACTCGCTCAGTATGACAATGCTGAAAACATTACAAATTGACTAAAAAAGCGGAGTGAGGAGATTCTTCATTCCGCTTTTTTTTGCCCGAAATTAATAGAACGACGAAGGTAGTTTAGGAGAAAAAGTGGCTGGGTCAGCGGTACTTGCACTAGAAGATGGTAGCGTATTTCATGGTGTCGCCATTGGGGCGCAGGGAAGCTCCAGTGGCGAAGTGGTTTTCAATACTTCTATGACGGGCTATCAGGAAATTCTCACTGACCCTTCATACGCTAAACAGATCGTCACTCTCACCTACCCCCACATCGGCAACACTGGCACGAACGAAGAAGACAATGAGTCCGCGCAGGTTTGGGCATCCGGCCTCGTGATTCGCGATTTACCCTTGCTGGCAAGCAACTGGCGCAATGAGCAGTCACTTGATGAGTTTCTGAAAGCTAGAAACGTTGTGGCGATCGCCGAGATCGATACGCGCCGTCTTACTCGCTTACTTCGCGATAAAGGGGCATTGAACGGCTGCCTCCTTACTGGCGAAGCACTTGAAGCGGGCGGTGAGGCCGAAGCATTACGACTCGCCAAGGCATTCCCAGGATTGAAAGGTATGGACCTCGCCAAAGAGGTCAGCGTTAAAGAAAGCTTCGACTGGCAGGGCGGCGTTTGGGACCTAGAGTCCGGATACAAAGTGGATTCGGATAACCGCTTCAAGATCGTTGCTTACGACTTCGGCGTTAAGAACAATATTCTTCGCATGTTGGTCGATCGCGACTGCGAAGTAACGGTTGTACCTGCACAGACACCGGCGAGCGAGGTGCTCGCTATGAAGCCTCATGGAATCTTCCTATCCAACGGACCGGGCGATCCAGAGCCATGCGATTATGCTATCGCGGCAATATCGGAGTTTCTGGATGCGGGTATTCCGCTGTTTGGAATCTGTCTCGGTTGTCAGTTAATGGCGCTAGCCTGCGGTGCAAGCACAGTGAAGATGTCTTTGGGTCATCATGGCGCGAACCATCCCGTGCAAAATCTAAAAGATGGCACGGTAATGATTACCAGCCAGAACCATGGATTCGCCGTCGACGAGAGCACTCTTCCTGACAATTTAGTAGCAACTCATAAGTCCTTATTCGATGGTTCCCTGCAGGGGATAGAGCGTACAGACAAGCCGGCGTTCGCATTCCAGGGACACCCGGAAGCGAGTCCAGGTCCACATGATGTGGCCCCGCTGTTCGATCACTTTATCGAGCTGATGGCCAATCAAAATTAGTAGTTTACCCATTCTCGACTAAATTTTTTTAACCAGTGACTGCAAAGCAAGACTAACCACAAGGTACAGACAACGCGACCATGCCACGAAGAAATGATCTAAAGAGTGTATTAATCCTAGGAGCAGGCCCTATCGTTATCGGGCAGGCATGTGAATTCGACTATTCAGGTGCACAGGCTTGCCAGGCGTTAAAGGAAGAAGGTCTGCGAGTCATTCTAGTTAACTCTAATCCAGCTACTATCATGACCGATCCTGTGATGGCTGATGCCACCTACATTGAGCCGATCAATTGGCGCATGCTCGAGAAGATTATCCAGAAAGAGAAGCCCGATGCCATCCTGCCCACCATGGGTGGGCAGACTGCGCTCAACTGTGCATTGGACCTAAATCGTCACGGCATTTTGGACAAGTACAATGTCGAGCTAATTGGCGCGAACTGCGAGGCGATAGACAAAGCTGAAGACCGCGAACTCTTCGACCAGGCGATGCAGAAGATCGGATTGGAAACACCACAACACGGCATTGCTCGTAATTTGGAGCAAGCACACGAAGCGCTCGAAAAAGTTGGCTTCCCTTGCATCATAAGGCCGTCGTTCACCATGGGTGGTACTGGTGGTGGGATCGCCTATAACAAGGAAGAGTTCGATGAAATTTGCCTGCGTGGCATTGAGCTATCGCCAACTAACGAGCTGTTAATCGATGAATCCCTCATCGGCTGGAAAGAATATGAGCTCGAGGTGGTGCGCGATACAAATGACAACTGCATCATCGTCTGCTCCATCGAGAATTTTGATGCTATGGGCGTGCACACAGGAGATTCGATTACCGTCGCTCCTGCGCAAACCCTGACTGACAAAGAATATCAAATTATGCGGAATGCCTCGCTTGCCGTCTTGCGAGAGATTGGTGTGGAAACTGGAGGGTCAAATGTACAGTTCGGCGTGAATCCTGCGGATGGTCGTCTGGTTATCATCGAGATGAACCCAAGGGTGTCGCGGTCATCGGCACTCGCCTCGAAGGCGACTGGATTTCCGATTGCTCGGGTCGCCGCGAAGCTTGCAATAGGCTTTACTCTCGATGAACTACGAAACGAAATTACTGGCGGAGCAACCCCGGCATCTTTCGAGCCGTCTATCGACTATGTCGTTACCAAGATTCCTCGATTTACCTTCGAAAAGTTTCCAGAGGCTAATGATCGGCTAACTACTCAGATGAAGTCCGTTGGTGAAGTTATGGCAATTGGACGGACCTTCCAAGAATCCCTGCACAAGGCGCTACGTGGTCTTGAGGTCGGGATGTGCGGTTTCGATCCGGTGCTCAACCTCAAGCTAAGTGATGCCAAAGCTATTCTAACTCGAGAGCTAACCGAGCCGGGCTCGGAACGAATCTGGTATATCGCAGATGCCTTCCGGGCGGGTTGGCCTATCGACACGGTGCACGACCTGACCGGGGTTGATCGCTGGTTCCTCGTGCAGATCGAAGACCTAATTAATGATGAAGCGATGCTCGCTGAAAAGTCTCTCGATGAGATTGACTATGACCTCATGCGCAAGCTTAAGCGTAAAGGTTTCTCTGATAAGCGCATGAGCCAGGTTTTGGAAATACCGGAGCTAGCTGTGCAATCGCTTCGACATGATTTGGGGGTTCGTCCTGTCTATAAGCGCGTAGATACCTGCGCCGCAGAATTCGTTTCTTCAACGGCGTATATGTATTCGACCTACGAAGAAGAGTGTGAGGCGCAGCCTACCGACAAAGATAAGATTATGGTGTTAGGCGGTGGCCCCAATCGTATCGGACAGGGAATCGAGTTTGACTACTGCTGCGTACACGCCGCGTTAGCCATGCGTGAGGATGGCTACGAGACCATTATGGTCAACTGTAATCCCGAAACCGTATCTACCGACTACAATATTTCAGATCGCCTGTACTTCGAGCCACTGACATTCGAGGATGTAATCGAAGTTGTTCAACTAGAAAAGCCCAAGGGTGTCATCGTACAGTTCGGTGGGCAGACGCCACTTAATCTAGTGAAGCGATTAGAGGAAGCCGGAGTTCCTGTGATCGGCACCAGCCCCGATGCTATTGATCGTGCCGAGGACAGAGAAAGATTCCAGCAGTTAATCGAGAAGGTGGGCCTGAAACAACCACCCAATAGTACAGTACGTAGTGTTGAAGAAAGTATCGAAGCGGCAAAACGAATTACTTACCCATTGGTAGTCCGGCCTTCCTATGTGTTGGGCGGACGTGCAATGGAGATCGTCTACAATGAAGAAGAGCTTGATCGATATATGCACGATGCAGTCAAGGTATCCAACGACAGTCCTGTGCTACTCGACTATTTTTTGAGTGCAGCGATCGAGATAGACGTCGATCTGGTTTGCGACGGCGAGCAAGTGGTCGTTGGTGCAATCATGCAGCATATCGAACAGGCAGGTATTCATTCTGGTGATTCGGCTTGTTCCTTGCCTCCCTACAACCTGCCAATGGAAGTGCAAGACAAAATTCGCCAACAAGTGAGTTCGCTAGCGCTAGAGTTGGGCGTTATCGGACTAATGAACACTCAGCTCGCCTATCAGGATGGTGAAATCTATATTATCGAGGTAAACCCTAGAGCTTCGCGTACAGTACCGTTCGTTTCAAAATGTATCGGTCGTTCGCTAGCTAAAGTTGCCGCGCGTTGCATGGTCGGTCAGTCGTTGAAAGACCAAGGCTTTACAAAAGAGATAATTCCGAAGACCTTCGCTGTAAAAGAGGCGATATTCCCGTTTAATAAATTCCCTGGTGTTGACCCGATACTCGGGCCGGAGATGAAATCCACGGGCGAGGTGATGGGTGTTGGTAAAACATTCGCGGAAGCCTATGCGAAGGCTCAGATGGGCGCTGGGGAATTTTTCGAGAAAAAAGGCAATGCTTTCCTGAGCGTGCGCGATGCAGATAAACCGCATATTGCTGAGGTGGCGAAGAAGCTGCTTGAGTTGGGCTATTCGATAGTCGCCACACATGGAACCGCGGCAGTTATAGAAGAGGCTGGGCTCGAGGTCGCGGGTGTCAATAAAGTCGCTGAAGGTAGGCCGCATATAGTCGATATGTTAAAAAATGACGAGATACAGTTGATCGTCAATACGACTGAAGGCAAACAGGCGATATCGGATTCATCGCTCATCAGGCGCACCGCCTTACGACACGATGTGTTCTGCACGACAACAGTAGCCGGCGCTCTCGCGGTTTGCGAAGCGCTATCCTTCAGTGGCAATATGTCGGTATACACAATTCAAGACCTTCACGCTGCGCTGAACTAGGCTAGTCCACAATACTGAGGCAACGGCAGTTTTCATACTTGCCGCGCTATCTAATTTTATTAGTCCTGCTACTTTAACTAGTACAGTGAAATTAAAACGGAAATATTATGTCCAGAGTACCAATGACAGTAGGAGGTTCTGAGCGATTACGCGAAGAGCTGAACCAACTGAAATCAGAACAACGTCCCAAAATTATTAAGGCTATCGCCGAGGCAAGAGAGCACGGCGACCTTAAAGAAAATGCCGAATATCACGCGGCGCGAGAACAGCAGAGCTTTTGCGAAGGGCGTATCGGAGAAATCGAAGGCAAATTAGCTGATGCTCAAGTCATCGACGTCACGAAGATAGAGGCAACCGGCAGAGTAATCTTTGGTACAACGGTGAGGCTTATTAACATCGAAACTGATAAGGCCGTGATCTATCAGATTGTTGGTGAAGATGAGGCGGAGGTGCCCAAAGGAAAGATCTCAGTGAGCTCCCCAATTGCCCGTGCCATCATGGGCAAGCGAGAGGGAGATGAGATTGTAGTGAACGCGCCCGCCGGTGATATCGAATATGAGATCGACAAGGTCGAGCATAAGTAGCAGTTTCGCTTTAGAGAGTCTTTCGCTTTATGTTCGACAACCGACCATCATGCTTCTTGGCTCGTCTGTACAGCAATGCCGTGTGGCCGATACTTTGTACACATTCAGATTTAAATTCTTCACATATAGTTGCTACAAGTGCTTTCTTGGAATCGCGGTCTGCCGCTACTAGCTTAATCTTGATGAGTTCATGATCGGTTAGGGCGCGCTCAATCTCCATTCGAATGTTTTCGCTCAAACCCTTTTGGGCAATCGTAACGATCGGGTGCAAAGTGTGGCCGATGGCTCGATACTGTTTCTTGGCCGTGTTACTTAGTGTCATGAGAGTTCCGTGTTAGCCCTGTATCGGGCTCAAAGCTGTCTTTCTATGAAGGAAGCGGATTCTAGCGGAACTCAAGTAATTAATAAACGTAGAAACTGTAATGACAGGGATTTAGTAGGTTCAGATTAATGGGGCGATCAAAAACCAGCAAAAAATGGCTTAAAGAGCACTTCGACGATGTCTATGTGCGCCGTGCGAAGGAAGAAGGCTATCGATCGAGGGCTAGCTTCAAGTTGCTTGAGATTCAGGAGCAAGACAAGTTAATCAGACAGGGCATGACGATAGTCGACCTAGGCGCCGCTCCCGGCGGCTGGTCTCAGGTAGCCGCCAATCTGGTAGGAGAACACGGTCAGATCATAGCCAGCGATATCCTCCCGATTGATTCTCTTCCCGGAGTCGAATTCTTACAAGGTGATTTCACTGAAGATGCGGTTTTAGCGCGGCTAATAGGGTTGCTCAAAGACGAGCAGGCAGACCTTGTAATATCGGATATGGCACCCAATATGAGTGGTATGAGAGACATTGATCTCCCACGGGTAATGTATCTTGCTGAACTGGCTCTAGACCTTGCCAGTATTGTCTTGGCCCCCGGAGGGAGCTTTCTTGTGAAGGTTTTTCATGGTGAAGGCTACGAAGACCTGCAAAAAGCGCTCAAAAGTAGTTTTAGTAGTGTGAAAGTCAGGAAACCCAAGGCTTCTAGGGCCAGATCGAGTGAAATCTATCTATTGGCCGCTGGTTTTCGGGGCTTAGACTGAATTCGCGTGCAATAATTTCTACGTTCATTAGAATTGAGCCCCTACACGAGCTCTCTTCGCCGACCGCCAATAGGCGCTCTACCAACAAATTTCACTAACCACTGGGGGATAAACCCTTGAATGATATGGCAAAAAACCTGATTCTTTGGATGATTATTGCCGGAGTTCTACTCACGGTATTCCAGAACATTAATCAGGAACCTAGAGAAGACAGCATTAACTACTCCGAATTTATCCGGGAAGTTCGCGCAGGCCGAGTTCAGCGGGTCGAGCTGGCGGGCATAAACATTGCGGGTGTGCGTAGTGATAACACGCAGTTTCGTTCGGTTATGCCGCTAATTGGTGATGATCAGCTGCTCAATGACTTATTTGAGAATGATGTCGAGGTAACGGCTAACGAGCCGGAGCAGCGCAGCATCTGGGTTGATTTACTGCTCTCCATATTTCCAATATTGATTATTGTCGGGCTATTTCTCTTCTTTATGAGACAGATGCAAGGCGGCGGTGCCGGAGGCAAGGGCGGCCCCATGTCTTTTGGCAAGAGCAAGGCTAAGCTTCTAGGCGAAGACCAGATTAAGGTCACGTTTGCGGATGTAGCCGGTGTGGACGAGGCGAAAGCGGATGTTCAAGAGTTAGTAGAGTTTCTGCGCGAGCCAGACAAATTCCAGAGACTAGGTGGCCGAATTCCCCGCGGTGTTTTGATGGTCGGTCAGCCGGGCACTGGTAAAACTTTGTTGGCTAAAGCGATAGCTGGTGAAGCCAAGGTTCCTTTCTTTTCTATTTCGGGTTCTGACTTTGTTGAGATGTTTGTGGGCGTAGGTGCTTCTCGCGTGCGTGACATGTTCGAACAGGCAAAGAAGCAGTCACCTTGTATCATTTTCATAGATGAGATCGACGCTGTCGGTCGTCATCGTGGTGCTGGCGTAGGCGGCGGACATGATGAGCGTGAACAAACGCTAAATCAGTTGCTGGTTGAGATGGATGGCTTTGAAGGTAACGATGGTGTGATCGTAGTCGCCGCAACAAACAGGCCTGATGTATTAGACCCGGCACTTCTGCGTCCAGGTCGATTCGACCGTCAGGTCGTAGTTGGTTTGCCAGACATTCGTGGCCGAGAGCAGATTCTCAAAGTACATATGCGCAAGGTGCCTATTGATGACAATGTCAAGGCGAGCGTCATCGCGCGTGGTACACCAGGGTTTTCCGGAGCTGATCTCGCTAACTTGGTGAACGAGGCTGCTCTGTTCTCGGCTCGTGCAGGCAAGCGTCTGGTTACTATGGAAGAGTTCGAGAAAGCGAAGGACAAAATCATGATGGGCGCCGAGCGCAAATCCATGGTGATGTCAGATAAGGAAAGAATGAATACGGCTTATCATGAGGCGGGTCACGCGATTGTCGGCCGAATGGTGCCCGACCATGATCCTGTCTATAAGGTCAGCATCATTCCACGTGGTCGTGCATTGGGCGTAACTATGTTCCTGCCAGAGGAAGATCGCTACAGCCTAAGTCGGCAGACTATCTTGAGCCAAATTTGTAGTCTTTATGGCGGTCGCATCGCAGAAGAGATTACGCTTGGCAAGGACGGGGTGACTACAGGTGCTTCCAACGATATTCAGCGAGCGACAGAGATGGCTCGGAACATGGTCACTAAATGGGGGCTGTCTGAGACGCTAGGTCCGTTGCTCTACTCGGAAGATGAGGGTGAGGTGTTTCTAGGTCGTTCGGCCGCCTCGCAAGCGAAGTCCTTCTCCGGAGAAACGGCAATAGCAATCGATGTGGAAGTACGCAAGATCGTCGATGAATGCTACGGCAGGGCCGAGAAGATTCTAGAGGACCATAGATCTCAGTTGGACTTGATGAAAGACGCTTTGATGGAATACGAGACTATCGATGCGGACATGATCGACGACATCATGAAAGGCGAGAAGCCAAGGCCTCCAGCGGATTGGTCGGATACAGATTCCAGCAATTCAGACGGTGGCGGCTCAAGCGCTACTGAAGCATCGAGCGAAGATGAAGACAAGTCAGGTACGATCGATGGCGCAGCCAGCGAACATTGATTCGTTCAACTAAGAAACCCTCGTTTTGATTGAGAGCCTTACAGCAGGAGAACGACAGATCGATCTGTCTTCTCCTGTTTGCATGGGCATAATAAACGCCACACCTGACTCCTTCTCCGATGGTGCGCAGTTACAGACGCTAGGCACCGACTCTTTTCAACTCGATATCGATAAAGCTCTATCCCGCGCGGAGGCTATGGTTGCCGATGGCGCTACCTTCATTGATGTGGGTGGAGAATCCACTCGCCCCGGCGCCGCTACAGTATCGGAGCAGGAGGAATTGGATAGAGTCATTCCCATTATTGTGGCCATTCGTAAAGAGCTAGATGTTTGCATCTCAGTTGATACGAGCTCGCCAACAGTGATGGGAGAGGCGATCAATTGTGGTGCCGAGCTAATCAACGATGTTCGCGCGCTCTCGAGACCTGGAGCGATGGAGGCGGTGAGAGCTAGTTTGGTGGCGGTTTGCCTGATGCACATGCAGGGTAAGCCGAGCACTATGCAGAAAAATGCGTCCCAAACTAGTTATGAAAGTGTGGTGGAGGAAGTCTTCGAATTTCTCCGGGCGCGAGTCGAGCACTGTTTAGGTCAAGGTATACAGCGTAGCCGGCTGTTGATCGATCCAGGGTTTGGTTTCGGCAAGACTGTTCAGCATAATTACCTCCTGCTAAAGAAACTCGCTCACTTTTCAGAGCTCGAGATTCCAATACTCGTCGGTGTCTCGCGCAAATCTATGATTGGCGAGGTAACCGGAAGAGCTGTTGATCAGCGTCTAGCGGGCTCAGTCGCGGCAACGACCTTCGCGCTAGCTTCGGGCGCAAAGATAATTCGCACTCACGATGTTGCTGCCACCATGGATGCGATTAGAGTAAACTCAGCCTATTCAAGCGCCGGGTAAGAAACGATATGATAAAAAAAGAAAAACAATATTTTGGTACCGACGGCATACGCGGTACCGTGGGCACTTCACCCATAACCCCCGATTTCATGCTCAAGCTCGGATGGGCTGCAGGAACCGTGTTTGCGAAGAAAGGCGGAGCGCGAAATAAGATAATCATCGGGAAAGACACGCGTATCTCCGGCTACATGTTTGAAGCGGCGCTAGAGGCAGGAGCGACTGCCGCAGGTGTCGATATCAATCTGCTTGGCCCCATGCCCACCCCAGCGGTTGCCTATTTAACGCGGACGTTACGCGCTCAAGCAGGCATAGTCATAAGTGCCTCGCATAACTCTTTCGAGGACAATGGGATTAAATTCTTTGCGGGCGATGGCACGAAGTTACCCGATGATGTTGAATTTGCCATCGAGGAGCAGCTCTCGAAACCCATCTCAACTGTATCCCCGCAGTTGTTAGGCAAAGCCTCCCGTGTGACCGATGCAGCGGGCAGATATATCGAATTTTGCAAGAGCCGAATTGATACAGATCTGAAATTTACCGGGCTTAAGATCGTGCTCGATTGTGCGCAAGGGGCGACCTATCACATTGCACCTAGTGTATTTGAAGAGCTCGGCGCAACGGTTATCTCGATAGGTGTCAGCCCAGATGGCTTGAATATAAACGAGAACAGCGGTTCAACGTCTCCGGAGCTGTTGGCCGAGACTGTGCTGAAAGAAGAGGCGGATATCGGCATCGCATTCGATGGTGATGGTGACCGTGTAGTCATGGTTGATCACCTTGGCAATGTCGTCGATGGTGATGAGATGCTGTATGTCATCGCGCGCGACAGGCGTCGTCAGAATGTTGATTTCGGTGGAGTCGTTGGTACCTCAATGAGTAATTTGGGACTTGAGCAGGCGCTCGACTCCCTTGATATACCTTTTGTCAGAAGCGCAGTAGGGGATCGCTACGTGATGCGAGAGCTACTTGGGCGCGGCTGGAGTCTTGGCGGTGAGTCATCGGGGCATATTATTTGTTTGGATAAGACCACGACAGGCGATGGCATAGTCTCAGCCCTGCAAGCGCTGTCTGCAATTTCGCGCACCGAGCGTACCTTGGCCGAATTAACCAGTAAATTGAATAAGTACCCGCAATCCATGGTCAATGTGCGAATCACGGATTCTGCAGATATAGCCGGTAACAGCTCAGTGCAAAAGGCAGTTGCCGATGTGGAGTCAAAGCTAGGCTCTAAGGGCCGAGTACTGCTACGACCTTCCGGTACAGAGCCCGTTGTGCGGGTAATGGTGGAGGGAGAGGAAGCTGCCGAAGTGCTTAAGCTAGCCAGCGAGCTGGCAGAAGTCGTTGAAAAAGAAGTTGGAGTGGCAGAGTGAGACAGCGTTGCCGTGTTGCAAGAGCTCTGTATCTTAGTTAGTATTGGCGCCCGTTTTAGCGGGCAGTTCTAGAATGCTCAATATCTCGCCCTTCTGGATTTGTAAGCATGCGTCAGAAATTGGTTGTTGGTAATTGGAAGATGCATGGCTCGATGGCCCAGGTACGGCAGTTGCTAGAGGGTGTAGCCACGGGTAGTGCAGATCTTAAGAAGGTGGAAATAGCAGTTGGACCGACTCTTCTGCATATAGGCCTCGCCGCTGAAGTATGCGCTGGCGAAGCTGCTGGCCATTTGAAGTTGGCCGCACAGAACTTATTTGCTGAACCGGCAGGTGCTTTTACCGGTGAGGTTTCAGCGCCCATGCTGGCTGAATATGGAGTTAACTACGTTATAGTAGGGCACTCTGAGCGGCGTGAAATTTTTGCAGAAACAGATCAAGTAGTTGCTGCCAAATTTAAGGCCACTCAGGCAAGCGGATTGATTCCCATCCTGTGTGTAGGTGAGTCATTGGCGCAGCGAGAGTGCGGCACCAGCGCCGAGGTTGTATTGGCGCAGCTGAATGCAGTAATAGAGGCAGCGGGAATAGAAGCACTACAATCCGCGGTCCTCGCCTATGAGCCCATATGGGCAATCGGCACAGGAAAGACGGCAAGCAAAGAGCAGGCACAGGAAATTCATCGGGTGCTGCGGGAACACATCGCGAAGTCGGATACGGCTGTCGCGCAAGTCATAAGAATTTTATACGGCGGCAGTGTTAGTGCATCCAATGCAACAGAGTTGTTTAGTCAGGCCGACATAGATGGTGGCTTGGTAGGTGGGGCCTCACTGAAGGTCGAAGAATTTGTATCCATTTGTAAAAGCGCGGATTAAGAATCATGGAAACCATAGTAGTTGTAGTACACGTAATAGTAGCCATTGGAATAGTGGGTCTAGTTCTCTTGCAGCAAGGCAAGGGCGCTGACGCAGGTGCTTCTTTTGGCGCAGGCTCTTCCCAAACAGTGTTTGGCGCATCCGGCACTGGTAATTTCTTGGTACGAGCCACAACCGTTGGCGCCACGATATTCTTCATAACCAGCCTATCACTGGCTGTATTTGCGAAGAATCAGTCAAGCCTCGGTTCGGCGGCAAATTCGCCATTGGCAAACGAAGCCTTGCTGCAGGAAGCGGCAGCTCCGATAGTCTCGGACGTGCCTCAGCTAGATGCTACGCCACTGCCATCGGTTGATGCAGAAGATGTGCCTAGTCTGCCTGATAGCGATAATTAGGATCATTTATAGAATTAGCCGAAGTGGTGAAATTGGTAGACACGCTACCTTGAGGGGGTAGTGACCTCTGGTCGTGCCGGTTCAAGTCCGGCCTTCGGCACCAAACCTTCAAAACCGGTCCCTCAAGCCGATTTTGGCCCGAGTCCGCGGGAATTGCTCAATTCCCGCGAAAGCCGCGTAAAACCTTGACCTTAGCCCCAACTAGTCCTTATAATTCGCTCCCCTTGTGAAATAGGCCTGTGGCTTTGTTGTCAGAGAAAAATTTCTTATAAAACAAGGGTTTGTTGGTAAGGTGATTTATCATTCTAACCAAAGCCAGGTTTAAGATTTGTTGCGGGGTGGAGCAGTCTGGCAGCTCGTCGGGCTCATAACCCGAAGGTCGTAGGTTCAAATCCTGCCCCCGCTACCATATTTGTAGTATGGCGGTCCTGATCGGACTACCAAACACCAAGCTTCTCGCTTGCTCAGATTGAGTCGGCGAAGAAGATCTTAGAGTGGGCCTTTGGCCCATTTTTTGTATCTAGGGGATACGTTCCAGATGCGCAGTAAAAAGTATTGTGAGCAGTAGCGTAACTCTAATAACAGAATTGATCGACACCACGATTCAAGCGTTAGGTTTGGATTTATGGGGAGTCGAACTGCTTCAACAGGGAAAGTATTCCCTGCTGAGGATTTATATCGAACGTGAAGAAGGTGTCACGATCGAAGATTGCGAAAAAGTCAGTCGGCAGGTAAGTGCATTAATGGATGTCGAAGATCCAATAGCTGGAGAGTATACCCTTGAGGTTTCATCTCCGGGCATGGATAGGCCACTGTTCTGTATTGAGCATTATTCGCAATATGTTGGCATCGAAGTGGATTTAAAGTTACGACAGCCATTAGATGGCAGGCGTAAATTTAAAGGACAAATAATAAAAGTTTCAGGAGATGTTGTTGGCTTGTTAGTTGAAGGTTCTGAGTATGACTTAGAATTTTCTGATATTGAAAAAGCCAGTATTGTTTTCTAGATTATTTTTACTCCATGCACTGGATTAATATCCGGATCTAAGCTTTGAGTAAGGTGACATTGTTATGATGAGTAAAGAAATTTTAATGGTTGCAGATGCCGTCTCGAATGAGAAGGGTGTTTCGCGTGAAGTGATTTTTGAAGCGATTGAGTCGGCGTTAGCGACGGCCACGAAGAAGCTTAATGATCATGACGAGATTGACTGCCGAGTTGCAGTTGATCGAGAGACTGGCGACTACGATTCCTTCCGAGTCTGGACGGTGGTTGAAGACGAAGAGTATCTGGAAGAGGGTTCTCAGTTTACTGTCGAGCAAGCACAAGAGAAGAAGAAAGGTCTCGCTGTCGGAGATGTATACGAAGAAAAGATCGACAATATGGAATTCGGTCGAATCGCTGCACAAACTGCTAAGCAGGTAATCGTGCAAAAAGTGCGCGAAGCCGAGAGAGAAATCATAATTGGCGATTATAAAGATCGCATTGGCGAGCTTGTTGCTGGAACGGTAAAGAAAGTCACCCGTGATAATATTATTATCGACCTGGGCAGCAATGCCGAGGCGCTACTAACTCGGGATCAAATGATTCCGAGAGAGACCTTCCGTATGGGAGCTGTCTCTTATACACATCTGACGCTGCCGACGAATAGAGAGGTGTAGA
>OJIK01000331.1_pt1 | contig 15055 bp, 13 predicted proteins | sample 1595571 | NCBI WGS metagenome assembly OJIK01 (sample SAMN05416791, study PRJEB24817) | seawater metagenome | isolation source: Sea water | place: Canada:Atlantic | collected 2013-11 | reverse complement strand
GACAGACCATAGCCTGCCGTCCAACCTAGATACACGAACGCCTCCTTTTCAGCAATGTTAAAGGATGAAATTTGCGCTTTTACACTCAACGATGTTAAGCAAGTAGCAAGAACAACGAATAAAATCTTCTTCATAATTTTTATTGTTAGTTTGTGATCATTTTTAATCCAAATGTTTCTTTGGATCGCTCTGAGTAAACATAAAACCGAATGCAATGAGAAATATGATATCACGTGTAATCACACTGATTTTGATTGTAATTAATTTCACTGCTATTGCTCAAAATGCATCACGATATTCTGCGAGCTATATATCTGATTCTGTGGTTGATATATATGATGAGCTTGAAGGGAGATCTCATCATTTAGTAGTAAAAAGCGATTATGCACCAGAATTATCTGACTATACGATAATATATAACGACAGTTCATTCTATTTAATTAGCAATACTTCGTCCGAAATATTTCGCTCTGAAAATAATGAATTGTCTCATTTTGGGTCTGATATTCAGCATTACGCTCTGCAGTATTCACCCTATATATTTGTTGACACTACCTTGTTTTCATTTGGTGGATATGGGTTTTGGACGACTAAGAACATTCTCAGGACTTGGGATAACGACGAAGGTTGGTTGCCCGTAATATTTCCAGAATCATCGAAAGTTTTAAAAAGCTCACACGGTGCTTGTCTACATTACAGTCAATCTATTCTATATATAGTTGGAGGAAGCCTAACGTCAGATAAAAACGCATTAACAGATTTCGCTGTTCCGTTCTTACAGAAAGTGAATCTTTTAAATAGAGATGTTGAAATTGAGCGTTTGCCCATAGATATAAACCTAGATAAACTCATTTACAGAACTGGAGATTCATTGATAGTAAGATCCGATAATGAAATATTCTTATATCAAATTTCCTTAAATACAGCGCTAAACTTAGAGCCAACGGAAAAATACTACAAGGCACTTAAACAGGATGCACTATTTCTTGAAGGGACTTCATTTTATAGCCCCTCGAGAGCTGTTAGGTATTCCTTCGATGATTTTTTTCTGATAAGTGGAATTAAGGATCCGGTTTCTTTAACTCTTGAGATAATCGTTGGCTTTGTTATATTGTTATTTATCGTATTGATTATAATTGTCATCAAAAGACGTGATAAAACAGAAATAGTATCTTTTAAAGATGACACCATACAGTGTGGCAAAAACACTGTACTTCTCAAGTCTAATGAAGCAGAAATAATGCGTCTTTTCGCCTATGATAGGACACTCACTTCAGAAGCTATAGCGAGGGCCTTACCCGAGCATATTTCAGACAGCCACCGAAACAGAATTAAGCTAGAACTAATCAATTCATTAAACGAGAAAATAGCAGACATTTCGGGTCAAACGGAAGTAGATGCGATCACTAAACGTAAAGACGTTAGAGACTCCAGAATGTCTGTCTATTCTATACGTGAGGATATAACTATTGAAGGAAAGTAGAATAGCCTTCTTCATAACTCTGGCAAGTCCTCAACATCCAACTGCTTCACTTCTAATCCTCTCAGGTAAGTCAAGGATACTTTCATATCGCTATGGCCGAGTACCTGCTGTAGCTTGAGGAGAGAGCCTGTCTTTTCAAAGACATTGATGGCTCCTGTATGACGGAAGGAGTAAAGTGTTTGGTCTTTTTCCAAGAGATGACTCTTTCTCTTATATCTTGACCATAATGTCTTGAAGTAATCTCTGTTGTAATCCTCTTCCTTTAGAGTGAACACATTGGTGTTTCTATTACCTGTAAATCTTCTTATTAGCTCATCTCTTACAACGCCAGGAACAGGTACCACACGATTCCTTTTAGACTTCACTTTAGAGCCGCTTAGGCTTACTTGAGTAAAGTCGTTATTGAAGTCACGAAAAGACAAGCATCGCACCTCTCTATGTGGCCTTAGGAGCATTGTATAGGTCATTAAACAACACAAGTATAGACTTACATTAAACTCCTTGATATCGCTCAGTAGAGCGCCTACATCATCTATCGGTTTATGGAGCTGTTGAGGTACTTTAGGGAGCTTTATTCTACTAAAGTTAAGCACTATGCCATTAGACTCTAACTCGTCCTTTAGAAGGGCTGAAATGTTCCTCTTAAGGTTGACCATACTTGCAGGAGATGGCGCATACTGATAGATAAAATCTCTAACCATATCCACCTTTAATTCTTTAATCGGCTTGTTGGCTAATCTCTTGTATTGAAGAAACTCTGACCAGAGTCTGTGTACATAGATTAAGTCCCTCTTATAAGAGGAGGAAAACTCTAACGAGCATTTTCTCAGAAGTGTGTTCTTAGCAATCGCTTGAATAGTCACTAATGGCTCCTTGAATGCAGATGGTCTCCAACCATCTCTTATTGCCATAGTGTATGCAGAGCATAATACCTCAGCTTGTCTTAATCTATCCTTTAATGGAAATATGTTAGGGCTGAGGTTAATGTCAATGGGTTGACCATTGCTAAACCTAAACCTTTTGTTATCATACCAGAAAGAGATAAGATACTCAGTTGGATTTTTCTTAGTTAGCTGTGGTATTAACTCCTGTTTTACACGCATTGTGTCACTTATTGTGTCACTTTGTATTGGGGATGTAGCTTAAACCTTCCTTAAAAAACTGCGAACCAAGTCTTTATACTGCGTAAGCAGTTGGCTAGAGCGCTTGACTGGCAGTCAAGAGGTCGTGGGTTCGAATCCCATCTTCTCCACAAGTTTAAACCCTCGTAAAACCTCACTTTTCAGTGGGGTTTTATTTTTCTCGAGATTTTTGTAGTTGCAAGGTTTTGGGAATTAGACTCATGATCTCCAGACAACTCTATTGAAACTTCTTTTTTGATCGATAAAATTATAAATTAAACAAATCAGGTCATCATCTATTTCTGGTTGCAGAGAATAGTCAAGTATTTCTAAAATCGACACCACGAGTTAGGACGCTCAAGTGCGCCTATTTAGACCAGCGCTTTGAGATCAATCGTAGCGTTAAAATATATTTAACCCTGGACAAGAAAACTCTAACTTAGGATGGCTAATATGCTCTGATGAGATAGCGATCGCTACTACGGCCTAATTGTTGAGTATTTTTAGAGTAAGTGAACTACTGATATGAAAAAAACAGCTCTTATTATTCTATTATTCAGCTTCGTTTTACTGTTATCACAGTGTGAAAATGATCCCGATGGTGCTTCGGAAAATTCAGCCTTAGTTCAGGCCGGATTGATTGAGGCTGAACTGGGGCCGATACCCACCTTTAACTGCGAAGATGGTATACTGATTCCCATTTACGTTAACGGCACAGAGGTCTTTCAAGACCAAGCTAAATACGCTTGTGATAATCCGGATTTAGATGGCGAGTGTTTGATAGGTTCTCGTATAGGTAGAATTGAAGGTACCAACAGTGATGGAACTCCCAGACCTGAAGTAGTTTGGGTTTTCTTTTGTAGAAGGGGAGATAACTTTGCGCAAATGATAGGCCACAATACCACCACTGGACAGACCGCGTTTCTGGAATTGGTCGATGGTTACCTCCCTACCAATGCTTACGCGCAGCCTAATGTAAATGTCCCCGTTCCATCCGATGCGAATTATGCAGACGCCTGGAAAGCTCCGGCCGACATTGCCATACAAGGATGTAACTCCTGCCATTCTTCTGACCCGTTCATTCACTCGAGATGGGTAGCGGGTGCAAAAATGGCAAATGGCACTAATGAACCTATTCTTCCTGAAGTCGCGACATCTCAAAGTAAATATTGTGTGATTGGGAGTGAGTTTTCGAATTGGGAATTAGTACATATTGACCTTACCGGGAACAACTGTTTGAGTTGCCATAGACTAAGTAATATCAATGCCTGGAACTTTGAAAACAATACAGATTGGGATCTTTATATGCCGCCGGGAAATCCAGGGAGCATGTCTACAGATTACCAATCCATAAAGGACTATTTACAGAATTTAGGCGCCTTCGAAATTGACCCCAATGGAACAGATGTACCCAACTGTGATTAAACGGAGTCTACAACGACTCCTGGCTTTTGGACAAATAGGATTAGCAATATGGTTATTGGTGAAAGAAGCTAAAGATATTTAAATGAGAAAATCCACTCAAATGAGTGGGTTTGTTATTGGTGGGAGATGAGAGGTTCGAATCCCATCTTCTCCACAAGTTTAAACCCACTCATTTGAGTGGGTTTTTATTTTTATCGGGATTTTTGTTTTTCTATCAAAGACGAACCGTGCATCACGTTATATTGTTGAACGAAGTATGAAGACAAAAACACTACTATTCACCGGGTTGCTACTTTGCCAAAGCTTGTTTGGTCAGGTGATCGATTTCCAGAAGGATTTCAATAAAATCAATGAGCAGTTAATGCTTGGCTTGGGGTCTTATGCTCTTGCAAACTTCGCCCTAAGTGGTATTGGTTATGTTACGAGCGAAGACGAATATTCCAGACGATTTCATGAAATGAATGTGATGTGGAATACCGTGAATATTGGACTTGCACTGCCGGGATATATCAAAGCGCGTCGAGGCGGACGGCCTATGTCCGTGGCGGAGATATTGAAGGCACAAAAAAAGACAGAATCGATTTTCCTAATTAATAATCTTTTGGATGTGGGATATATTGCTGCTGGGATTTGGATGCGTGAGGTAGCACCGAACCAATTGGATCAAGAAGAACTTTTTAGAGGGTACGGCAATAGCCTCATTCTTCAGGGGTCATTTTTACTCGCCTTTGATGCGTTTGCATATTACGTGCACCACAATCATGGAAAAGAACTTGCGCTGCTGGATAAACTTTCCTTGAGTGCTTCGAGCGGCGGCGTAGGGTTGCGAATTACACTCTATTAGAATTGTCAAAGCCAGCCCGAAAGGGCTGGCTTTATTGCTTGACATAGGTTCTGAAGGGATGCTAAAATTGGTATACCGCAGCAATTAGGAAAGACGCTAGTTTATCCGTTGTCATCTCGTTGAACTGCGGTACGGAGCTCTGGTCTAATCTGCATTCGAGAATTAATCGAAGCTCGTCCGTTTCATAAGAGCCGGTTAGTGTGAAGTCAAACGTTGTGTTACCTGCGCCATAGGCAGGTCCTCCTGCGTCGAGCTCCTGAAAGAATTCTGCGCGCAGCCCAATGGCGAATTGGTCCTTAATGGTCTTCGAAGGATAGAATGCTAGTCCGTAGAATCCACCAGCCGATGGTGTTTCGTTGTATGAAGCGTTGATCCCGAGTCCTGTGGTTTTACCCAATTGATAACTACCCGTTAAATCAATTTGAAAAGTGGGAGATGCATCGATGCTTTGCTTACCAAACAGAAGATTTAAATAGGTATCGCCATAGCCATACTGGAGCCCATAGGTATATAGGTCTACATCATTCATCTCAGTAAAATCGGTTGGATTCATGATAGCAAACATGACCGATTGTTTTTCACAAAACGCGTAATCGGCTTTAAGCCCGGTATGGGAAAAAGGTCCATACGAGAAGAGATAAGAGGTGGAATAGTGAAAATTATCTACTGGAGAAATGACTTCATAGCCCAGGAAAGTATTAAAGTTCCCTAAGGTTAAAGTGAGTTTTTCAGTGGCATTCCAGTACGCATATAATTGGTTTACGATATTGCCGGTAGCACTATAATAAGGTGAGGCAAAAACGGCATCCGTTCCTCGAGGACCGAAAACTAAATCCGCTACGAATCCACCTTTATCGGTGCTTTTCTCTGCTTTGATGTTCACCATACCCAAGGCAAATCCGTTTAGGTTTGCAAAACTTGATGCGGGGGCATCGAATTTATCGGCATTTAAGTTGCTTCTGAAATAGGTGTCAACAGAACCTGAAAAGGCAATGCTTTCTTCTGTTTCCTGAGCGCTGGTTGAAATTACAGCACCAATTAATGATGCAAACAGCCAAATTTTTCGGACTTTTGTTGTAACGATTTTCATTTGAGGGAAATTGTTTTTAGAGCCCGGAGTGTTACAGCACTTCGGGCTCGCTTTTATAAATAGAATAGATAATTAATGTTGATTCATTCGGAAATCCGCGTAGGCTGACATTCCACCGTGTTCTGATTGGTCCAGTCCGTCAAGTTCTTCTTCGCGATCAACACGAAGTCCCCAAATTTTTTCAATCAAGGTTAATACTAGCCAACTGAATGTGATGCAGAACGCAGCGACGATACCAATACCAGCGAGTTGAATTAAGAATTGATCTGTACTCGCAGAACTACCAAATAGCCCTACTGCGAGAGTACCCCAAATTCCAGTACCGAGGTGAACGGCAACGGCACCTACCGGATCGTCAAGTTTTAATTTATCGAGTAAAGAAACAGCAAGCACAACAATTACTCCACCTAAAGCTCCGATAAAAATTGCGTCTGTAATTCCCATTAAATCGGCTCCTGCGGTAATACTTACTAGACCACCTAAAATGCCATTCATAAACATCGTAAGATCGAAGTTTTTATAGACGACACGAACGAAACCTGCAGCAGCAAGACCACCAGCCGCCGCCGCAATCGAGGTTGTGGTTAGGACTAAAGAGGTGAGTGCGGGATCAGCGCTAAGCACGGACCCACCATTAAATCCGAACCAACCTAGCCAAAGAATAAGTACTCCAGCTGCCGCGAAAGGTAAGTTGTGACCAGGTATAGCACAGGCTTTTCCGTCTTTATCAAATTTACCGATGCGTGCGCCTAGTTTTATTATATACAATAACGCTGCCCATCCTCCTACGGAATGAACCAGCGTAGAGCCTGCAAAGTCATAGAATCCCCATTCGTCTAAAAAGCCGCCACCCCATTTCCAAGAGCCTACTACAGGATAAGCGATGCCTATCAAGAGGATTGAAAACACGAAAAAGGAGCCCAATTTTGCACGTTCTGCAACTGCGCCGGATACTATTGTCGCTGCTGTAGCAGCAAACATGCCCTGAAACAAGAAATCCGTCCAATAAGTATAACCTTCATTGTATGCTAAATCTAGTCCTTCTATCCCTATCGGGCTTTCAAGTCCAAACAGTCCTACGAAGTAATCGGGTAAAACCCCGTTCCAAAATGATGCGGGATACATTAGATTGAATCCAATAAGCGCATAGAGTACAAGTCCTGCACTTATGATAAAGAAGTTTTTAAATAGAATATTAATGGTGTTCTTCTGGCGAGTAAGGCCTATTTCTAGAAAGCTGAAACCAAGATGCATGAAAAACACAAGTGCTGTACAAAGCATCATCCATAGGTTGTTTATAGTAAGAGTAAGTGTCGTTTCCATTTGAATGTGTATGAATGTGATTATTTCAGTGTAAGGCCACCGCTTTCTCCAGTGCGAATTCTGTAGGCATCTTCGACGGGTGTGACAAAGATTTTGCCGTCGCCAACCTCACCGGTTTTTGCAGCTTTCAGGATGGCATTTACCGTTTTGTCCACGAAGTCATCATTTACGACAATACTGAGATAGCGTCTTTGAATGTCCGTTGAGCTGTAAGCCACACCTCTATACAAGTGTTCCTTTTTTTCGTGACCTACACCGGTTACATCCCAGTAACTAAAGAAGTATACGTTCACATCATGAAGCGCCTGACGGACCTCATGAAATTTCGATTTCCTAATAATTGTGTCTATTTTTTTCATTTTGAGGGTTGTTTCGAGCAAAACTATGTATTAATCTCAACAACCCCCTAATAAATTGGGGTAAAACCAAAAAAAAACCAACAAAAAGGAAATTAAACCCCTATAAAACAGGGGGTGTGATAGCTATTTATGATATATTTATAATGAACACCCCTTTTTTTTAGGGGGTATAAGTTTTTTGTTCTTACCAATTATAAAAAAGACCCCACAGAAGTAAGTGACACTAAATGTGACACATTGAATCGGATATAACTTTTATAAAGACATATCTATTTATGATTTGATTCTAGAGTTTCTTAACTAGCCAAGTTTAAAAAGACAATTTTTTTATTTATTGAATTGATGTTTGCTGCTGTTTGTCTTTCGTTTATGACTGGCAGTCAAGAGGTCGTGGGTTCTACTCCCATCTTCTCCACAAGTTTAAAACCTCACTTTTCAGTGGGGTTTTATTTTTCTCGATATTTTGTCCCTGCAAGTTTTCTAAAACAAAATAGTAGCTCATAACACATACAAGAAGTTTCATATCTGAAACATATACGTGTCAAAATCTTTTTTCGTTTACTGAAATTAGTAACATTACCCCTTTATTTGAGATTATAGTTCACGTTAAAACATCAATGAACAACTAACTTCATTTATATAGATTTAAAAAATGAAAAGTTACATAACACTCCTACTTGTATTGATTTGTTCCTTAGCTGCTGCTCAGGAATTGAAAATTGATAATGATAATTTTGGTAACATTACTTCAGTACTTTATAAAGAGGCTAGAATTACTGTCCCTATTACACCGGCTGAATTCCATCAATTGACCATCATTTACGAGGGGTATAAAATGAACTTCAAGTATGACCAGCATTATAACAAGTGCTTTCGTACATACCCCGCTCTTGTCAACTGGGATCTTAGTGAAGAGGAGTTGAGAAATCTTAGAAATTATATTCGTCGCAATGGGGGTTCTTTGCCAAAGACATTAGATATAATTGCGCCCTCCCTAACTGAGATACAACCTAGCATTTTGTTATCCACTAAGTCAAATAATAATAAAGACACCTTGGTCTCATATGTCACAGAATTACCGCAGACGACGGTCCTTAATGAAGAACAGGGTTCTACGGACGTCTCTATTAAAGTTGAACCAGAAATCGAGGACACGACTTCTAATGATCTACCGCAGGAGTTGAACCACCCAGATGTGATCATCGTTAATAGAAAGCTCGAAACATTGGCAACGAACAATATGGAGCCTTTGAATGAAGCACGGACTAGTCGCAAAATTGACCAGATGAAGGTATATAAAAGAAGGGGCGTGATTTATCAAAATGATACGCTTTCAGCGAAAGAGGCCAAATTGATTGCCATGGATCAAAGTTTTGAAGCCTATGCAAATTTTTCCGCGGCGCAGAGAATTCGGGGTTGGAATAACTTTTGGGGTATAGTTACTGTTCCCCTGTACCCAATTGTATTAATTACAGGACCAGCGATTTTAGTCCGCGAATCCATCCGGAAAAAACGTATTGAGCAGGCGGTCGAGGCTTTCAATATATCTACACTCAAAGAAAATAGAGCGGACTTAAATCAACTACAACGGTAGTTTTATTTATAAGTTAAAGATTATTGAATTTAAAACTTAGCTGTTTGAACTACTGTTATGGTACTCCTCAACCAATCGCATTACAGCCTTGACCAAATCTTTAGTTTCTAGAAGAAGGTTAAAGTAAAGTGTCGTATTCTTTGGGCTGACTTCTTCCTTTCGAGTTCTTGCTATTTGCACATCAATTTTTTCTGATATCAATGCAAGAATTGAATCTTCTTTTTCTAGACAAGTACTTAAATCACTAAAGTTCTGTGATGTAAATGCTTGCTCAACCGAAACAAGTATTCCGTTAAACATACTTTGGATTTCATTCAAATCACTAATCTGACTTTTACTTAATGCCTTATGATTATTATCGATGTGCTTATAGCTCTTTTTTGCAATAAACTCTAAGGATTGTACCACATCAGTCAAATTCGCGAGAACCATGATATAGAAATTAGAACCACGAACGCTCGTTTCGTCAAGGTTCTTAATAAAGTAGAATAAATGATTACGCAAGGATTCTACTTCTTCTTCGAATGTACCTATCCGCTTGCGCATTTTTTTCAATGCGCCAGCATCTTGATTTGACAGCCCATCTACAACACCATTGAAAATCCGAGTAGTACGATACATCGATTTAGCAACATTATCAGCGCTTTCTTCAATAATCTCCTGTACCGTATGACTGGCAGATTTTTTTAATGAAGTATGGTCCGATTGTGCATTAGATTTCTTCTTGTGGCTCAAATAATTCCGAACAACCAGAACAGCGGCGAATAGTAATAGAATTGCTATGGCAGCGCCGCGTCCCATGTAAATTATGTACGTTAAGATACCTGCGAATGTAAACGCACTGAACGCTGTAAAGAACCATCCACCTATTACATTCACAACACCTGCTACGCGATAAACGGCACTTTCTCTACCCCAAGCGCGATCCGCAAGTGATGTACCCATTGCTACCATAAAGGTGACATAGGTAGTAGATAACGGAAGCTTCATACTCGTTGCAATGGAAATTAAAATTCCTGCAACGGCAAGATTGATAGATGCACGAATCATATCGAAGGCTGGAAGCGCCTTAGCCTTTTCCTCAGAAATTTCAAGTGCAGGTGTCTGGAAACTGCTTGTGATTCTTGCTTGAACACTAGACGGTAAAATAGTACTGATGGCGTTTACGAGTTTAGTTGACCCTTTTACAATGCTTCTAGATAAAAAATTAGGTTGGAAACGTTCGCTTCCATCACCCTGACGAGATAAATCTATAGAGGTATCTGAGACGGTGCGTGCTTTCTTGGAGAAAGCCAAGGTTACCACCATGATGCTTCCGGCAATGAAGAGTAAAACTGGCTCTGTAGGAACCTTTTCTGATAATATCTCCATCGAGAACTCTGAGGCAGGTATACCGGATACGGACCAGGCTTCGTAGCTGTGGTAAGCCGCCATAGGTACCCCAATAAAGTTAACCAGATCATTTCCTGCAAAGGCTAACGCCAATCCGAAAGTACCAAGACCTATTACGATAATAAGTACATTGATCTTAAATACTTTGTCAATGATAAACATTAAAAGTGTCCAAAATGCCAGCATCGATGCAATGACTAAAAGAGTATTCTGAGCGAGAAAGCCTTTTATATCGCCATAGAAAGGTGTGCCTTTAAGACCCTTGAAGAATATAAAGTACCCGATTGCAGTTAAACAGATGCCTGCGAAAATGAAACCAAAGTTTTTTACTTTTTTCTCGTACTGGAAGCTGAATACTAATCTGGAGACCCATTGAACAATCATACCCACAGTAAAGGAGATGACAACAGAAAGAAGAATACCTGAGATGATCTGTTTCGCCTTTTCAGTGTTGATGTAATTGGATAGATCAGCTGCGGTTTCGGTATCTGACAGGCCAATTTTTATCAATGCCATTACAACAGCAGCACCAAGTAAGTTAAAAACGATAGATACAGTAGTCGATGTAGGCATGCCTAGGGTATTGAAGAAGTCTAATAACAGAATATCTCCAATCATGACCGCCATGAAAATGAACATGATCTCATCAAAATAGAATTTAGAGGGCACAAAGATCCCTTTTCGTGCTACCTCCATCATGCCGCTAGAGAATACAGCACCGACAAAAACGCCTAAACTGGCAATAATCAAAATATTCCTGAATGAAATGACTTTAGAGCCAATCGCTGAATTCAAGAAGTTCACGGCATCATTGCTGACACCTACAATAAGATCAGCAACTGCTAAAATTGCCAGTGCGAAGATCATCAAGTAAAATATACTGTCCATAGTGTTTGTGTTTCGTAGGGCTAATTTATACCTGCAATGTTATCTGAAGGTTAAGTTAGAAATGCAATTCAAATCCTGTTCTGAAAATGATTGCGTCGCTTTCTCCATTTTTAGTTGAGTAGCTAATATCACCTTGCACCTTTAGTTTGTGACCAACAACAAATTTATTCAGACCCAGAGTGTACATGGTTGCAGGAGAAGTACCTGTTACGTCAGCATAGTTGAGCGTTGTATAACGACCTGCAACTTCTATTTTTTCTGAAATAAAGTAACCTACTGCCATATTAAAAGCACTTCCTACAGTGACGATGTCCCCAGTTTCGGTTCCGTCCAATTCCACTGCAATAGGGTTCGTAGCGCTACGATCTGCATATTCCGCCATCAAAGAAAACCCTTCGTATTTCATGACTAGATCAATAAACTGCGTAGTAATATTCGTTTGATGTAGCGAGCCATCCATAAGAAACATGTAGTCTCCCATGTTGGACCTTGTTTTTGAGGCATCTGCATTGAAGTCGTAAGTGTAAGCCGCCATTATTTTTAGCTTTTCCTCTCTAACCGTAGAGGAGCCCATGTATTCACCTTTTTTGGTAAAGCCACCTAGAGGGAATAATTCTACACGTCCTGTGTATTGAAGACCACCTTCATTACCTGTGGCAATATTTCTACCTTCTCCTTGAGAGATCGCAAATTTTTCTTTGGAAATGAATTGTCCACCAAGTTTCGTGGTGTGACGCAACTGTATCCCCAAGTCGCGATCAATATTAAACTTACTGTTCAGTAAGGAACGATCTACCAGCTGTAAGTTGGCAGAAGAAATTACACGCTCAACATTGCCAGGAAGTTTTGTTTGGCCAGCCCAGAGTTCAAAGCCCGGTGCGAATTTCCATTTAATGACGGCATCAAGAATGTATCGCGGAGAATTTTTTGTGAACGCATTAGCACCTGACATATCGTTATTTGACAAACCAAATTCCATTTTGTATCCAATGCTTGGGTGTACAACCCATCCGTCAAACTTAAATCTTGAACGACGTACCAAAAAGTCATGATCTACAGGTGCTAGGCCATCGTCGGAAAAATCACTCGTTCCGTAATAACGTACTTGAAATCTTGGTGCAAATTTTACACTAAAGCTGCTGTCTGCAGCAACATAGTTTAATAGACCTTTCCCGAAACTTATTTCATTTACGCCTTGCTGTGCTGACATTTTAAAACTGCAAAGTATAATGATGGCAAACGCAATACTCGTTCTTGAATTCATGAAATGAGTAATTTTAATGCAAAGGTGAATTTTTTTGTTATTTTTCTGTTACGGGAAAGATAAGGTCGTGTAAACTCAATGTTAAGTTTTCACAACACACTACCATTACGGTTCAATGTCGAGATAGAATGTAACTTTGGAGCCAAATAATCAAAGATGACTTTACAGGAATTTTATTCGCAATTAGATTATACCAACGAATTATCTTTTGCCTTGCCTAATGGGACTAAGGTCCCCGCTCATTTTCATATTACGGAGGTTGGTCAGCTCGATCGTTTTTTCTTGGATTGCGGTGGAGTCATGCGCAAGGAGTCACTGGTCAACCTTCAAATGTATACTGCGGAAGATTACGACCACAGGTTGACGTTGCCAAAACTTAAAGTAATTCTAGAAGCTTCCACCCAGCAATTACAACTAAGGGGAGAGGCTGAATTGCGAGTAGAGTACCAAGGTGCAACAATCGAAGTGTACGGATTGTCCCACGATGGTTACCAATTCATTCTTACAGCCTTGCAAACGGATTGCTTGGCGAAAGACAAATGTGGTATACCAGAGAGAAAACCAAAACAGACGATTCAACCTGATTGTACCCCAGGTTCAGGTTGTTGTTAATGGTTATTCTACTGCTCTAAAGAATGTGCTCGCGCTTCTGACAACAGGTGATGCCAATTTATCCGGTGATGGAGCTTTATTTTGAACTCTACCCCCGATAAAATGTTTGAAATAAGGAAAATAGCACGGGACAATCTTAAAAGTAAGTCCTGAATTCTTTAATGGAGAGATTACTCATTATGTTTAAAAAGGCGAAGTTTTTAATTGTAGGATTAGCCACTCTACTCATGTTTCCTAATAACATGATGGCTCAAGAGAGTGACTTAGGAAACTGGCTTATTTACATTGGAAGTAAAAAACTCAATAGTAAATGGAACATCCATAATGAGGTCCAGTATCGCAATTATGACGTTGTTGGAGATTTAGAACAACTGTTGTTAAGGACAGGGCTTGGTTATAATATATCTGATAATAATCATAATGTTCTGTTGGGTTACGGGTACATACTGTCAGGGAATTACGTGCCTCAAACAGAAGATAAAGTGTTCGTAAATGAACATCGTATTTTTCAGCAATTTATTTCCAAGGACCACATTGGTATAGTTTCACTCACTCATCGCTATCGCTTTGAGCAACGTTTTATTGAAGGAGATTATAAAATGCGTTTACGTTATTTCTTAGCTGCTAAACTCCCATTAATCAAAGCTGAAGACAGCCGCTCAATGCTTTATCTTTCTGCCTACAATGAAGTGTTTCTTAACACCAAAAGCGCTTTTTTTGATCGCAATCGAGTTTACGTGGGCGTTGGTTATCAATTAAATAAACAGACGCGTATAGAAGCGGGCTATATGAATCAGTTGTTTGAGAGTTCCAGTCGTGATCAATTGAACGTGATGACTTTGATCACATTTTAAACCAGTCAAGTTCCATGAATAGTATCAATCCAAAAGTTTTTCAGTTTTTCAGCAGTCTCAAAGAGAATAATACTAGAGATTGGTTTGAAAAGCAAAAGCCTCACTTCAAAGAGCTTGAAACGGAAGTCAAGGAATTTTGTGTCCAGTTATTTAATCAAATTAGTGTTCATGATTCGCTGGAAGGGTGGAAGCTAATGCGCATTTATAGAGATGTCCGTTTTTCAAAAAACAAAACACCCTATAAAACCAATTTCGGTATTGCTTTTCGTCGTGCACAGCCAAACAATAGGGGGAGTTATTACCTACACATCTCTCCAGAGGATAGTTTCTTAGCATGTGGTTTTTGGGCGCCTGAACCAAAAGATCTGTTGCGCATTCGACAGGAATTGGCTGTTTCAGGTGACGAGTTCAGAGAAATTATCAGCCAAAAATCAGTTAAAAACACTTGGGGAGAATTAACAGGTGATGAGTTAAAATCAGCACCTAGAGCTTTTGATAAGGACCACCCAGATATTGATTTGATTCGAAAGAAGCAATTCTTGTTTATGATTCATTTTAATAACTCCGAAGTGGAAAACAGTGCTTTCTCTGAGCGTATTAGCAGTGCTGTACAGGATATTCGACCATTTGTGGATTTTATGTCAGACGTGCTGACGACCGACTCAAATGGAGAGTCTTTGATCTAAAAGATGCATTTGGTCTTGGTAACGCTGGACTAGCATCGAAATGATACGTTTATTAATCACGGAAGATTGCCCTGCATAATAAAGGTATTCCTCTACGGAAAACAGTCCTATGACCGTACC
>OJIK01000328.1_pt1 | contig 15080 bp, 14 predicted proteins | sample 1595571 | NCBI WGS metagenome assembly OJIK01 (sample SAMN05416791, study PRJEB24817) | seawater metagenome | isolation source: Sea water | place: Canada:Atlantic | collected 2013-11 | reverse complement strand
TGGGCTCGGAGATGTGTATAAGAGACAGCTGATATTCAATGTACATAGAGGTGATAGAAACCAAACCTGCCTCAACGTAAGTAACCGCGATGAATTGATATTCAGCTATACCAAGATGAGTTTCGCTGGCTTACTTTTAACGCCCCAGCCGAAGAAGATACTTATAGCGGGGCTTGGCGGAGGAACTCTTCCCCTGGCATTCAATGACTTGTTTCCCGATGCACAGATAGATGTGGTAGAAGTTGATCAAGCGGTGGTGAATGTCGCGAAAGAGTTTTTCTTTTTTGAAGAGAATGCAAACATGAGCGTGGCAGTTAATGACGCTAGGGTGTTCGTAAAGCGCGCCGGTATCCTTGGAGAGAAGTACGACTACATAATTCTCGATGCTTTCGGTGGCGACTACATACCCGAACATTTGCTGACTAGGGAGTTCCTTGAAGAAGTTAAGCAGATTATGACGGAAGATGCCGTGTTAGTTGCGAATACATTCTCTACCAGCCGCTTCTATGATCATGAGTCTGTAACGTATCAGCGCGTGTTTGGCGAGTTCTTCAACTTCAAACTACCCGGCAGTGGTAATCGCATGATAATTACGCAGCTAGACCCGTTGCCACCTCGCGGAAATCTAATTACTCAAGCGCAGTCTCTAGCTCCCTCGCTGGAAAAATATGGAGTGCCATTGCTCGAATATCCTGCCCGTCTCTCTACACGCGTTGACTGGGATATGAGTCGCCGTGTTCTTACCGATCAGTATGCGCCAGCGAATCTGCTGCAAAATAACTAATAAACGCTATTACGTAAGGAGAAGATAAGTTATGCAAAATCGAATGATAATGAAAGGTCTGATTCTAGTCACATCGCTATTCGTGTTTGCTGCAAATAGTTTTGCCAACGATTACATCGATGCAGATGTAGTCTACGGTCATAAAGATGGAATGGCGCTAGTTTATGACGTAATTAAACCGGCGAACCCCAATGGTGCCGCCATTGTGTACATGGTCAGTGGCGGTTGGTATTCCCGCTGGGCACCACCGGAGAATCGTGCAGAACAATTCGCCTATCTATTGGATGCAGGGTTTACAGTCATTCCGGTACATCACGGAAGCGCGCCACGGTACGTCGTGCCCGAGGCTTACTCTGATGTGAGTCGTGCTATCAGGCACATAAAAATGCACGGTGAGGAACACGGTATTGATGCAGACCGAATTGGGGTGATTGGTGGCAGTGCAGGTGGACATTTGTCCTTGATGCTTGGCCTCAATTCAGATCACGGGACAGCAGACTCGCAGGATATAATCATGCGCCAAGCGAACGATGTTGCTGCAGTTGTTGCCTATTTCCCACCAGTTGATCTGCGCGAGATTACCGGCCCTAATGATCGGTTTCCCGCTCTGAATTTCTCGCAGGAAAAGGCAGCAGCAATATCACCGATTTTGTACGCAGATGCAGGTGACCCGCCAACTTTACTTATACATGGTGATGCTGATGAGCTCGTCAACATTAGCAATTCGCAGATTATGTATGCCGAGTTTAAGAAGAAAAGCGTGACTACTGAATTCATCACTATTCCGGGCGCAGGACACGGTTTTCGCGGTGATGATGCGGACACTGCCGCAGCAGCTAGTCTGGAATGGTTTAAGAAACACCTGCTGTAGAAAATTTGTTTAGAAAAGGAGTCGCTGTGGTTTGCAAAAGCTACGGCGATTTTTTTTGCCTTGGCTAAATGCTTGAGCGCTTACGTGCCGCAGCTGACGATGTCTCGAAGGCTCTTGATATCAAGTAGTTCAATCTCTCGATTGTCTACACTGATCAATCCTTTCTTCTGTAAGGATGTGAAGATTCGGCTAACAGTTTCTGCAGTTAGCCCTAAATACTCTCCAATATCACCGCGAGTCATAGAAAGCAGGAATCGAGTTGGGGATAGCGATACGCGAGCATAGCGGCTCGAGAGGCCTAATAAAAAGGACGCGGTACGTTCTTCGGCGCTGTAACTACTGAGAAGCGTATGAACTTGCTGGTCTTTTGTTATTTCATTGCCCATTATTGCGAAGAAATGATGCTGTAGAGAGGGCAGTTCTCGACTGAGTTTCTCCAGTTGTGAAAAAGGAATTTCGCAGATAGAAGAATGTTCTAGAGCAAATGTGGAGTTCGCGTACTTGTTGCTCGATATGCCGTCCATACCGATAATTTCACCCGGCAAATAGAATCCTGTGACCCGGCCCTTACCATTATCGCTTAGGAAATAGGACTTAAAACTTCCGGAGCGAACTGCATATACGGATTTAAACGCATCACTCTGCCGGTAGAGGTGATCGCCTTTCGTGAAGGGTCGGTTCCTTTCTACTATGGCATCTAGTTTGTGTATCTCAGACTTATTCAGGGCTAAAGGGAGGCAGAGCTCGTTAAGACGGCAACTGGCGCAGGACACAGTGGGGTTTTGAGGGCAAATTTTTAGTACAGTTGCACTCGGCCGTGCGGAGATATTGCCTTTTGCCGCGGTTAGACTACCTGCTTCTACATCTGCATTATTCTCTACTGAATTAGCCACTATAATTACTCTCGAATCGCCGGCCTCGGTCCGCGGTGGGTCTATAAGTAATAATTGTGACATTAAAGTGATGGCTGTACAATTTCTATAGTGAGAATAGGTCAGGCGCGCAGGGATGGCCGCGGCGGGAACCTAGGCGGCGTTAGTTGCTTTTAAATAACTGAACGAGTGATATCGCAATCCTTTGCGGCTTAATTTTTTTCGTTCTCTTAATCTTCGCCCACATGCACAGTCAACACATCACAGGTCGCGCCATGCAGTACCTTGATGGCTGTAGAGCCAAGCAATATTTTCCAGCCGGAATGTCCGTGGCTACCAATAACGACCGCGTCAGCATTTATTTCCGCAGCGAGGTTTCTAATCTCCGGTCCAGGCGCGCCTAGTAACGTATGTGCTTTAATCTCATCAATACCCAGTTGCTTCGCAATCTCTTTTAACTTTTTCTCTGCCATTGAGATTGCTTCTTGTTGTATCTCGATAACATTAACTGCATAGATGTCCATGCTGTATGCAGCGGCAACCGGTTCAACGACATGCACTAGGTGGATGTTGCTGTTGTCCCCGTTTGCTACAGCAACTGCCTTGTCGAGCACCTTTAGGGAATCTTTGGATAAGTCTACAGCGGCCAGAATAGTGTTATACATTGTGTTTTCTCCTTAACTCATTTCTAAATCTTACTTTGAGACGTATTTGAATAACTCTATTGCAACCTTTATCTTCCTGTTGCCTCTTGATGTATGTCAAGTCGATAGGCAGTAGTAGGAAAAGACAGTATGTCTAGCGCCTGCGTTAGGCTTGAAGGAAGGGGCTGCGAGTTTGCGGCGGTTAGTTTTGGTGTATAAGACTGCCACAGTATTTGCAATGGCGCGCATCTAGGTCATGACCCGTTGCCTTGCAGCCTGTACATTCGCTGCCCAGAGTCTTCGGTGTATTTTTCTGATCCTGAACCTGTTGCATGAGCTCAGCGCCGATTATTCCTGTTGGTACTGCGATGATGGCGTAACCGCAAATCATAGCGATTGCTGCAATGAATTGCCCAAATGGAGTTTGCGGTGCAACGTCGCCATAGCCTACGGTGGTGATGGTTACGATAGCCCAATAGATTGATTGTGGAATGCTATCAAAGCCATTTTCCCCGCCCTCTATGATGAACATGAGCGCTCCGAAAATAATGATGAGGGTAACTACCGAGAACAGGAATACGAAAATCTTGCGCCGCGCTTGCAGCAACGCGGCGTAGAGCATGTTCGCCTCACCCATATAGCGCATAAGTTTTAAGATTCTAAATACGCGAAGCACGCGCATTATGCGCACAACGATTAGGTATACCGCCGACGGATAGAAGAAGGCGATATAAGTTGGGAGTATAGAGAGTAGATCTATCACGCCGTAGAAGCTAAACATGTAGCGGCGCTTATCGGGAGTGCTATAGAGTCGAAGCGCATACTCGACGGTAAACAGCACAGTGAAAATTAGCTCCAGCCGATAGAGCAGATCGCTATAGCGTGCGTGCACCGAGGCTATCGAATCCAGAAGCACGGCTGAAACACTGATGATTATCAACAAGATAAGCAGGATATCGAACCATCTACCAGCCTTCGTCTCGTAGCCGAAAATTACTTCGTGGATTTTCTTCTGCGCTGTGCTTTGGCTATCCAACGTTTACCTACCGTGCGTCCCTAATCATATTGCGAGCGATGATAATTTGCTGAATCTGGCTCGTGCCTTCGTAGAGTCGGAACAGACGAACATCACGATAGAATCTTTCCACTGCATACTCTGACATATAACCCGCACCGCCATGTATTTGCACGGCACGGTCGGCAACTCGGCCAACCATTTCTGTCGCAAACAACTTACATGCAGAGGATTCGGTACTGACATTCTCGCCATTGTCTCGCTTACGCGCCGTTTCTAAAATCATGCATTCTGCCGCGTAGGTTTCTGTCTGGGAATCGGCAAGCATTGCCTGGATGAGTTGCTGATCCGACAGCGGTACACCAAACTGCTTGCGCTGCATCGAATAGTCTAGCGCGTCTTTGATGAGACGCTTTGCTACGCCGACACTAACGCCTGATATGTGCAGGCGTCCGCGGTCGAGTACCTTCATTGCGGTAATAAACCCAGTGCCTTCCTCGCCGATGATATTTGCTGCGGGAACCGCGCAGTCTTCGAAGATGACGTCGCAGGTCATGGAGCCAGATTGGCCCATCTTTTTATCGATAGGTCCTAAAGTGATGCCAGGTGTGCCCTTCTCAACTATAAATGATGAGATGCCGCGCGCGCCTTTGATGTCGGAATTGGTTCGGGCCATGACGTTAAAGGTGTCGGCTACTGCCGCATTGGTGATATAGCGCTTCGTTCCATTCAGTATGTACTGATCACCCTCGCGCCTAGCTGTGGTTCGAAGTGACGCGGCATCAGAACCGGCTTCGGGCTCTGTTAGACAGAAACAACTCACCCATTCGCCACTGGCGTACTTGGGTAGGTACTTTTGTTTCTGCTCCTGGGTTCCTGCGAACACAATGGCAGCGGATCCGATGCCGTTATTCGTTCCCAAGATAGAACGGAAAGCGGGGGAGGTATGGCCCAGCGCCATTGAGACGAGGAGTTCTTCCTCCATGGTCAGTCCTAGGCCGCCGTATTCTTCTGGAATGGTCAGGCCGAACAGGCCTAGGTTTTTCATCTCTTCGAGGAGCGCCTCAGATAGTTTTCCCTCTTCGGCCATTTGGTTCTCGGCGGGAATCAATTTTTCGTTCACAAAGCGCTCGATTAGATCGACCAGTAGTTTGAGTGTTTCTGGGTCTCGTATCATTGGGTTATTTGCCTGAGTTCCTGAATTAGTAGTGTAGCCAAAATCTGAGCAGTTCAGTCCTTGTGATGTACTTAAATCGCAGGGCCTGAATGCTCAGGAGGTATCGGCTTTAAACTAGCATAATTGTCTGTTTGATGCGACTGCATGCGGCGTAATTGCTGGAGTTCGGCCCAATACCCTAGGCCGAATGGCTATGCTAGAATGTCCGGCCTCGTGTCTGTAATATCGGTATATACCGCTGCAGAGGGAGGTTTGGTATTGGATTCAAGGAGAACCAATACCGAAAGAGCGAGTGACCTCGTATTAGTTATATTAGAAGTAGATAAGTTTCAGTAAGAATGAGCTGTAGTTGATTCTGACCTAAAACTATTTCCCCTACCTACAAAACAGAGTGAGAGTGAAACATGTTTAATAATTCTCAGCGCGATGCATTTATCTATGACGGTGGTCGTACCGCCTTCGGTCGACACGCGGGTGCGCTTTCCCCAGTTCGTCCCGATGATCTATTGGCCCATGCAATCAAGTCGGTTGTTGAGCGAAATGCCTTCGAAGCAGATGCCTATGAAGATGTCATCATGGGAAATACTAATGGCGCTGGCGAAGACTGCCGCAACGTTGCGCGCTTTGCTTCACTGCGAGCTGGTATGCCAACGACTGTCGCCGGGTTAACAGTGAATAGGCTTTGTGGCTCGGGTTTAGCGGCAACGCTAGATGCGGCCAGAGGAGTCAAAACAGGTGAGGGCGAATTATTTCTGGCAGGCGGCGTTGAGTCTATGAGCCGCGCGCCAATCGTTATGTCCAAGGCGCACACCGCATTCGATCGCGGACAGCAAATCGCAGATAGCACTCTAGGTGCAAGATTCACAAACCCCGCCTACGCAGCCGAGTTCGGAAACGACACGATGCCACAGACGGCAGATAATATTGCTAGCGATCTGGATATCTCCAGAGAAGACAGCGATGTCTTCGCCGCTGCGTCTCAGGCCAAATACGAGGCAGCTCGAGCCGATGGTTTCTTCAAGGATGAGATCATTGCTATCGACGTGCCTCAGGGCCGAAAGAAGCCGGATCTGAGTGTGGATACGGATGAGCATCCACGACCTTCTTCTACACTCGAAGTGCTAAGTGGACTGCGTTCTCTGTCTGCGGATGGCGTGGTCACTGCAGGCAGCGCGAGTGGAATCAATGACGGTGCGGCAGCACTTATTGTTGGAAGTGCCGCTATCGGCGCAAAATATTCGGTCAAGCCACGAGTACGCATTATCGCGGGCGCAGTTGCGGGTGTTGAACCGCGCGTCATGGGACTAGGTCCCGTGTTCGCGATTCGCAAGGCGCTGGCGCGTGCAAACCTAGAACTGAAGGATATGGATATCATTGAGATCAACGAGGCATTCTCAGCACAGGTTCTGGGCTGTCTGAAGATGTTGGAAGTCGATTTTAGTGACTCGCGTGTAAACCCAAATGGTGGCGCGATAGCGTTGGGGCATCCGTTAGGAGCATCAGGCGCGAGAATCGCTATCACGGCGATGCGTCAGCTAGAAAGAACCGGTGGCCGTTATGCGGCTATCAGTCTCTGTATCGGAATTGGCCAGGGTGTTGCCGCGATTATTGAGCGAGTTGATTAAATAAAAATTGGTGAGTAGTACTTCTTACACACATATCAGCAATACAGGAAATAAACATGTCGAATGTCGTTAGTTATGAATTAGTTGGAAATATTGGCGTAATCAGTGTCAACAGCCCCCCAGTTAACGCACTCTCACAAGCAGTGCGCGAGGGCATCCTAAATGCTGTGAATGCTGCAGCCGAAGATGCATCTGAAGCGGTGGTGTTGCGCTGCGAGGGTCGTACCTTTATCGCAGGCGCGGACATCACAGAGTTTGGTAAGCCACCGATGGAGCCTGGTTTACCAGAAGTGCTGTCGGCCATTGAGAATTCGAAGAAGCCAGTAATAGCCGCTATTCATGGCACGGCGCTGGGTGGTGGATTTGAAGTTGCTCTTGCCTGTCACTACCGCTGCGCTATTGCGTCAGCAAAGGTTGGCTTGCCAGAGGTTAAGTTAGGTCTTCTTCCGGGAGCCGGCGGAACACAGCGTGTACCGCGACTGGCTGGGGTGGAAGCAGCACTGGATATGATCACTACTGGCAACCCGGTTGCGGCGGCGAGGGCAAATAGCATGGGTCTGGTAGATAAAGTCGTCGAAGGCGATGATCTGCAGGCGGCAGCGATTAAGTATGCAAGTGATTTGGTGGCCTCCGGCGCTCCATTGAAGAGAGTTCGCGACATTACTATCGATGCTTCAACTATTGAGCCTGGTTTTTTCGACGCTGCTAGAAAGAAGCTTGCCTTGCGCGCCCGCGGGCAGATAGCTCCAGATAAGATCGTGTCTTGCATCGAAGCAGCGGTGAATCTGCCTATGGATGAAGGCTTAGAGCGAGAACGAGAATTGTTCCGTGAATTGGTAACGTCCCCAGAGTCGGCAGCTATGCGCCATATCTTCTTTGCAGAGCGCCAAGCTGCGAAGATCAAAGACCTGCCTAAAGATACCCCGCTACGAGACATTAAGAAGGTTGCCATCATCGGCGGCGGCACTATGGGCGGCGGTATTGCCATGTGTTTCGCGAATGTAGGCATTCCCGTTGTCATGGTAGAGATTAATGACGAAGCGCTTGCGCGTGGCATGAAGATCATTCGCAAGAACTACACGATAACCGTGGCCAAAGGAAAGCTCCCTGCGGACAAGATGGAGACTTTGATCAGTACAATTACTGGCACAACTGATTACGCAGATTTAGGCGATGTCGATTTAGTCATTGAAGCTGTCTTCGAGAATCTAGAACTCAAGAAAGAGATTTTTGCGAAATTGGATGCAGTCTGTAAGCCAGGTGCAATCCTAGCGACAAACACTTCTTATCAAGACGTGGACGCCATCGCTGCTGCCACTAACCGACCACAGGACGTGCTGGGACTGCATTTCTTTAGTCCGGCTAATGTTATGAAGCTATTGGAAATCGTTCGCGGCGAGAAGACTGCTGACGATGCCTTAGCAACCTCTATGAAAATCGGCAAGAAGATTGGCAAGGTATGCGCGCTATCAAGAGTGTGCTACGGCTTCATCGGGAACCGTATGCTAGGTGGCTATGGCCGCGAGGCGCAGATGTTGTTGATGGATGGTTGTACGCCAGCGCAGGTCGATTCAGCATTAGAAAAATTTGGTATGGCGATGGGTCCTTTGGCTATGGGCGATCTCGCAGGTCTGGATGTTGGCTACAAGGCACGCGAGGGACGCACGGATCTGCCTGACGACCCAAAACTCTATCGCATGGGTACGCTACTTGTTGAGATGGGCCGTCACGGCCAGAAGACTGGCTCCGGCTTCTATAAATACGATCCCGAGACTAGGCGTCGCATGTCAGACCCGGAAGTCGAGTCGATGATTAAGGATGAAGCGGCGAAGTTAAATCTCGAGCAACGAGATATCTCCGACGAAGAAATTTTGCAGCGTTGTCTCTATCCGCTGATCAATGAAGGCGCACTGATCCTTGAAGAAGGTATCGCTCAGCGTCCTAGCGACATCGATGTTGTCTATGTGTTTGGCTATGCATTCCCAGCAGCTAAAGGCGGGCCTATGCATTACGCCGATCAGGTAGGACTGAAGCATGTCTACGACAAGATCTGTGAGTTCAGAGAGCGCGACGGCGAGATGTATTGGAAGCCAGCTCCGCTATTAGAAAAATTAGCGAAAGAAGGTAAAACTTTTGCACAGTGGGAACCGGATAATGGATAGAACTGCTAGTTAAGGGGTTTCATACGTTCATTATCAATTAAATGGTTTTATTAAAAGAGACTACAACATGATTTCATATCAAACGGCTTCGCGCGGTGCGGCTCTGGTAGCAGTAGAGTCCCAGACGCCCGTCCCTCAAGGTACCGAAGTGTTGGTTAAAACAATCGCTTGCGGTGTATGCCACTCCGATATACACATGCATGATGGTGTTTTTAATCTTGGCAACGACAAGCAACTTGAAGTTGGCCGAGAGGGCATGGTGCTGGGTCATGAGATATTTGGAGAAGTTGTAGCTGTAGGCCCTGATGCTCAGGACGTACAGGTTGGTGATCGCCGGGTAGTCTATCCTTGGATAGGTTGTGGCGAATGTGCAGCCTGCAAACGCGGCGAAGAACAGCTCTGTACGCCCGGTCGCGCTCTAGGCATCGCAGTCAACGGCGGCTTCGCCGATCATGTGATTATTCCTCACAGTCGTTATTTGTTCGACAAAGGGGATGTGTCCGATGCCTTGGCAGCAACTTATGCTTGTTCCGGTCTCACTGCCTACAGTGCTCTAAAGAAAGTTGGCGAGCTTCATGATGATGACGCGTTGGTCATCATCGGTGCTGGCGGCGTTGGTATGATGGCAATTCAGATCGCAATCTCATCAATGGGAATCGATCCAATTGTGGTCGATATCGATGAGTCAAAACTAGCAGCAGCGCGGGAGCTTGGTGTAACTCGAACATTTAATTCTTCCGATCCACAGACTTCGAAAGCGCTTCGTAAGGCAACCGGCGGTGCGTTCGCGGTACTAGACTTCGTTGGCGCAGAAGCGTCGGTGAATTATGGTCTGGGCTGCCTGCGTAAGGGCGGCATGTTGGTCATCGTCGGCCTCTTCGGCGGAGCATTAAATATGCCTATCCCATTCATACCGATGAATGCGCGCGTTATTCAAGGCAGTTACGTGGGAACGCCACAAGATATGGCCGAACTCATGGAGTTGGTGCGCGCGGGCAAGATCGCGCCAATCGAGATACACGAGCGACCACTGTCCGAAGTTTCTGCGGCATTAGCAGATCTTAAGGCGGGTAAGGTACAGGGGCGCCAAGTTCTGATTACCGGTTAGCTTGTTTAGTAATGCATAGAAATTTAATTTGTAGATTGAATAGATAGGAGGCTTGCCTTGCAGTCCCAACAAGAATTTAGAATCGAGACCCGAACCTGGTTGGAGCAAAACTGCCCAGAGTCGATGCGAACCTCAATGGTACAAGAGGAAGTTGTCTGGGGCGGGCGCAATGCTGAGTTTGCCAATCCCGATAGCGAAATTTGGCTACAGCGGATGGCACAGAAGGGGTGGACTTGTCCCTCTTGGCCAGCTGAGTATGGTGGCGGGGGTCTGGACAAGGATCAGGCGATCGTATTGGGCGAGGAATTGGCTAGAATTAATGCACGACCTGCGTTGACGAGTTTCGGTATCAGCATGCTGGGTCCGGTGCTGCTGGAATACGGCAGTCATCAGCAGAAGGCGGAGCATATACCGAAGATCGTGCGCGGCGAAATTCGCTGGTGTCAGGGTTATTCTGAGCCGGGCTCCGGGTCGGACCTTGCAAGCCTTTCCACCAAGGCAGAATTGCAGGGAGACAACTACCTCATCAATGGCTCCAAGGTATGGACCTCCTATGCCGACAAGGCCGATTGGATATTCTGTCTCGTGCGCACCGACTTCGACGTCCCGAAGCATTCAGGCATTAGTTTTATCTTGTTCGATATGGCCAGCGAAGGCATATCAACTAAACCTATTCAGTTGATCAGTGGGTCATCTCCGTTTTGCGAAACATTTTTTGACGACGTAAAAGCGCCCGCGCGCAATTTAATAGGTCGCCTCAACGAAGGTTGGAGCATAGCCAAACGTTTATTACAGCACGAGCGCACGATGATTTCTGGTTTCGGTTTAAGCGCTGGCCAATCTGATAACGGTGGCACCACGTCTACCATTTCAAGTTTGGAAGGCACCGCCATGCATTATCGCGGCGATACAAAAAAGCTATCAGATCCGGTGCTGCGCGATCAGATTGCGCGTTTCAAGATAGACGCCGACGCATTCGCTCATACATCAAGACGCTCGGTAGAAGAATCCAAGCAGGGGCAGGGGCCGAACGCAACTTCCTCGATGCTGAAGAACTATGGCTGCGAATTGAATAAACGACGCTACGAATTAATGTTGCAAGCGATCGGAAGCCAGGGTTTAGGTTGGGAAGGCGCAGGTTTTAGTGATGAAGAGTTGCAGCTGACTCGCGAATGGCTGCGCTCCAAGGCGAACTCCATCGAAGGCGGCACATCGGAAGTGCAGTTAAATGTAATTGCCAAACGCGTGTTGGGCTTACCCGACATTCTAAGTCTGGCCCAGAAGTAGTCTTCTGAATCGAATAACAGTGTAAGGAAGGTTTGAATAATGGCTTTAGTGTTAAGTGAAGACCAGCAGTTGCTAAAAGATTCGGCAAAGAATTTCTGCGAGCAGAATGCGCCAGTTTCAGTGCTTAGAGGACTGCGTGATAGCAAGGATGAGCAAGGCTACGACCAGGCGATATGGTCGCAGATTATCGAGCTCGGTTGGGCAGGCATGACTATACCAGAGGATTACGGCGGATTCGATTTTGGCTACGGTGGGCTCGGTGTTGTCTTGGAAGAAACGGGAAAGACACTGGTTAGTTCTCCGTTGATTTCCACTGTGCTAGTCGGTGCTACTGCCATTGTCCAACTGGGGAATGAAACACAGAAGCAAGACTTACTACCGAAAATTGTCGCTGGCGAGCTGCTCACAGCATTGGCGCTCGATGAACACACGAGCCACAATCCCAGCAAGATAGCGACTACTGCAACAAAGGTTGACGGTGGTTACGCTCTGAATGGCAGCAAGACGTTTGTACTCGATGGACATATTGCGAACGTGCTAATTGTCGCTGCGCGAACATCCGGGGAGACTATTGGCGAGCAGGGAATATCGCTGTTTCTAGTTGATGCTAACGCCGAAGGACTTAACGTTGTTCGCACTATCATGGTGGATAGCCGTAACTCTTCCAATATCCAATTTAATAATGTAGTCGTTGCCGAGGATGCTCTTCTGGGAGAACTGGACCAAGGTTTTAATGGACTGGATTCGGTGCTGGATATCGCGCGCATAGGAATTGCTGCCGAGATGTTGGGTAGCATGCAGGCGGTTTTCGAGAGCATTTTGGAATTTCTGAAGCAGCGCGAACAATTCGGTGTATTGATAGGCTCCTTTCAGGGGCTTCAGCATCGTGCCGCAGAGATGTACAGTGAGATAGAACTCTGTAAGTCAGCTGTTCGTGCGGCCTTAGCGGGTCTGGATGACCCTGATACGACTCAGGCTGAGCGAGCAGAACTTGCTAGCATGACCAAGGCGAAGCTCTCCGAGGTTTTTTTCCTCGTGAGTAACGAAGGCATACAGATGCACGGCGGTATAGGTATGACTGATGAATTCGATGTAGGCTTTTTCATCAAGCGTGCGCGAGTTGCTCAACAATTCTTGGGTGATGCTTCATTTCACCGAGATCGATACGCGACCCTAAACGGTTTTTGAGACTATTCGAGAATTCACTAGAGCTTGATCCTTAGTAGGAGTCTGAAGATGACCGCGAAGCTTCGCAAGTTTCACGAAACCGGTATTCAAGTTAACGATGAGCCGCTGGTTTGTGTCTTCGAAGATTTCTTAAGCGATAGTGAGGTTGAACACGTGCTTAGCGCGGCACAGCCAAAGCTCAAGCAGGCATTGGCCAGCGCATGGTTACCTGTCCACTCTACCTAAATGAAGTAGAAGACGGTGGCGAGACATCCTTCCCAAACCTAGACTTGGAAATTTGAGCTAAGAAGGGGCGGATGGTATTGTTTCATAATTGCCATGAGGGCAGCACGGTCCGTCACCGGGACAGTCTGCATGGTGGTATGCCCGTTCTGAAGGGCGAGAAATGGGCCTGTAATTTTTGGTTTCGAGAGTTGGCGTATCAAGCTCCCGGAACTGTTCCAACCGAGCCTGTGGGCACAACTGTTCCACCTAAATACAGTCGCGTTACCTAATGAGATAAAGAATGCCTTTGCTGATTGTTGGTGCTGTACTGGCGATTTTGGTCTATGTGCCAAGCTTTTGGGTGCGCCATATTATGTCCAAGCACAGCAAGGAGATTGCAGAATTGCCGGGCACCGGCGGTGAGCTAGCGAAGCACCTGATAGAGCGTTTCGAGCTAACCGGTATCACTGTCGAAGAGGCAGCGCCGAATACCGATCACTTCGACCCTTCCGGACCTGTCGTTCGGCTAAGCCCGGACAACTTCAACGGTAGATCGCTTACGGCTGTAGCGGTAGCGGCACATGAGGTCGGTCATGCCATGCAGTTTCATCGTGGGGAAAAAATATTTGAGCTACGTAAACGCTATCTTCCTCTGGCTACCAAGCTCAATCGGGTTGGCGTTGTCATCATGATGACGATTCCCTTTATTGCGCTGCTTATTCGCATGCCGCTGGTGATAGGTGGAGTTATAGCACTAAGTTTGTTACTTCAGCTTGCAGGTGCCTTTGCCTACTTAATTATTTTGCCCGAAGAATGGGACGCGAGTTTTAACAAGGCATTGCCTGTCCTAATCGAAGGCGAATACATAGAACCGGCACATATGCCCGCCGTTCGACAGGTACTGAAGGCGGCGGCGCTAACGTATTTTGCGGCCGCATTGGCGAATGTTCTCCATGTCGGTCGCTGGTTTATGCTACTAAGACGGTAATGAAGGGGTAGGAGATGGATGACTCACTCAATGTATTCGATGAAGAATTAGTGCCTTGTGGCACTGATCCCGTTACTGGGTTTTATCGCGACGGTTGCTGCAATACGAGCGATGACGATCCGGGTTCGCACACGGTATGCGTCCGGGTCGACGAGCGATTCCTACAATATTCACGATTTCGCGGCAACGATCTTTCCACGCCCATGCCAGACTTTGGGTTTTCAGGACTGAGTCCGGGCGACAGCTGGTGTCTATGTGCTGCGCGGTGGCTGGAAGCTTATGAGCAGGATATGGCGCCTAAGGTTTACCTAACGCGCACTCACAAGCGGGCCCTGGAGATAGTGAGCATCGACAAGCTGAAAGAATTTGCGGCAGACTTAAATTAGTGACCAAAAGTGTTCTTCGCGGCTTTGCTATTATAACCACCGGGCTAGTCTTAATAAATTAGAATAAATTTTCAGATTCGACACTAGAGGTGATTTTGAGTGATTGAAATTTCGCAAAATTCAACCGTCTATGCAGTGACGATGCTGTTCGCAGGTATTGGTATTCCCATCATGGCGGCCCTTAATGCAGGACTGGGAACAAGATTACAAAGTCCTGCTTTGGCAGCTGCCGTTCTTTTTCTGGTGGCCATGGTGGCGTCACTTTCCTACCTGTTGCTAGTGGAGGGGGTCCCCGTATCGTTCTCAGCGCCCTCGACGCCTTTCTATTATTATCTGGGCGGCTTGTTCGTCGTCTTCTATGTGCTGAGTGTGACTTGGATCGCTCCCCGTTTTGGAATTGGGAATGCAGTTTCCTTTGTATTGCTTGGGCAGCTATTGTCTATGGCTACGATAGATCAGTTCGGTCTAATGGGTGCGCCACAGATGTCTTTAACATTGCCGCGACTTATGGGATTATTTTTTATGATGATTGGCGTTTTCCTGGTTGTTCGAAAGTAGTAGAGTGGACTGATATGGCTATATCGGTCACAGAAAATGCACCAGTGTCATTGGATAAAAAACTGCTTGGTTTATAAGGCGCTCGAAAATAAAAAAATATTTTTTGAACATAAATTTTAGCAACACTCTCAATCATGACAATAAGAAAAAGGTGAAAAAATGATTATTTATGATGCTCGACGCACAGTTCAAATGCTACTTTTATTGGCCT
>OJIK01000323.1_pt1 | contig 15302 bp, 32 predicted proteins | sample 1595571 | NCBI WGS metagenome assembly OJIK01 (sample SAMN05416791, study PRJEB24817) | seawater metagenome | isolation source: Sea water | place: Canada:Atlantic | collected 2013-11 | reverse complement strand
TAATGCCAGATGCAATGATTATTGGTTGGCAATATCATAAACCTGATGAACAGTTCCAATATTCAGAAGTTAATATATTTTTGTTCTTTGGACAATTACAAATAAGATGGTCAAAATATGAATAAAATACTAAAATGGTTTACTGGTGGTTTAGTTAAAGAAGTTGGTAATGTTATAGATAATCTTTTTACTTCAGAAGAAGAACGCTTAAAAGCAAAGAATGAGATATTTAAGGTACTACAAGAACAACAGTTAGAATTACAGAAACTACAAACAGAAATAATTGTTACAGAAGCAAAAGGAAACTGGTTGCAAAGAAGCTGGAGACCAATACTTATGCTATCATTTGGTTTTATAGTTATTTATGTGAAGTTTATAGCACCTTTATTTAGTTTACCTATTCCACCTTTAGAAGATGAGTTCTGGAACTTGTTACAGTTAGGTATCGGTGGGTATGTAGTTGGAAGAAGTGTTGAGAAAGTAGCTAAAAATATTACTATAAATAAATAGATTGTAAATCAAATTATACATAAAGTAAATAAATGTCAAGTATTATGTTTCGTTTAGTTGACAAATAGCTAAAATAATTTACAAATAGTTTTTTTATTTAAGAAAAAATATATAACTTCGCAATTTATTAATACTTCACTATTATAAAAATAGTTATAAAAAAATAATAATTAATATTATATTATATTAAAAAATAATAGTAAAATACTATTAAGAATAAATATAAGATATATGACCTCTATTCAATAAAAAAAATACATACTTATTAACAAAAAGTCTTTTATAAGAGATATTTTAATTATCTTTACGTATGCCTTTAAGGAAGATACATAAACGTAAGAAGGATAGTTTTTCTTTACATAAAGTAGAATATACAGATACTTATACAAAGGAGATGGATGAAGAAGGTTTAGCAGTGCTTAAATGGAGTATGTTTGATAGTCCTGATAAGTTAGGTAGTGGTAAGTATTTTATGGAGAGTGAACCTGTATTTATATTAGATGAGGTATTTAGAAAAGAAAGATTATCTGGTTTTATATTGCAGGGATATGTAAGTAAGAATTATGGAGATAGGATTGCAATACCATACAATAGTGGTCATAGAGTTGGTAAGTCTATAAAGTTTAAGTGTATCAATAAGATTAAGAGATTAAAGTTTATAAGGGGTTTAATACAATACGGTATAGAAAGAATCCAAGTTACTAATGAGTGGATATATTTCGATACAGATAACTACTTAAAAGCCCCTGAATTTATTTGCGTTTAGTTTTGTTTTATGTTTTTTTTGTTTTTAGATTAGAGAGGTGTAAAAGCCTCTCTTTTTTATTTTAACATTTCTTTAACATTTACTTTAAATAATTATTTGTAGATTTGCATAGAACAATAAAATAATATTATGGATGAAACAGAACATTTATTATCAACACAAACAAATACAAATAGATTAGAACAATCAATAAAACAATTAGATATGCACAAAGAACCATTAAAAATCACATTAAAATTTTATAACAAGGAAATTTCTACACAAGTAGACCATTCAGATTTAACACTTGATGAACTTCACGAGTTATGGCTTGAGATTGTCAGAGGAATGGGATATGCACAAAGTACAATAAATGAATTTTATAAGTAGATATATTAGCATTAAAGATAAAAACAATAGATAATGACAGTAAAAACAGACACAATGATAAGTACAGAAGCTTGGGATAAGTTAAAAAAGCAAATAGAGTATCATTTAAAGCAAGATAATAACTTGACTGATATAAGAATCAATTATCAAGTAAAGATACCAGAAAGAGGCACAAGAAACTATTTAGGTTTAAGTGTAACAATAAACGATTAATTATGAACGGAGAAATATTTATTTTATCAATAGGGTTAGGAGTGTTAGGTTTTGTATTAGGATATGCAAAAGGTAGCGAAGTAATGACAAGACATATAATGAAATCATTCAGAGATGAAGGATATGATTACGAAAAGTTTCACGATGTAATTAATAAATAAAATTTGTGTATTAAATAAATTAGTATTAGATTTGCATCAATAATAATTAAAACCAAAACAAAATGAAAGATTTATTAGATTTTAAAAATGCTCAGATTACGGCACTACAAAAGAAAGTATTTGAATTAGAGACAAGGGTATCTACGTATGAAACGTACATCTTTGAACTAACAGACAAAGACTGCCCAACACAGTACAAGGATATAGTTAAGAATGAATTATTAAAAACAGATTAAATTATGACAATTTTAGAAAAATTACAGAAAATCCAATTAGAGTTAAAAGTCTCTAAATCACAAACAAATGCTTTTGGAAAGTATAAGTATCGTTCAGCAGAAGATATATTAGAGTCTGTTAAGCCATTTGAAGAGAAGTACAAAGTATTATTTAAAATCAATGACAAGTTAGTTCAAGTAGGAGAATACATTTATGTAGATTCTGAGGCTAAGATTATTGATATTGAGTCAATAGATAGAGAGAGTTCAGTATCATCTACTGCTCAAGCAATTATAGACTTTAGTGCCAAAGGTATGCAAATGCCACAGAGAACAGGAGCTGCTTCATCTTATGCTAAGAAATACGCTTTAGGTAACTTATTGTTAATAGACGACACTAAAGATAGTGATGCTACTAATAATCATTCTAAGAACACTAAGAGTGCATTAACACAAACAAGTAGTGAGTTTGATAAAGTAAAGAAATACTTAAAGGATGGAGGTTCTATGGAAGCAGTAGAAGCAAGATACACTATGTCAAAAGAGGTTAAACAAATCTTAATTAAATAATATGAATTACAAATTAACAGAATTACAGTCAGAAGCAGATGTTATTAATCTTATAGGTTATGATACACCAATGAAATTTAACTATACAAGTGAAGGTGTTTTTGAATTTCAAACATTAATAACTCAGGTTTATGATAATATGAATTTATTTACTTATAAGGTAGAGTTTTTTATAGAAAAAGATACTCGCCCAGAGTTCTTTAATTACGACTCTTTTGGTAGCTTTTTATCAGATTACCAAATACATACCGTAAGCATAGATTATGATGGGCTTGGTGATTCTCAACAGATTTATTTTAAAGGGTATCAAACTACTGATGAGTTTAGACAGACAAGATTAGGTTTCTTTTTAGATAAATACGGAATAAGAGATAGGTTTGAAAAAAATGTAAATAAATTTGGAGAACTAAGTTTAGGTGAACTTTATAATTGTGATATGGATTTACAGCAAACTATATCAAATGCGTTCCCATTTACAAAGACTCCAGAAGGAGAGAATAAGTGGTTAGAAATATGTGAATTATCATTAAAATATTAAATAATATGAATAGTATAGAATTAAAACCAACAGGTAATGAAGACCATTACAGACTTATCCTAAATGGAGTAGATGTAACTGGAGAACAAGAGAGAAGTGTGTTTAGACACATATTACAAGTAATAGATAACGGAATAGAAGTAGGATTATAAATATTAACAATTAAATTAAAATTAGAATTATGAGTTTACAATTAACAGGAACAATTAAATTAATCGGAGAAAAGCAAACATTTGACTCTGGATTTCAGAAAGTAGAATTTGTTATTACAACAAATGATGAGAAGTACCCTCAAGATGTTAAGTTTGAAATAGTACAAGATAAGGTAGATGACTTTATCAAGTACAACAAAGTAGGAGCATCTGTAGACGTTAGTTTCAACGTTAGAGGTAATGAGTACAATGGTAAATACTATGTGAGTCTTTCGGCTTGGAAAGTATTTAAAGCAGGAGCTAATTCACCAGCAACAGATATTGGTGTGCCAACAGAGGAATTAGCAACAAGCGATTTACCTTTCTAAATTAGATAAGGGGAGGTTTAAAAGCCTCCCTTTTTTTATTAATAAACAAAACAAAAAATATGACAGAACAAGAATTACAAGAACATAACGACCACATAATGTATATGCAATCTATAGAAGAAGAATGTGCTATAGATATAAATAAAAAGATAGAACATCCACCTGTAGCAATTAGCTTTAAGAATAAAGAAGTAGTTACTAAAGATGGTAGTGTTAAAGAATTTCCTATACCTATTGGAACTTATGGTAACTTTAGTTTTATACAAGCACCTCCAAAGTCAATGAAGACATTCTTTGTTAGCTTATTAGGTTCAGCCTTTTGTAATCCTAATGGCGAGTTTACTAAAGGTATGGGTTCTTTTAGAGGTAAAAAACACTTTATACACTTTGATACAGAGCAAGGAGACTGGCATTCACAAAGAGTGTTTAAGAGGGTAGAGTGGATGAATAAAGGACTGAACTTAGATTTCTACCATACATTTGCTTTAAGAAAGATAGGTTATAAGGATAGGATAGATTTTATACAATACTACTTAGATTGTATGAGAGAAGAAGGTAAAGAAATAGGTTTAATAGTTATTGATGGTATTGCAGATTTAGTAAGCGATGCTAATAACTTAGAAGAGTCTAATCTAATCGTACAAAAGATAATGGCTTGGTCTACTGTTTATGATTGCCATATCGTAACTGTAATACACTGCAACGTCAAAGGCAATGGTATTGGCTCTCCCACAGGACACTTAGGGAGCTTCTTAGAGAAGAAAGCAGAGACTCAGATACAATTAGATAGAGATGAGAATAAGTTTGGTTGTATAACAGTATCCTGTAAAAGAAGTAGGAATACACCATTTGAGTCTTTTGACTTTATATTGAATGAAAATGGATTACCTAAGATAATTACTCCTGATGAGTTACTTAGTTTTTAATTTGTTTATAACTTATTAATTAATATTAAACAATAAACACTATATTTATAACATAAGATACAATTATGAAAGATTTTAGACCAAGATTAAAAGGCAAGATATTAAAGGCTTATCAGAACTTAACTAAAGTAGAGAACAGAGTTCTTGTTATAGGAGATTTACACGAACCATTTTGTTTAGATGGTTATTTAGATTTCTGTAAAGAACAGTATGCTATACACAACTGTAATAAGGTTGTATTTATTGGAGATGTTATTGATAATCATTACTCAAGCTATCACGAATCATCAGCAGATGGTTTAGGAGGTAAGTTTGAGTTAGAACAAGCAGTAGCTAAATTAGCTAAATGGTATAAAGCATTTCCTAATGCAGATGTTACTTTGGGTAATCACGATAGAATTATAATCCGTAAAGCACAATCATCTAACATTCCAAGTAAATGGATTAAGGAGTTTTCTGAGGTATTAGAGACTCCTAATTGGAACTTTGTAACAGAGGTTTATTACGATGGTGTTAGGTATGTTCACGGAGATAAAAGTGGTAAAGCAAGAATGGCTGCAAAGAGAGATATGGTATCTACTGTATCTGGTCATTATCATACAGACTTTTATTGTGAATGGATGTTTGGAAAGACAAGAGCAATCTTTGGAATGGCAGTAGGTTGTGGTATAGATAGTAAGTCTTATGCTATGGGATATATGCAAGGAGGTAAGAAAGAAGCTATTGGATTGGGTATTGTATTAGGTGGTCATACTGCTTTTAATGTAAAGATGGATTTGTAATGAATTACAATAATGATTTTAAGTACGATTTAAAAGTAGGTCAAGTTAAAGAAGAGGAGTTAGGTAATATACTTAACTCCTCGACTATTGAAGTTAAGTACGATTTAAAGGCATTAAAAACAGGTAATGTATATGTAGAGTACTTTAGTAGAGGTAAGCAGTCAGGTATATCTAAATCTAAAGCAGATTACTATTGCTTTGCATTTGGGGAAACATTTCATTTAATAAAGACTTCTGATTTAAAAGATAGGTGCAGAAAATATCTTAATACAGATAGAGATAGGGTTGGAGGAGATGATAATACATCAAAAGGAATACTATTACCAATAAAAGAATTATTTTAATGACTCATAAGATTATATCCCCTCTATTTGTAACACTACCGAGAAAGACTGTAAAAGATAAGAGGATTGCTTTAAATATGAATACATATAGGAACTTACATCATAGAATAAGTAATGATGCTAAGAAAGCCTATTCAGAAGCTCTTAGAGAGCAGTTAGAAGACTTATCTATACAAACACCTGTTGAGGTAACTTATAAGGTCTATAAAGCCTCTAAAAGACGCTTAGACAAGATGAATGTGATTAGTGTAGTAAGTAAGTTCTTGTTAGACTCTATAACCGAGTATGGTTGTTGGGAAGATGATAATGATGATTATGTGAAGACAGAGACTATATTACCTACAGAATTAGATAGAGAAAACCCAAGAGTAGAAATAATTATAAAAGAGATTTAATGTTAGAAAAATTAGCAGTTCATCAAGAGTTATGGATTAAGATGTTAGTGAATTTAGGATGCAAGGTAGATGTAGCTCAAGACTTAGTTCAAGATATGTACTTAAAGTTACATAGGCTTGTTAAGGATGAGAGTAGAATTATGTATAAAGATGATATTAATAGGTACTTTGTATGGGTTACATTAAGGAACTTATATTTTTCTTATTTAAAAGATAAACGTAACAGTATTTTTTATGAGATATTAGAGAATGATGAGGTTGTTGAGAAGCAGTATGATGTGGAGGAAGATAATGCTTTTGAAAAGATAATGAGTGAGGTAGAAAAAATAACATCTGATTGGCATATTTCTGACCAGAGACTGTTTGATTTATACTTTATACAGGGTTTATCATTACGAGCTATATCTAAAGGTACAAGGATAGGGTTAAGTTGGATTCATAATTCTATTCTAAAACAAAAAGCTATATTAAGAGAGAATTTATCAGAGGATTTAATAGATTATTTTAACCAAGATTTTGACAAGATATGAAACCAGACAATTATTATTTAAAATTAGAAAAGAAAGGGTACTATGAAACTATAGACAAGAGGTCTAAAGATTACAGAGAATATAAGGAATGGAATAAGACTAAGGTGTCTAAAGAATATGAAACACTTAAAGAGAATGTTGCTAAGCAATCTGGAGGTGTTGGAGATACGGTAGCTAAGATTACTAAAGCTACAGGAGTAGATAAGCTGGTTAAATTTATAGCAGGAGAGGATTGTGGTTGTGATGATAGACAAGAGAAACTTAATAAGCTATTTACCTACAAGAAGATAAACTGTATCTCAGAAGATGATTATGTTTACTTGAGTGGTTTCTTAGGAGGTAATCCTCGTAAAACTACTTCTGAGCAAAGAACAAGACTAATATCTATTCATAATAACATATTTAATACCAATCAAAAAAACACAAGTTGTAGACCTTGTATGATAGGAATTGTAAATAAATTAAAAAAGTACTTGCAGGTTTATAAATAGTTTTGTAGTTTTGCTTTAAATTAAATATAAATATTATGAAGCGAACTAATGAAGAAAAATTAACCAAGTTTTGGAACAATAGAATTAATCCTGTTACAGGTTGGTTTGATGAAAAAAGAATATTAAAGAAAGCAAATTCTAATAAAAGAGTCTTGACTTATGAAAGTAATATTTGATGCAGATAGCTTAATCTATGCTTCTTGCTTTAAGAAGAAAGATAACAGAGGGTTTGCAGAAGACTTATTTGAGACAGATGTTGAATTTGCTTTCAATAAGTTTCAAGTTAGCTTTGATAGATTACTTGGGTTTTTAGAAGAGCAAGTAAGTATTGATGAGATAGTCTTTTGTAATGGCTCTAAGAATAACTTTAGGAAAGATGTGTCAGCTACTTATAAATTAAATAGAACACAGAAGAGACCAGAGATATTACCTCTATTACACGATATGGTTAAACTTGAGTATAATTCTATTTACGGAGATGGTGTAGAGACAGATGATGTTGTAGCTACATTATGGGCAGAAGAGGTAGAAAAGAATGGTATTGACTCTGTTATTATAATGTCATTAGATAAAGACTACAAACAGTTTCCTTGTTGGTTTTATGACTACAACTATAAGAAAAGAGAGTTGATTAAAATATCAGAGCAAGAGGCTAATGAGAACTTCTATTCTCAGATGATTATAGGAGATGCTGCTGACAATATAAAGGTTTGTAAGGGTTATGGTAAGGTTTATGCTGAAAAGTTGTTTAAAGATGCTAATAATGAGTATTCTTTAATGAATAGAACTTATAGACTTTATAAGCAGGTTTATGGAGATGATGCTAAACCTATGTTTAAACAAGCTAAGTTATTACTAACACTTAAAACAGACTGTTATGAGAGCATTAAGCGATGAGGATATAAGTACTGTTGAGTTATACTTCTCTAATACAATTTTAGAGATGCAAGAAGGCTTACCTAAATACATTTTAGAGGAGATTTTAGAGCATTACGAGGAGCAAGAGTTATATTTAGCTTGTGCAGGTATAAAAAAGGCTTTAGATTGGTATGAAACCAATACATTTACTAAAGTATTACTTAAAATAGAAGAAATAAAAGAAAACAATAAATTAAACTAAAACAAACAATATGTTAGGATACAACAAACAAAACGCAGACGAATTAGCAATAGATTTTGAAAAATTAACAGGAATTGAGCTGAATAGTGATTCAAGAGAAACGGAAATAATGATTAATAGAACATTATTCTATAAGATACTAAAAGAATTGTCTTTTATGAATGATAGGATGATTTCTGAATGGTTTGAGTCAAGAGGTGTTCATAAAGGTCGTTCTTCAATAACTCACGCATTATCTAAGATAAGTATTTATTATAAATCATTTCCATCATTTAGAGATAGATACAATATTTACTTTAGCGATAAGGCAGAAGAGTTTATTACAATAGAAAAGCACCAAAAAAAACATTTAAAGGATATTAAACAAAACATTAGTACCAATATATCAAATAAAGGTAAAGATGGCTTACAATTACTTATAGATACTATTCCAGAGGATAGAAGAGATGAAATAAGAGAGATTATAAGTTTAAGGGTTAAATCTTGGTCTTGGAAGAGTAAAGATGAATGTCAAATAATACAAGGAGAGTCTATATTAGAATTATATTAACTTATTGATAAATAAATTATGAGAGGTACACAAACGCATTACGAAAATGGTAAAGATTATGACATTATAGATGTTATTAGAGATTATGACTTGAATTTCTGTAGAGGTAATATAATTAAGTATATTGCAAGAGCAGGAAAGAAACACGATGAACTGCTTGACCTTATTAAGGCACAAGATTATCTCAATAGAGAGATAGAACTATTAAGGGAGGCTAATTAGCTTCCTTTTTTAGTTTAAATGTTAAAGAAATGTTAAAATTTGTTAAAAAGTATTTCTAATCAAAAAAAGTATTGTAGATTTGCTTCATAACAAAATAATATTAATAATTAAAAACAAACAAAATGAAAGCAATTAAAAATGTAGTTTACAGTAGAAAAGATTTTAATAATGTACTAATTCCTTCTTGGCAACGATGGAGAAATGAAAAAAACGTAAAAGATTTAGCACAAGCAGTGTATGCTCAAGGTCAAATGCGAGATGTTTTAATTTGTGTTACTGATGATGGAACTAAGATATTAACTGATGGCGCTCATTTATCAGATGCAATATTTAAGCAATTAAAAAGAAATAAAATAAATGTAAAAGAAAAATATGTAAAAAATGAAGAGGAAGCAAGACAGGCTTTTATTTCCTTTAATACAAGAGGTAAGAGTTTGCAAAAAATAGACTACATTGTCAGTTATGCTGGTTCAGGTAATAATGATTATAAGAAATTTTTAACACAGGTTTTACAGAGTCCTAATAGTTTAAAAGAAGCAAGTGATGTACACGGAAATCTCTTTACAGTTCCATCTTTAATAAATATATTTTTAGGTAACACTTCTGATGTTAAGAAAGGTAAATCTAAGTTACCTGTTTGTTTTGATAGGTTAATAAATCTTGTTGAATATTTGGGTTATAGTTACTCAAAAGATGGAAGAATATTAAGACATCTTAATAAAAATGGAAAGTCAATGAAGTTAAATGGTGGTAGTATAATACCTGTAATTAATAGAATTAGAAGTAATAGAAGTGAATTACTTCAAAAGACTAATAAAGAAATATTAGATTTATTGGTTGATTTTACTACCTTTCACTATAATTCAATGGAGTCTTGTACTTTTACTAAGGATTCAGTTTCGGTTTCATTTTCATCTTATTTAACCAAAAATTCCCTTTAAATTATGAAGGGATTTATTTATAGTAATCAAATACCTATGTTTGGTCATAGAGAAGTGATTGGTTATGGTGTTGATGATTTTTATATTAAAGAGATTGATAGAGATTTAGCAAATGATATTATAAAAAAAAATCACTACAGTAAGAAATACTTTAACAACAGTTATATTCATTTAGGTGTTTTTATAAATAAAAAACTATTAGGAGTGTTGCAATACGGACATCTTTTAAATAATAATTCAGTTTCAAGTATAGTTAAAAACACTAAAAACGGAGAGGCTTGTGAACTTAATAGAATGTGGTTAGATGATGAAGCAAAAAGAAATAGCGAGAGCAAGTCAATAAGTTACAGTTGTAAATACTTAAAAGGTAAATACCCTAAAATAAAATGGATTCAAAGTTTTGCAGATGAAAGATGTGGAGGTTTAGGTATTGTTTATCAGGCTTGTAGTTTTAATTATTATGGAGAACATTTATCTATATTTTATACCGATGGAGATAAGTTTTATCACAATATACAAGTAACTGCTAAAAGAGATAAAGCTGGTATTCAGGTTAAAGATAAGAACAAGTTAGAGAAAGTAGAGTTAAGACAGTTTAGGTATATTAAATTTATACATACAAAAACAAAAAAACAATGCTTATTAAAAGAACAGTCTTATTTAAAACATTATAATAATGATTAACATAATTAAAAACTAAATATTATGACAGAAGAGTTAAAGAATAGGATATTATCAATAAGACCAGAATACTTAAGTGACAGTAATTCTATGCACCCACTTCCTGATGAGATTGTATTATACTACCAAGAAGATGATTACTTAATAGATTTAAGTTTAGACATAAACGATGTGTTAAATACAGATGTTATGAAAGATGAGGAGGATTATGAGTTATCAGATGCAGATGTTACTTTTATCTGTGGATACCTATCTGGATTATTGCATTACGAAATAGAACTTACTAAGAACTATTATGAAGCAGAACGTAACGAGCAAGGAAATTATTATTACTATAACTAAAAAACAATAGAAATGATAGATAGAATATTAGAATACTTTCCTGAAGAAGATTTACTAAAAGCTGATGGCTTTGATGATGCTATAATTGGAATAGACAACAGTCATATGAGGTTAATATATTCCAAGAATACTTGTATAGAAATACTTATTTCAGATGGTATGACAGAGGAGGATGCTTTAGAATATTTTGAGTGCAATGTTAGTTCAGCTTGGGTTGGAGAAAAAACTCCTATTTGGTGTTTAGATGACTTTTAAAAAACAAAATAACAACAATTTAGTTATCATAATATGAGTAATTCACAAGAGATTAAGCCAACAGATGGTAGAAAAGGGAATAGTAGAAAGAAATCTATTCCCAAGCTACCTGTACCAGATAAAGAGAGGTCTAATAAACCTGCAATGAATACTGCTAAGAAGAATCGTAAGAAACAATATGCTAAAAAGGCTATTAAGAACGTATTTGGGAGCGAAGTAAACGCTTTTGAGAGCTTAGCTAAGAAAGCAGAGGAAGGTAGCTATAATCATATGAAATTGCTTTTAGATTTTGCTTATGGAGATGATAAAGAAGAGGTTTCTAATAAAGTTCAAGCACCTACTATTAATTTCTTTGGAGATAGTATTGAAGGTAAGAAGATTAAAGAGAAGATTATAGACGTAACACCAAAAGATGAGTAAGATAGACATACACGAGAAATATATACCTATTTTCAAGAATGAGAGTAGGTATTTTGTTGTTACAGGAGGTAGGGGTAGTGGTAAGTCATTTGGTATAAATGTATTCTTACTTAACTTAACCTATGAAACAGGACATAAGATACTGTTCTCACGTTATACGATGATTTCAGCACATACATCTATTATCCCTGAATTTATTGAGAAGATTAACTTAATGGGAGTTCACGAAGACTTTAGGATAACTAAAGATGAGATTATGAACCTAAAGACAGGTAGCTCTATTATATTTAAAGGTATTAGAACATCATCAGGTAATCAGACTGCTGCACTTAAATCCTTAAATGGTATAACTACATTTGTAGTTGATGAAGCAGAAGAACTTGTAGATGAAAGTGTTTTTGATAAGATTGATTTCTCTATACGTTCACTAACTAAACAGAACAGAGTTATTCTTATACTGAATCCAACAACTAAAGAGCATTGGATATATCAGAGGTTTTTCCAAAATGAAAACGTATTAGCAGCATCAAATATGGTTAAAGGAGATGTTACCTATGTACATACAACTTACAAAGATAATAAGACAAACTTATCTGAATCGTTCTTGGGTAGGATATATGAAATGAAACGTAAGAGACCAGATAAGTATCAACATCAAATATTAGGAGGTTGGTTAGCTAAAGCTGAAGGTACTATCATAAGAAAATGGAGAGTAGGAGACTTTATTCCTACAGAACTTACTTGCTATGGTCAAGATTTTGGATTTTCAGCCGATTTAACGACACTTGTGAAGATTTCGGTAGATAAGAACGCAAGAAAGGTTTGGGTTAAGGAAATCTACGGAAAACCTAATTTAAACACATCTGAGATAGCAGGTATGAATAGACGAGAGTGTGGTATGGATTTGATTATTTGTGATAATAGTGAACCACGTTTAATATCAGAGATGAAAACATTGGGTCTTAATATAAAGCCTACAATAAAGAAGAAAGGTAGTATACTATCAGGTATAGCTCTTATGCAAGATTATGAGATAATAGTAGATAGAGGTTCTCACGGTATAATAAGAGAGCTAAACAATTATGTATGGAAGGATAAGGGAGAAGCTCCAATAGATAAGTTTAATCACTTTATTGATAGTATCAGATACGGAATGATGTATTTAGTACAAGGAGTAAACTCTGGAGTTTATGTTATAAGATAAAAATAAAATGTTTAATATGAAGGGGGTCAATTAATTTTGTCTCCCTTTTTTTGTTTAATATGATGGGGTATGTTTAATATAATGGGGTAACCCTATGTTTAATATAATGGGGTGCAAATCGTTATTATTCATACCAAAATTTATTAGTAGATTTATTTTGTTATATGAAAAAATTGTTGTAGACGTATGCACGTGTTTCCTTATTAAGTTATGTTACAAATTTAGAATAGTATTATAATGTGGCAATTCATAAAAAAAGTTAAATTGCAAAGTTTTTTATTTTTTTTGTTGTGTAATTAAAAATAAGTTGTATATTTGCCTTAGATATCAATTAAGTTATCTATTAAAAACAAGTAATATGAAAGTAAATTTAGAGGGAAGGTATACATCTACTTACGGTTTCGTTGGAAGAAACGGTTTAGAAAGACAAGCAGAAAAGCTATTTGGTAAAGATTGGGAGGCAGAAGATGATTTAGACCAAATACAAATACTTTGTAATTGCATCTCAAATGAACAATATGTTGTTGAGTGTATAGAGACAAGAGATGATAATGATATATTAGTAAGAGAGGTTGATAATTGGGATAAACTTATAAAGTCAGGTTCTAAAGCGTATAATGTGATTCAGAATAAAGAACAGAGTATAAAAGCATCAATCGAACTATTGGATGATGCGTACAGAATAATAATGGATTTAATTGAAGGAAATGATGATAAGTATTTGTCAGATAATGTACAAGGAATCCTAAGTGCGATAGATGATGTGCAATACAAAATAGAAACATTATTAGAGGATTAATCAAAAACAATAAAACTATATAATATGAAAGACAATAAACTTATAGCAGAATTTATGGGGTTGCCCAAAGTAGCTTGTAATATTGGTACAAGCTATGGATGTATTACTGAGGGGTATATGCACCCAAGAGTAGATGTTCCCGTAACTACTAATGGAATGCAGTACAAGTACTCTTGGGATTGGCTGATGCCTGTAGTTGAGAAGATTGAAAGTCTTGGTTATGAATTTACAATAGTTGAGAATAGATGTAAAGTGAGCAACAATACTGACCATTCTGTAAAAGAATTATTTCATATAGAAACAATAGGCAGTAAGATTGAAACTACATACAAAGCAATAGTACAATTTATTAAAAAAAATAAAACTATATAATATGAACATCAACATCCTAAAAGCAGTACAAATTTACACTACAAAAAAAGATTTTATTGTCTACACTATTAAAGACAATACGATTGATAAAATGATACTTACAAATGATTTGACAAGGCATCGTAAAAAGTTTGGTATCAATAGTGAATTTCTATTGACTGATATAGTAAAACAACAATTAAGAATAATTAATATAAACTTATAATATTATGAAATATACATATATACACGAAACAGATACAATATGGGGTCAAGATGGCGAGGTTCATATTGAAAACGATAATGATACAATAGTATTTAATGCACGTAATTTATTGCACGATTTAGATTCTATGCTATATTTCGCTATTAAAGAAGTAAACAAAGAGAATAAAGACTTAAAAGAAAGATTAAAAGAAACCTTAAAACAATTATAAGATTATGACAACAATTGACTACCACGAATTTCTATTCTACAATTTAACGCAGTTAGCAGACACAACACATCCTTTAAAGGAGTTACCCTATGATGATGCCTTTCCTTCTATTAAAAGCTATTATAAAGAGTTTTATGAGTCTAAATATAATAACGAATCAATCCATAGTGAATACGATGCAATTATTAATTTTTTAGAATGGTATTAAAAACAAAGAAAGCCTTTAACGAGGCTTTTTTTTTGCTTTATGTTTAATATAATGGGGTGCGTTTAATATGATACCCTATGTTTAATATGGGGGGGTCTGTTTAATATGGGGGGGGTCAAAAATTGTTATTTAGAATGATTCTTAATAAGCAGAATATAGGGTAGGACGGAGTCTACTCTTTCGAACCTTTCAGCCCAGACCCATACCCGTCGTAGTACGATGTAAAGGTAAAACAATTTTTTGGTTCTCACAAATATTTTTTGTTATTTATTTTTATTCTAAATAGTGTACCTTAATTTTGACGGGTAAAGGCATTACAAATTTAACCTATATTGATAAATTGATAAAGCACTGAAATTTATTTTTGTTACATTTTTTTTTATTTTTGTTGTTTATTGAAATAATTGTTGTAGATTTGTCTCAGATAACAACAATGTTATTT
>OJIK01000322.1_pt1 | contig 15353 bp, 13 predicted proteins | sample 1595571 | NCBI WGS metagenome assembly OJIK01 (sample SAMN05416791, study PRJEB24817) | seawater metagenome | isolation source: Sea water | place: Canada:Atlantic | collected 2013-11 | reverse complement strand
TACGAGATCAGCCTCGGTCTCGTGGGCTCGGAGATGTGTATAAGAGACAGCATACATATCGCCCTCTAATTTATAGAATGGTATAACTAGTTTCCCTTTTACCTTAACCCCTCTATTGACTACTTTCCCTTCTTTTAAAACTTTATTAATATTTTCAATACTTTTCTCGTCTGAGGCAACTTTAATGTAAGAAGTCATCATATTTATCCACTCTTTTTCATCTACTAAATGCCACATAAACTTGTTGAAATCTAAACCATTCTGACTCACCCAACCATGACTTAAAAAAGCAAATAACACATATTTCTTCCCATTTAAATCTGGTTTATTTGATGGTTTAAAAAGTTGAATTTTATAAGTAACAATAGAAACAGATGAAGCGTCTTTTTTCTTTTTTGCATCAAAATCTAAAGTTTTCAAGGAAAAACTTGTAAATTCTGGATGTTCTGTCAGCAACCATTCCGTTGCTTTCAATTCAGCCATTTCTTTCATTTGACTATTAATTGCAATAGCACTTCCAATTGCAGCAATACCTGCTACTGCTGCAATTATCCCATCATTTTTTTGGGCATTTGTTTTTAAAGAAAAGGTAAGTAATAAACTAAGAGTAATAATTTTAATCTTTTTCATATTTTTTTTCTTAAATATACTACTTTTCAAACACTATAATAAGAATTAATGTAGTTTATGGAAAATCTAAACTAAGGTTCAATTTTTCAATTGCATCACTCACTTTCTTTTGCACTACTTTTCCATAATGAGATTGTGTAATATTCATATTTGAATGTCCCAATAATTCTGATACAATTTCCATAGGCACATTATTAAATAACAGTACAGTTGTAGCAAAAGTCTTTCTAGCAATATGATGTGTTAACTTCTTATCTATGCTTAAAAGCGCTGAAATCTCCTTTAAATAAGAATTAAACTTCTGATTGCTTATTCTAGGCAACTCATTATTATACTTCTTTAATATTTCTTTCGCTTTTGGCAAGACTGGTACTGATATCTTTCTATTCGTTTTCTTTCTAATCATCTGAATCCACTCCTTACCATCAAACCCAATTTCGATGTTTTTAGTAGTCAAACTTGACATTTCAGCATATGCCAATCCTGTATAACAACAGAAAATAAATAAGTCCTTAACTTGTTGTAATCTAGGTTGCCTGAACGTATGCTTCTCTAGTTTTTTCAATTCTTCATCCGTTAAATACACAATTATAGTTTTATGCTTCTTATTCTTATACAAATGGAATGGATCTCTTTGAAGGTAGTTTTCTGATATAGCAAACTGAATAATCTTCTTTACCCTCTGTATACTTCTATACACAGTAGCTTGTTTTAATTTTAATGCTGTTTTAAAGAAGTATTCTAAATCCTGAATAAACTTTAAGTCTAAATCTTTCAACCTCACATCTTTTCTCTTATAACGTTTAGTGATAAACAAGGCTACTTTCCTCCTACTCTCTATATACCTGCTCCAAGACAATTTATTAAAGTCAATTCCTATTAACTTTTCAGTCTTACTATTATGCAAATCATAAGCTCCTAAAATGGTAATTTCTTCTTTAGAATCTTCCCCTTTATACTTTCGATAGATGTCATCTACATCAAAGTCATTAGGTAAGATTTGAAGCATTAAAAAAGCCCTATCTATCTGATGATAAATAAGGCTTAATTTGTTGTTTAAAGTGGTGTTATCTGTGCTTGTAGGAGAAGCTTTTTGTTTACCACTCTCCCAATAATCTGGATTGATAAAAATACCTGTAGAGAATTCTTTTCTACTTTTTAAAAATGTAATTCTACATTTTATAGGGCATTTACCTTTTCTATTTATCTTATTTCTTTTTAGAAAAAAGAGTATTGCTAATTTATAATTATTCATAAGTTTTGTGTTTTATAAAAAGGGACACCTGAAGAAAAAATGGGACACCTAATTGTACACCTAAAAGGTGTAATTTGATTATTAGTATAATTGAATTGAAATTGTGATGAAGCACTGCAAACCCTTATAAAACCTATAGAAAACAAAAAAGCCTCACATTTCTGTGAAGCTTTTGTAATAGTTTTCTAAATTATAACTTTCCTAATAGGCTAGATTTACATTGGTTTTCCTAAAATTATAAAAAGTATATACCAGGTTTTTGAACTCATAATTTTGCACACCTAAAATACCTCATTATTAGTCTTGCTATCTCTGCAAAAACCTCTTACTATAACTCCGTTTAATTAACGTTTATAAACAACAGAGCTAATTGACTCTTGTTGTTTTTGTTCTGAATCTATAGTACTGTTTTCATTTGAATATTTGACATAAAATAATGTGACTAAAAATAGTACTGCAAAAAATATTGCCGCAACTGCGAAAACGTACTCCTTTTGCTCGTTATTTTTTTTCGTACTTAAATTTATATTATTTGTAGACATAACTTTTTTAAAATGGATTAATTAAAGACAACTCTCACTATAAAATGAATAGAACTGGTATAAAACGGCATTATCAATAATTTTATGTTGCTTTTAAATGACTTTAACATCATACGGTCCAAGCAATATTAATGGCGAAATCAAGTAAAAACAAAAAAGCCTCACATTTCTGTGAAGCTTTAAGTGAGCCCTGAAGGATTCGAACCTTCGACCGCCTCCTTAGAAGGGAGGTGCTCTATCCAGCTGAGCTAAGAGCCCTGACCTTGACCGAAGTCTTTTTAAGTTATTTAAAGTTGTTGAATCGAACCAAAACCATAAAGGTCTTGGTTCGATTTAGTCGGGAAGACAGGACTCGAACCTGCGACCCTCTGGTCCCAAACCAGATGCGCTACCACCTGCGCCACTTCCCGATCAACAATTTAAAAGAACATATCTTTCTTTGCGGAAAGACTGGGACTCGAACCCAGGGGACGCATACGCGACCACAGCTTAGCAGGCTGTTGCATTACCACTCTGCCATCTTTCCGTTAAGGAGCGCAAATTTATACCGAAAATCCTTCCTTGCAAGTGTTATTATGATTTAATTCAGGTTAATTGAATAAAAAGATTTCGCTCGACTGAATATCTGCGTCATTGTTACGAAAAAAGGTCAGCTTAATAGACTGTTATTGAGACAGGTCAGTCGATTCCTATGACTCGGGGTATGAAATACGGACATGGTAGACACCACGCATAAACTTTTTAAATGCCTCTCGAATTTGATGTATTTCCTTCAAGGTTATGTCTGCATTGTCTAATTGTCCCGAAGAAAGTTGGTGATCTATCACCCGGTCAATCATATCGCTAAGGCTCTGCTGAGACTTTTCCGGTATGCTCTGCGTGGAAGCTTCCACAGCATCTGACATCATGACTATTGCAGTTTCCTTAGAAAAGGGTTTGGGACCAGGATACTGAAATTGACTGAATTGGTCTGCATCCGGATGATCCGTTTTATACTTACGATAGAAATATTCAACCCTCGAGGTTCCGTGGTGCGTTCTAATGAAGTCAATGACAATATCTGGGAGTTTATACTTTTTAGCCAATTCAATACCGTCATTTACATGGCTAATGATAATCTCAGCACTTTCTAAATAACTCAATTCATCATGAGGTGACGACACAGAGCTCTGGTTTTCTGTAAAGTATTGCGGATTTGAAATCTTCCCAATGTCATGATATAGCGCACCCGTCCGAACGAGTAATGTATTACCCCCTACCAGCTCTGTAGCATGCTCAGCTAAGTTTGCTACTTGCATGGTATGCTGGAAGGTACCAGGTGCTTCTTTTGATAAGCGCTTGAGCAGGGGATTGTTTGTATCTGACAACTCTAAAAGAGTAAGATCGGATACTACGCCAAATGTCCGCTCAAAGAAATAAATCAATGGAAAAATGAAGAGCAAAACAAGCGTCCCGATCAAGGAGGATATTAAAGGCAATAGATTGGTGGTATTCCATTCCGTTTCACGAATCAAATGAATGGATAAATGAACCAGAAACAGCACAACCATGATTCTCAGGGTGCTTTGAACAAGTTGGCTGCGCTTATAAATACCTCTGATATTAAAGAGAGTAGCTAAACCAGCGGCAAACTGGACGGTCATAAAATGCACTGCACCAGCGAGAAAGGGTGCAACCATTAACAAAAGAATGAAATAGCTGAATAGTGCGAGTCTGTCATTAAAAAAACTCCTAATGATTACAGGTACTAAAAGAAGCGGTACTGCGAATGGATTAAGCACTTCAAACGCACTAAACCACAAGGTGGCAACAACTGCAGTGACAATGGTAAATAGGTACAAGTTGAGGCTTGAGCTGTGGGCAATGATATGGGGGTAATGAATATGAAGGTATACTGCCAAAGCGAAAAACATAAGCAGTATATATAGCACTGCTCCTGCCCTCGCTGACCAGTTTAATTCCTTGGCTGACGCATCAAAACTTCGCTCTAAAGCCTTTAACATCTCAAACTTTTCTGCTGTGATGGTCGAACCGCGAAGAACTACCGGAGTTCCAGAGGTTAAAATCCCTTTATTTAAGGTCAATGCTTGTAATTTATACTGAAGAGCGCTATCCGTAAGTGTCGTATTCAGGGTGTATGTGGGTAAGATCACAACCTCCTCTTCTAAGCCATATTTTGCTTGAATGGCGTTTGGGGTAAGCGAAGAGGTGAAGTCTAAAATTGTACCATCAGAGAGGAAGAGTCGGTGATTTTCCGGAGGAAGTGATTCTACAACTCCTGTTTCCTGCCAATTCTTATACTGATCAGTTAAAGTAGAATCTAAAATAGACTGGTCATTCCATGCGTCCTTGCGGAAATGATAGTCATACAGTAAATCCTTATTCTCGATTAGTAAGGACCGGTCAGTCTCCAAATCTTCTAATGATTTGGGTAAGACTACATCCGTTGGAGCATATAAATCATCTTCTAACCACACTTGACCGAGGCGATAATCGTATTGGAATTGGGCTCTAAAGGGAATACTCAAGTAGATGGCTAGAGCACCAATGAGTGCTACTAGGGTGAAATACACCCATTTTTGTCGACTTTGTATCCAATTCAATGCTTTCATTCAAAGAGGTTCTTTTCTCGGTCCCAATTTAGTAGTTTAGTGGGGTCTTTTAAAGACGTGAACCTAAATAACATTACAAGAAGTATGAAAGAAGTTGTCATCGTAGGTGCAGCAAGGACTCCCATAGGAAGTTTTGGCGGCGCACTGAGCGGCATCAGCGCCCCTAACCTAGGCGCTACAGCAATCAAAGGCGCATTGCAAAAGGCCGGATTATCCGCGGATTTAGTAGAAGAAGTATATATGGGTAACGTGTTACAAGCGGGAATTGGTCAAGCTCCGGCTAGACAAGCTGCCATGTATGCAGGTATTAGCTCGAATGTTCCTTGTACCACCATTAACAAAGTTTGCTCCTCTGGGATGAAAGCGGTAATGATGGCGGCACAAAGTATCAAAGCAGGAGACGCTGATATCATTGTTGCAGGAGGAATGGAAAATATGAGTGCCGTGCCCCATTACTTACCTACCAGTAGAAATGGCGTAAAACTAGGTGACATGTCCTTAGTGGATGGTCTTGTAAAAGATGGTCTTACCGATGTATACAACAACCAACACATGGGCGTGCTAGCTGAGTTTTGTGCTTCAGAGCATGGTTTTAGCCGTGAAGAACAGGATTCATTTGCACTCGAGAGTTATAAACGCAGCGCAGAATCTTGGGCTGCAGGTAAATTTTCGGACGAAGTTGTTCCCGTAGAGGTTCCGCAACGTCGCGGAGATGCATTGGTGATAGATACGGACGAAGATTTCAGTAAAGTAAGAGTTGACAAAGTTCCTTCTTTACGTCCTGTTTTCAAAAAAGAGGGAACCATCACCGCAGCTAACGCCTCTAACATAAACGACGGAGCCTGTGCTCTTGTTATCATGAGCGCTGAAAAAGCGGAAGAATTAGGCCTCACTCCAATCGCGAAGATTCTTGGCTATGCAGATGCAGCGCATGAGCCCGAATGGTTTACCACGGCTCCCGCGAAAGCATTGCCTAAAGCACTTGCAAAAGCTGGTCTTTCCCAGGAAGAAGTTGATTTCTTTGAATTCAATGAGGCTTTTGCAGTCGTAGGATTAGCAAACATGAAGATTTTAGGCTTGGATCCAAGTAAAGTGAACGTCAACGGCGGTGCAGTAAGTTTAGGACATCCATTAGGTGCCTCTGGTGCACGTATCATGACTACCTTGATTTCTGTTCTTTCTCAGAATAATGGAAAGATTGGAGCAGCAGCCATCTGTAATGGTGGCGGCGGTGCTTCAGCTATCGTCATTGAGCGTCTCTAGCCTTGGTGCTGACACATAAACAAGAAGAGCCCTGGCCTTTCGCCGGGGCTCTTTGTTTAAAAAAACTGACCTGAAGGTTAAGAAACACGAATAGCGACGAGTAATTTGGCTTATAATATGAGTAGTTACCCACAAGGCATTGCATTTTTGTCCTCCGCTCCCATTAGATTGGAAGCCAGCGATCGCGCGGAATTGACTAATGTGCTGCTTTTTGGGGAAACCTTTGACATACTTGAACAACTACCCAAGTGGGTGAATATCCGGTTGCACCATGACCGCTACGAAGGCTGGATTGATCGATTAATGATTAAAACAGTCTCTGTCGACTATATCGAAATACTCAAGGGCACGCCTAAAATCGTGGTTTCAGATCCGGTAGGAATGCTTCAAGGTCCAGCCCCGGCAGATTACCCCTTAATAACGCAAGGTGCCCTATTGCCGTTATTTGATGGTGGTACGCTCAGATTAGAGGATAAGCATTACACTTTCGAGGGCGGCACAGCAACGGGTGTTAAAGAGCGAACTGCACTAGTCGATTATGCGTTTAGTTATCTCAATGCTCCATACCTATGGGGAGGGCGAACGCCTTTTGGGATTGACTGTAGTGGATTTACCCAAATGGTGTACCGTCTAAGTGGATATAGCATACCTAGAGATGCCAGCCAACAGGCTAAAAATGGAGAAACTCTTAGTTTTCTAGAAGAATGTCGTCCTGGTGATTTGGCATTTTTCGATAATGCTGAGGGTGCCATTACGCATGTAGGGATAATTTTAGACGATTTTCATATTATTCATGCCTCAGGACGTGTGCGTGTTGATGCTCTAGATCATAGCGGCATATATAACGCAGAACTCAATAGGCATACCCATAAATTGAGGGTACTAAAACGGATTATATCGTAAGGTTATTTAGCCAAGCCTTTGACCACATCTCCTGCCATATCCCAGAATATATCTAGACCTACCAGTTTTTCTTTGTACCACTTCATTATTACGGGCCACTGCGTTTTGTCAAAAAAGTAAGCATCCTCTAGTTTTAACCAAATTCTGCAGATTTGCTCACCGCTATCTAAATAGATGTCTTGATCAAACACCGGCTTCTCTTTCCATTCATTTTCGAGTAGTTTACCTAGTTCAACGAATTGGTCATAGAATAAGTCTCTGATCTCCTTATCTTTAAACTGGAGATCTATTGCGATCCCTACTACCGGTTTCGTGAGAATTCTGAAATACAGCCCTTTTACACCTGTTTTATACGATTCCCAGCGCCCCCCACCTCCACCTATGGACCGCTCAGTGCTCATATATTGCGCGAAACCATTGAAGAAGGAAGTATTTAGCTGTTTTTTTTCTACTCTGCTATACATTGTTGAACTTTAAGGCGATGAAGGCGCAATATCGTAAACTTGATGGCACCCCTGTAAATGATTTGGCAGAATATGTCAAAGAATATCTTACAAAACACCCTGAGGTAGCACTAAGTGTAGGTTCTGATTCTCAGAATATTGGTGGCACTAGTCTTTATGCAACCGTTGTGGCTTTTAGACATCCTGGTAAAGGTGTACACTTCGTTCTTACTAAAAAACGTGAACCCTTAAACTCAGACATTATCACAAGACTTTTTAAGGAATCAGAAGACAGTATTGAAACTGCAGAATATCTTAGGGCGCGGAACATTAACCATCCCATCACCATTGACGTAGATTATAATGAAGATGAGCAATTCAAGTCTCACAAGGTCATTCCCATGGTAAAAGGTTGGATACTAGGCCTAGGTTATGGTATGTGTACCAAACAAGATGTGCAAGTTGCTTCCATCGCTGCAGATCATTTATTATGAATTTCCTAGCCAATTCACATACCGTCATTACGACAAATGATGTCTCTTTGATAACGAACTTCTGGCGTAATCTATTAACCTTTGAACCACATTTTGAAAATAAAGGATTCTCCGAATTTATCCTGCCTAGTGGCTTTAGATTTGCTTTTTTCCTACCAACCGGGACTGCTGGTAAACACTTCTCCACCAGTGGAGATAGAGACCATATAAGCCTGGGCCTCACAGTGACCAATATAGATGTAGTTTACCAACAGGTATTGACATTATCCAGCACCTTCGCATGCTCTAATGCCGGAGCGCCAAAAGAACACCCTTGGGGGGAGAAAAGTTTTTTATTAATAGACCCTGACGGTAACCGTTGGGAAATCACGGAAAGTCCAACGAAAGATGGTATCCTATTAAACCGTGAGTAGAGTCACATCGCGTAGAAACCTCCGTACTTAGTTTTGCCCAACGTTAAATTTATAACCATGGGACTTCTTTCTTTATTATTTGGCAGTAGCAACAATAAGCTTCAAAATATTAAAACAGCCCTAAATGAGGGGGCATTGATCGTAGATGTGCGAAGCTCAGTAGAATACGCTAGCGGACATGCTATGGGTAGCATAAACATGCCGCTTCCTACCTTGCAAAGCGGGGTTAAAAAGTTGAAGAATGCGTCATCGGTAGTTCCTCTGTTGCAGAAGTGGCGCAAGAGCTGCTTCCGCACAAAGCATACTCAGTAGTCATGGTATTCAATCCATAAATGCTGGCTCTTGGCAAACGGTGGAAAAAGCACTTAAAAATTAATTTACAATAATCGTAAACAGGTTTGCATAATTACGGTTAAAAGCAATGTGAGGTATAACTTCGCATTAACTTTTTCCAATATTTTGATGAGAAATTTACGCTTCTTTTTTACGAGTATATTATTGCTTACCGCATCCCTAAATTCCATTGCGCAAAACAAAGGAACGATCGAAGGAGAAGCACTTGATGCGCTGAATTTAAGCCCATTACACAATTGGACTATTGAAGCAGTGCAAGGATCATCTGCCATCGCTGTTCTTGTAAATTCCTCGGGAGAATTTGTTTTTGAAGATCTAACCACCGGCTTATATAATGTTAGAGCGATCAGCCCCTCTGGCCAAATGCAAACACTACATGAGGTGTTAGTAAGGTCCTCTAAACCTACCTATGTCAGTTTATTGGTAGAAACAGTAACCTCCTTAGAGGAAGTTGCGGTACGAGCAGATGCTTTCCATAGAACTCCCGAGACTCCTTTGAGCATCAAGAATATCAACAGAAGTGAAATGATGCGTATGCCTGGCGCAGTGTTAGACCTGAGCAAGGTGATCCAGAGTTTTCCTGGAGTACTTCCTAAACCTTCTTTTGGGTACGCCATAGCCATGCGCGGTGGTGCGCCAAACGAAAACCGCTACTTTATTGATGGAATTTCTCTTCCCACTGTGAATCATTTTAGCATACAGGGAGCCAGTGGCGGTGCTGTAAGCTTAGTCAACTTGGACCATATTCAGGGCATGGATTTGATCACGGGGGCTTTCCCTACGGAGGTAGACGACGCCTTGTCAGGTGTCCTTCTATTAGAAGGCAAGAATGGCCGTAAAGATCGCTGGGGAATTAGAGCTACGCAGGGAGGCACAGATTACGGGATCACATTTGAAGGTCCGATAGGAAAAAATACTACCGCAGTAGTCTCTGGCAGAAACAGCTTCTCTCAACACTATTTTAGGCTGTTTAATATTCCCATTCTTCCCACATATCAAGATGCTCAGTTAAGAATACATCATAGGTTTGGCAAAGAAAAAGATTTGACCATTATTGGTCTAGGTGGATGGGATAAATACAGATTATACAAGGACGGCAGAGGTTCAGACGCGCTGTTATACAATGTAGGTTATATCCCTGAGGGTGATCAACAAACAGAAGTCTTAGGGGCACGGTATCGTATTTTTAAAGACAATGGGCGCTGGGAATATGTACTCAGTCGCGATCAGGTCAATAACAGCGCTGAAAAATTCATAGGAAATACCAGTCTTATAGCGGATCAACAACTCGACTATACCTCCACAGAAAATAATACCAGAGGAAGTATCACGCACTTTGTCGTCGCCGATTCCTGGCAATGGAAGTATGGCTTTAATATCGTCTCAAGACAAAGTAGCCTAGACATGTGGAGTGTGCGTTACAACAATGCCTTAGACGTTCAGGGCATAGATACCGCTGACTACGACAGCCAGGTTGCGTTTGTGAGCGTAGGTGCTTTTACTAGTCTTACTAAGAATTACTTAGACAACAAGCTTTCAACAAGTGCTGGATTACGCATGGATGGTCACAACTTGAACTTAACATCAGTTAACCCATTAGCTCAACTATCACCCCGGGTATCTGCGCAATATCACATGAGTCCAAAATGGGCGGCTCAAGGAAGTTTAGGCACCTACACACAGCTTCCTTCTGCCATTACGATTTTAGCAAATGCAGCCAATAATTGGTCACGATATAGTACACCCGGTAGGGTATCTCAAGCGTCAGCTGGCGCAGAGTTTCAAAACGGACAAACCTATAGATTTTCCTTAGAAGGTTATTACAAGCGATATAATAATATGCCCTATTTATGGGACGATAACATTTCTTTTACCCAAGCTATAGGAGCCTATGTAGCTGTAGGAGATCAGGTAAGCTCTTCCATAGCGCAAGGTCGTGCTTATGGACTTGAGCTTTTTCTGCAACAGAAGCTCAAGGGAACCTACTGGTGGACCATGAGTTATAATTTCGGATTCAGCGAAACGCGTCGTGATGCAGCGCTGGACTGGACTCCCACCGTATGGGACAACAGACACAATATTAATCTTGTACTTGGAAAAGTATGGGGTAAAGGCTGGCAGATTGGTGCCAAGTACCGCTGGGCAACAGGTACTCCGTATACTGAGTTTAACCCTATGCTAAGCGCTCAAACGAATAATTGGGATGTTCTCCAAAGGGGGATATTTGACATGAGTAACCCGATGGGTGCCAGACTCCCTAGTTACAGTGTTATTGACGTTAGACTGGACAAGACCTACAATAAAAAGAACTACAGTTTAACGTGGTTCTTAGACTTACAAAATTTCACGAGTTCCAACATTCCTTTAATGCCCTATTTAACCTTGGACCGAGACGAAGTAACAGGATTACCTAGATTGGATCCTTCGTCCACAGGAACATATCTGGTGAAGACGATAGCAAGTGATACTGGCAGACTGCTTCCTACCATTGGAATCATCCTAGAGATTTAGCAATGTAAGGGCTACATTTGTGCTCACATCTAAACGTATTCTATGAAATCACTCTTGCGTAAAATACCACTGCTATTGGCTAACGTGGTCGTATTAATGACCTTCCTATCTCTTTTTGGATGGGTCGTTAGAGAGACTACAAAAGGTAAACCATGGATTCCTCATAATGTGAGTAGAAGCATAACCTTTTTTACTACGCTACCAGATAGATTAATGGTTGCGAAAGCAGCCGTAGAGAGACTGCCTTTAGTTTTCATACCCTCTCCTGAAGATTTTGAACCGATTAATAACCTTACCCAAGATGTGAAGGTTTTGATGAGTTATGCCAATGCAAATTGGAAACGAACCATAGCCATTTTAAATCTAAAAACTGGTGAAGAATTGAAGACCTGGTCTGTTGAACGTCTGGCGAACCCACACAACAGAATCATGCACAGTTTAATGCTTCCCGACAGTAGTTTAATCTATTCCCTCAACGGTGTTACCGGGGTTATTAAAATTGACAAAAACAGCGAACGACTGTGGAAACAAGATACCATAGCTCACCACCACGCTATTAACCTTGGCGTTGATGGAACGTTTTGGGCAAATACATATTCAAAAGACAAGGGCGAGCATATTTACTATGGAGCTCAATTTTCTATAGACGGGCGTGAGTTTCCTTATATAGATAACACCATTACCCAGTTCGATAATGCAACAGGACGCATACTCTATCACAAGAGTATTACGGAAGTACTTATCGAAAATGATCTTACCCATTTATTGATTAAATCGGATTCTCCTAGTGACCCGCTTCATATTAATGACATTCAGCCAGTGCTGCACAATGGGCCTTATATGTTGAAAGGGGATGTTTTAATATCATCTCGTACCAGTTCATGGATGATGCTATTTCGACCATCTACGGGAGCCGTTGTTAAGGTTATTGAAGGTCCTTTTATGAGCCAGCATGATGTGGATATTGAGACCGATTCTACACTGATCTTTTTCAATAATGGAGGTCAAACCCTCAAAGGAGATAGGCCTGACAAATGGAGGCTTTCTGACCCACTTATTCAAGTTGCCCCGCAATATTCCGGTATCCTACGCTATCACATGGGTACAGGTGATTTTGAAAGCATCGCACCTGAAATTTTTGCGCAAAACGAGATTTTCTCTTTTACAGAAAGTTTGGTAGATGAAATTCCTGGAGGCGGATACTTTGTAGAAGAGCAGAATTCCAGTGTACTCTGGGTTATCAAAGATGGCGAAGTTCAATACAAAAATATTCTACCCAGTCAGCACGAAGGACACCACCATTTGGCCAATTGGGGCCGAGTAATGCCTTAACATCATAATTGCAATGCTAATGACATTTGATGATATTATAGAGTTTAGACGCTCTAACAGAAAGTTTGAGCCTCAGATCCCAGTGCCTGCAGAGGTTATGGAAAAAGCCCTCAAGCATGCTTCTCTAGCTCCAAACAGTAGTAACATGCAATTGTGGGAGTTTCATTGGATTGGGAGCGATCAAATCAAAGAACAGGTAATCAAGGGCTGCTTGAATCAAAGTGCCGCTCGCACTGCTCAGGAGATGGTGGTTTTTGTAACGCGAAGAGATTTATGGCGTAAACGTGTCGCGTGGCATAAGAGCCTAATAGACCAGGATGAAGAAAGGCTAGGCAAAGGTCTTAAATCCATAAAAATGAGACGTCTATACTATCAGAAACTGATGCCCATTTCTTACATCAATGACGGATTAGGAATATTTGGCTTGTACAGAAGACTACTATCTTTTAGCATTGGTCTATTCAGGCCTATTTACAGAGCGGCAGGCCATGCACAGCAACGAATTACCGTACATAAAAGCTGTGCTTTGGCTGCAGAAAACTTTATGTTAAGTATGGCTTCTCAAGATTTTCATACTTGTCCTATGGAAGGTTTTGATGCAAAGCGCATTAAAAAAATCCTAAAGCTCCCGAGAGGCGCAGAAATCAATATGATTATATCTTGTGGCAAAGGAACAGACTCCGGTTTCTGGGGACCGCGTAGAAGAGTACCTATGGACCAGGTGGTCATCAAACATTAAGCGTCTAAACGATATTCTTACCCGAAGAGGTTGGTTTTATTAAATCCGTTTATCTGGAGAACTTGGAAAACCAAGAATTATTTGAAGACGAGAGCTTGTCTTTTCCACGTATTTCTATTCCGTTAACCAGGGTGATCGACAGGAAATTCATAAAGAAAACCATGGTGAAAAACAAAAGGCTGTCAGTGGTCAAAAGGAAGTAATAGGAGATCACGAAGATCGTACCTCCCAAAATTAATTTCTTAACACTCATTGAAGTCTTGAGGGTAAATACCGTTGGAACATCTGGGGTTTGGTGTTCAGGTCCTTGAAAAAGAAGTATCGCACCCTTCTTCCAACCAAATTCCTTAAAATTATTGATCAGTTTTTTAAAGAAAAACAACTGGATATTAACAAAATCTTTATGCACAAGCTGCGTGGTCAGACCATATTTAACCTTAGTCTTCTTAGGTGCATACGTTCCAAAAATTCTGTCCCAAATAATAAATACACCACCATAATTTTTATCCAGGTACTCCTCATTAGATCCATGGTGAACCTTGTGGTGATCCGGCATAACGAACAAATGCTCTAGAACTGGAATTCTATTAATAAATTCTGTGTGCAAGTAGTACTGATATAACGCATTGACGTAGCTACTTAGTATAACAAATTCCAATGGAAAGCCCACGAGCACAAGTGTACTGTACATGCAACTTCGAATAATAAAACCTAGAGGGCTCAATGCGAAATTCACACTTAAATTATATTCATCACTTTGATGGTGAACCAAATGAATTCCCCATAAAAGGGAGATTCTATGGCTAGAAACATGAAATACGTACCAAATAAAATCTACTGCTAAGAAGGTGAGAAGGAAACTCCACCAGTTAGAAGGCATAGAGGGTATAATCGCATAATTAATGGCCTCATGAACCAATACCAAGGATCGTTCGGTCAAATACAACCCAAGGAGTCTATCGAAAAATCCAAGCGAAATATTGAGTACCGTTTGATCCAAAGTCACCTTATACCCCTTCTTACGAAGAAAATACAACTCCAGTATAAAAATCCCCAAGGCCACAGGAACCAGGATCATCATGAACACATTACTCATACCTGATAATTAATTGTATACTTAAATATATTCAAATTTCGTACCAACCCTTATCTTAGACTTCTTAAAATAAAACAATTTGCATCCAGACAATCCCTTCGAAAAAGAATACAACTTTAATGGTCTTATTCAATCTCACCCTAAGCTCTCAGAGTTTATTATAGTTGGGAAGTCCGACAGGAAAAGTATTGATTTTGGTGATTCAAAGGCAATTATTGCCCTAAACACTGCTTTGCTTAAGAGAACTTTTGATGTTAATTGGGAACTCAAACCAGGTCACCTCTGCCCGGCTCTTCCAGGAAGACTCGATTACCTGATTCATGTCAAAGATCTTTTAGGTGCTCCATCTGAAAAACCAATAACCATGCTGGATATAGGGACTGGGGCTTCTCTCATCTATCCCCTTCTCGCAACAGCTGCTTTTGATTGGAACTGCACCGCAAGTGAAGTCGATATAGATTCTATTGAATTTGCTAAAAAACTATTGTTACTTAATCCCAACTTAAAGACCACAACACTTAGAAATCAACGTTTTAAAAGCAAGGTCTTCCACCATGTTGTGGAGGAAAATGACTTCTTCGACTTGGTGGTCTGCAACCCTCCTTTTTATAAAACACAGTCTGAAGCTGAACAGCGTAACATTCGGAAAAACAAAAACCTGCACAATAATGAATCTATCTCCCACAATTTTGGTGGTCATTCTAATGAGCTTTGGTATAAGGGCGGAGAAGAAGCGTTTATTAAAACTATGGCCTCAGAGAGTGCC
>OJIK01000319.1_pt1 | contig 15434 bp, 17 predicted proteins | sample 1595571 | NCBI WGS metagenome assembly OJIK01 (sample SAMN05416791, study PRJEB24817) | seawater metagenome | isolation source: Sea water | place: Canada:Atlantic | collected 2013-11 | reverse complement strand
TCAGCCTCGGTCTCGTGGGCTCGGAGGATGTGTATAAGAGACAGCAGCACTTTTTAAAGCAATCATTCCGTCTATTGTCTGGGTGGGTCGTGCAAATAACTCTTCATCTGGGTAGAGCTTTACAATTCTCTTGTGGAAATCGACAGGCATTCGAAACAATCCACTACTAACCGAATGCAGCTTCTGCCCATCGAGCTTTGAAAATATTTGCGCGAAAAGGGCTTCATAGGGTGCTAAGCCTTCCGCGCCAAGAATGAGAGGTTCGAAACGAATAGCGACCTTCCAGCCCGCGAGTTGCAATTTGTGCAATGCCTCCAATCTCTTTTCTATTGAAGGTACTTTATGCTCCCATTGATCGGCGGCCTCGCTAGTGGTAAAACTCATCGCGATCACGCAGTTTGGAACAACGTCTGTGTCGAGCAAACATCGAATCTGTGTACTCTTCGTTCTTATCTCTAATTCCGCATTAGGATAACGCCTAAACACAGGCAGAAAATAACTACAGAAATTGCTGACCGGCTCTAGCGCCAAGCTATCGCAATCGTAGCCGCTGTAGTACACGCCGCCGCCATTGTTTTCTTCTATTTTCTCTGCAATCGCCTCTTCGAAGTCCTCGTAGTTAACGAACAAAACATAATTCGCCGAGCTATACATCCCCTGCAGAAAACAGTAACGGCAATCGTACACACAGTTCAACATATGCGAAAAGTAATAACTCTTACTCTCGTTATAGCCATAGCCGGAAGGCGCGGCCAGAACTTTGTTTCCGTATTTTTTCGCGAGAATCAGTGCTGGCGCAGTTTTCTGCAGACGAAAGTTTTGCGATTTACGATTGAAAACCTCACCGTAGCGATCGCAAACAACTTGCGGGACCTGTGCAAACCTATCGAGCAAATTTCTTACTCGCTCCGACTCTAGAACTTCTTCTTCGATATAGATTGTCGAAAACATAGCATTCCAATCGCGAGCCTAAGCTTCGCTTATCCTGTCAATACGCTCTGCGAGCTGCTGTATAAGTGTTCTAGCATCGCCAACTCTTAGATCAGCAGCGCTGCTCAGCTCTTCTTCCATTCCTAGTGCTTTGTATCGCTGACAGAGTCGCCTCAACTGCAGTTTTTGATTTACAGTTAAATGAATCTTCGAACACACCTCGGAAAAATAACTCGGTAATCTCTGGCTAGAATTGTGCTGCGTGGCGATGGCACTCATTCCTTCGATTAAAATCTGTAACTGGGGCGCCTGTGCAGCGATCAATCCTGGAACGCTGCGTATATCGATTTCACTAATCGGGTTTACCAAATTATCCGAGATAACTTTAAAAACCTGCACTAGCTCCGCTGTAGAATATTTGGTCGCTTCAGCATAAAACGCGGAAGCCTCCATTTCATATGCGGCATCTAATGGGTACGCATTTTCGGGCTCATCAACAGTAACAACGCTACCAACTTCGATTCCTTCGATTAGCTGTGGCGGATAGGCGCTAGCTCCTGAGCTCTGATCCGTGATTTTATTACCAAGCCAAGCATTTCCTAGAGAAGCATCACGATGACCGGCGATGCCAATATTCAACCATGCTCTTATCTCGCCACTATCAGAGGCCTGCTGCTCACCGAGATAAGTTACTGCTGCTGTTATTGCCTCTTTGCCTATACCAGACACTAGAAGATGCAGCTTATTTGAATTGCTGTACTCTACGAATTCAGAAGAAACATGATGGCGCTCTAACTCTAGCATCCTCACTAATGCCTTAGCTTCAAGCCCATGAGCCACAATTATATTCACTGGCATAGAATGTTTCACACTCTCAATCATTCAACCCTCTCAGGTCACTTCGCTATAGTCTATTAATAACTGTTCATAGTATTCTGCGCGCTCTGCCTTGCCTCTCTTTGCCGCGCCATTTCTCAATATTTCGGCCTTCTCTAACAAGGTCATCCTGGCCAGTAGCTTTTGATCATCTTCTAGCACACCACTGTTAAGTAGTTTAACGAGCGACTGCACACGAAACCTATCCATGCCCCAATATTGCCTAGACAATTGATCCTCGTGCCCTCCATATTTCCTAAGTAAGGGTGTGTCGATAAAGAGGACTTGTTCTCTACTACACAGCCGCAGCCATAGGTCGTAATCTTCGCAAGCTGGCAATGATTCATCGAAGCCACCTAGCTCTGCGTAGAGCGATCTTTCCATAACGACGGATGAGGGTGAAATAACACAGAGCGCAAGACAGTGGGCAAATAGTTCTCCGCCTCTTTTCCTGTGTTTATCCATTTGGTTGACTCGCTTTGCATTGCGAATCCAAATCTCATCGCTGTACACCAACCTAAAATCTGGTTCTGCTTGAAGAGCACACAGCTGAGTCTCTAGCTTCTTCGGCAGCCACTCATCATCCGAATCCAAGAACGATAGATACTTACTAGTCGTCGCATCCACACCAGTGTTTCTTGCCGAGCTAACTCCGCTGTTTTTTTGCTTGATGTAAATCGTGTTGGGGTAGTGCTGTTTCACGAGTTCTTCAGTACCGTCTATTGAGCCGTCATCGACAACACAGACCTCATCAGCCTGCTGGGATTGCGTAGTGACAGATTCTAGCGCACGGCCCAGCGTGGCTGCCCTATTGTAGGTTGGAATTATAACTGCAACAGTATCATTCACGGTTTTCAAACTAGTTAAGCTCGGTACAATGACGTTAATCGATAACTACTCAATAGGTTTAACTTCACTTACAAAAAAGGGAACCGAGGTTCCCTTTTTACTACTTTGTCCAGACCAGGTAGTTAGGCCTGTTCAGAATCAACGCTCTAATTGTATTTCGCTAATTCCTTTCTTGCGATCACACGGCGGTGAACTTCATCTGGTCCGTCAGCAAGGCGCAATGTTCGCTGACCTGTCCACAATGCTGCAAGTGGAAAATCTTGCGAAACGCCTGCCGCTCCGTGTATCTGGATCGCGCGATCAATAACACGCAAAGCCATATTTGGCACAGCAACTTTGATCTGTGAGATCGCGTCGCGTGCAGCTTTATTACCAATAGTATCCATCAACCATGCTGCCTTATAGGTGAGTAGTCGACACATTTCTATTTCGATTCTGCTATCGGCAATAATATCGTAGTTACCACCCAATTCGGCGAGCGGTTTTCCAAAGGCATCTCTGCTAACTGAACGCTTGCACATTAGATCCAGTGCCTTCTCTGCCGCTCCGATTGAACGCATACAGTGATGGATTCGGCCTGGGCCTAGGCGCCCTTGCGCAATCTCAAACCCGCGACCACGACCAAGAATAATATTGCTCTGAGGCACGCGGACATTATGATATTTGATATGCATATGCCCGTGAGGCGCATCGTCTCGTCCGAATACATGCATTGGGCGAATGACTTCTACGCCCTCAGCATCCATAGGCACAAGGATTTGGGATTGACGAGTATGCTTGGGTGCATCTGGATCCGTGACCACCATGACAATCATGATTTTACAACGCGTATCACCAGCGCCTGAAATGTAGAACTTCTCGCCGCTAATTACCCACTCATCACCATCTAGCACTGCGCTGGTCGCAATATTTGTTGCATCCGAAGACGCGACTCCCGGTTCAGTCATAGCGAATGCAGAGCGAATTTCGCCTGCCAAGAGAGGTACCAACCATTCTTTCTTCTGTTCTTCGGAACCGTAGCGTTCCAACACTTCCATGTTTCCAGTATCAGGCGCACTGCAGTTGAATGCTTCCGAGGCGAGCCTGCTTCTACCCATGATCTCGGCCAGATGAGCGTAGTCCAGATTAGATATTCCTGCGCCACCTTGGCTTTCCGGTAGAAAGAAGTTCCACAGCCCGAGCCTGCGCGCTTCTGCCTTTAAACTTTCCATAATCTCGTCTTGACGCGGCGTATGCGACCAGCGATCACCAACACTCACCTCGTCGTGATACTCGGCCTCTACAGGCCCTACTTTCTCTTCAACAAAAGTACGAATCTTTTCTCGTACTTCTACTAGCTCTTCTGATAATCCTAAGTCCATCATTTACTCTTCCCCTAACCCTAATTGAAACTGGTTGTCTTCTGTTAACTTACAATCAACTCGTGTTCAGCTAATAGTGCCGCCACCGTCGATCACGATTGTTTGCCCTGTAGTGAAGCTACCTGCATCAGACGCGAGGAAAACCGCCGCACCTGCAATCTCATCAGGCTCGCCGATTCTACGCAGTGGGTACTTGGATACCGTCGCCTCGTAGATTTCTGGATTTTCCCAGAGCGCCTTCGCAAAATCTGTCTTTATAAGCCCTGGAGCGATGCAATTAACCCGAATATTCTTCGGCCCCCATTCGACTGCCAAGTTACGTGCGATCTGCATATCCGCAGCCTTCGATATAGCATAGGCGCCAAGTGCATCAGTGCCCTTGAGACCACCGATTGAAGATACGATGATAACCGCGCCACCGCCGGTTTCAGCCATACCTGGAAGTACGCGCTGACAAAGCCTATGGACGCTGCCTATATTAGCATGCATTACCTTGTCAAAGGCCGCGTCTGGAATATCCTGAGATGGACCAAAATAGGGATTCAGAGCTGCGTTGCAAACCAGTACATTGACCTTCCCGAGTTGTTCCTCGATCTTAGTAACCAGCTGGGCTAGTTGTTCCGTATAGTTGATATTGCATGCGATGGCTATGGCCTCAAAGCCTTTCTCTCGAATAGCTGCCGCGACCTCATCGCAGGCATCTTGATTGCGGCTAGATATGACAACTCTCGCACCTTGTTCTGCCATACGATTTGCGATTGCCAGACCAATGCCCTTGGTCGAGCCCGTTATAACGGCCACTTTGCCTTCTAGGCTAAATAAACTCATGCTCTCTCCATCCTTTCAATAACTAATTATTTTTCTAAACCACAAAGCCTAATCGAAACAATCCTGTGTCATTCGGTCCACGATCGTTTTCCTTTTGAAATACTAGTACCACCATCCACCGGTATCACCGTTCCATTGGTATAAGCGCCAGCGCGGGAAGCAAGATAGGTCACTATCCCCACAATCTCCTCTGGCTTGCCCACGCGATGCAGAGGACAGTCATCCTCAATATCTTGTTTATAGTGTTCGAACACGTAGTCGGTCATCTTAGATTCGAAGAAGCCCGGTGCTATCGCGTTGACTGTGATATGACGTGGCGCCAGGTCCACTGCGAAACTGCGCGTAAGATGATGCAGCGCCGCCTTGCTTGCAGAATAGGCGAACGTCGGTATTCGTTGAACAATCGGCACGTGTATGCCATCCATCGATCCGATATTAATTATACGAGAAGGGTCATCTTTAAGCGCAGATTTGGCTAACAGAGGGGCAGCATCTCGGGTCAGAGAAAATACGGCCGAAAGATTTGTATTGATAACTTTCTCAAAACCTTCATCTGGATAGTCCTCGAGCTTCGCGCCCCAGTTTGCACCTGCATTGTTGATGAGTATTGAGAGGCCACCCAATTTCGATTCAACGAAGTGCAGAAGGGCTTCACGGTCCTGATTCTTAGTAACATCGGTTGCTAGAGCAAAACACTCGCCGAATTCAGACAGTTCGGTAATAGCCATGTCGCATTTTTCCTGACTGCGCGAGGCTATAACCACCCGAGCACCGTTACACAGGAGGCCTTTTGCCATTATAAGTCCTAGACCAGAACTACCACCCGTCACCAACGCCGTCTTCCCCTCTAGAGAAAACAACGAGGCCGTCGCATAGTTTTTTGCGTCTTGCTTTGACACTAATCTTCGTCCGCCACTTTAATCAATTGCTTGCCGAAGTTTTTACCCTTCAACATTCCTCGGAAATACTCAGGGGCATTCTCTAGTCCTACACCGACACTCTCTCTATAATTCAACTTTCCATCGGAAATCCAACTTCCGAGTTGTCGGGTCGCTTCCACCCAACGATCGCGCCATTCGGTCACCACAAAAAATCGATTTTCAGGCTCTGTGTCCAAACCTTTGAGTATGCGCATCGGCGTCTCTGAATTCGCTATATCCTCATCATTATAATTCGAAATATAACCGCAGATTGGCACTCGCGCTCCCGGGTTTAGTAGAAGGACAACAGCCTTAGTTACATCACCGCCGACATTTTCAAAATAGATATCTACACCATCGGGACAGGCCGCGGCCAACTCTACAGCGAAATTATCCGCTTTGTAGTCGATACATGCATCGAACTTCAGCTCTTCTTTCACATAACGGCATTTCTCTGGTCCGCCAGCAATACCTACAGCACGTAAACCTTTGATCTTAGCTATCTGTCCCACAGCAGAGCCCACCGCTCCAGATGCAGCAGCCACCACCAGGGTTTCTCCGGGCTGCGGCTTGCCTACTTCCGTTAGACCAAAGTATGCAGTTCTGCCTGGCATACCAACGACGCCTAGATGAGCCGACAGACTGCCGTTGTTCAGATCAATCTTCATTAAGCGCGGGTCATCGGCGTTCGCCACTAGATGCGATTGCCAGCCCATATGAGCCGCGACAGTATCTCCCTCCACGAAATCGGCAGAAGTAGACTTAATCACGACGCCGCTTGATTCACCAGTTATCACATCACCAATCTGTAAAGGGTCGGCATAGGACTTAACGTCATTCATGCGGCCGCGCATATAGGGGTCCAGTGAAAGCCAGCAAACCCGTATCAAAATTTGATTGTCTGCCAATTCAGGAATATCGACCTCGCGAAAACCGAAGCTCTCGTCACTCGGCTCACCGACTGGCCGCTGCGCCAGAAATACTTGAGTATTTTTTGTCATTATCTATCCAATTCTATTTGTTTTTTGCTCGAGCAAAACAGTCTACTTTACTCAATGCCTCGTAACAACTGACGCCAGCGCAGATTCCAGTAATTCCAGCCCCCCAGCTATCTCGGCCTGGGTCACGATCAGTGGGGGAATCAATCGGATAATCCGATTCCGAGTTGGAGTGACTAATAGCCCTCTGCTTAGTGCGGCTTCTGTCACTTTAGTCACCAAGTGATCTGAGCCCAGTTCGAAGGCGCAGAGAAGACCTTTCCCACGAATCGGTCCAATTAAACTCGGGTACCTATCTCTCAGTTTATGTAGCCCATCGATCATAAATTTCCCAGATCTGGCGACCTTATCCGCCATGTTTTCAGCCCGCAGATAATTGACTACCGCAGCTGCCACAGCACAGGCCAGAGGATTACCACAAAACGTACCGCCGTGATCACCTTTGTTTAGCTGTTTATCCACGCTCGCGGAAACCGCGAAGGCAGCGAAAGGGAACCCGCCAGCAATACCTTTCCCCATAGTCATAATGTCTGGAGCTATGCTTGTCTGACTGTGCTCAATAGCGAAGAACTTCCCAGTCCTACAGAAGCCCGTTTGAATCTCATCAATGATGAGAAGAACACCTCGCTCCTTGCAAAGAAAAGCAACCGAGGCGAAATACTCGTCATCAGGTATCCGCACCCCTCCTTCTCCCTGTATAGGCTCTAAGATAACTGCAGCAGTTTTGTCGTCTATAGCTGCGTTGAGTGCAGGGAAATCCCCAAAGGGCACAAAGCAATTCCCCTCCAGAGCAGGCAAGAATTGTTCAGTATTCTCTCTCCCACCAGAAACAGAAAGGGTATTGAATGTTCGACCGTGAAAAGATGCGAGAGTAGATACGATCTTCGATTTTCCAGTGATTTTTCTCGCTAGCTTAATCGCTGCATCGTTCGCCTCGGCTCCGCTATTCGCGAAATAACACTTCGCAAGATTGTCCGGTAGTACCCCGCTAAGAGTCTCCAATAATTTCGCCCGTGAGGGCGAGTACGTGAATCCAGAATTCGGATTCTGAATTATTTTCTGCGCCTGCTTGACGATCGCATCCGTTATCAGCGGATGCGAATGCCCCAAACACGTAACCCCCCAGCCTGATGTAAAATCCAGATACTCATTCCCGTCCTCATCCCAAACCAGACAGCCCTCGCCACGTTCTATCGCGATTGACTGCCTATTACAGAATGTAATACCAAGGCGGTCTTCTATTTCTATGCTACTCATGTTCTAGCCTCCCTATTTCTAGTCTTGTATTCCCCAACTCGGTACCAATACGAATACGATTTCTTAAAACCTAGCTTTTGGTACAGATTAACTGCCACAAAATTTGCTTCATCCACCTGTAGATACGCGAATCTTGCACCCCTCGCGGAACCCCAACACAGAAGAGAGTTAATAATATCCAAGGCATACCCCTTCTTCCTCTGTCCACTCGCTGTAGAGATACCAAACAGACCCATCGCATGATTCTCATACACGGCCATACCGCTACTCAATGGCACTCCATTAACCCCCTGTTTGAGTAAGAACTGATGCGCCAATTTACTCTTCTCAAAGAGTGTTTTATGCACATCAATTTTCTGAAAATTCCTGTTAGTTAGGGTGTACCAAGTTTGCAACCACGATTCGGCGTCGACCTTCTCGATAGAACTATTGCTTGCGCTCGCCTTCGTCTGAAGTGGGCTTTCTAAATCAAGCAATATAGAAAGGCTAGACGATTGCTTTTTATACCCTCGCCGCTCTAGGGCGCTATCGATCTGCGCTATTGAATCAAGCTCCACCCCATCCTGGTGCACAATCCTCACAATCGGCACAGCATCTCTCTCGGCGAAGAATTTCTCAGCGGCATCAATTAGCTTATCCGTTTCAAACTCGACATCAAGGTAGAGGCTCAAAGAGTTAGTGCGCCGATCTGTGCCGCGGGAATACCTAAGCACACCGAAAGACAGCTCCTCCTCTATTGCCGGCCAAGCATGTCTCGCCGCATTCTCTATCTCCATCACGTTCATTTCATATCCCCTGCCCTGCATATCGCCATATCAAAATTACGGCAAAAAAAAACCCCTAAGGCCGAAGGCGCTCAGGGGTTTTGATATCTTTCTAATTAATTAGATAAAACCACGGCTCTCCGGCAAGGGTGCAATTGTCGCGCGCGCGGCGCGGCGGGCGGCGGCGCTCATCGCAGCAGCTACTTGTCGTTGTGATACTTGCTGTGGATTCAATTTATACATCGTCTAAATCACTGTTGTAGCGTGTTTCGAAGGGTGGAACTCTAGTAGATTGAGATTAGGCTGTCAATAGAAGGCTACTCCTCTAAACATCACCTGTGGCATCAAGCTCGACACGAATATTTTCATTGTCATTTCTTCTCTCCCTGAAACCCTCAAAGTTGGTACTGTTAAAGTCGAAATAAGGGTTCTCGAACTCGATAACCCTCGCTTCGCGACCTGTAATCATGCCCTCTGTCACCAAGACTCCCATGTAGACAATCAACGTGACTACCAAGAGTGTATAGCGGTTCCTCAATATTAAATCTTTCATGCCTTTCTCCTCCTAGTCCGAAAAGCGACGCATGAAGACGGCGCCCGCGATCAGTATAGAGCCAACTACAATTCCAAAAAGTGTATCGTAATTAAAAACCCTTTCGAATACGCTTTGAAACTCGAAGATTAGATATTGATTTGGATCTGATGTTCGCGACGCCACCCAATTCGCCAAGAACTGCGTGCCGAATATGAAATCCTCGAGAAACCCTACGAGTATAAAGACACCAGCAGCCCATAGCAGAGGAGTCTTCTTCGCAAAAGCCGAGAATAGGAGCAACCAACCTACTGATGGAAGCAACCAGAGGGCGGTCACGATAGCAGAAATATAAATCAGCACCAGGCTGGCAATAGCTGCTAGGAACAGGTGACCAATGCCCACCAGATCCACATCGTTGCTGAGTCCTAGTATCGTTAACCAGACCATCGCTACCAGATACATCCCAAATATAATCAGCACGTAAAAAATTGGCGCAACGAAGACAATAGCAACGATTTTAGAAAGCACCGTTTGAAGGTTCGAGACAGGCATAGACTGCCAAAACAGAACACTCATCTCTTTTCGATCTTGATACAAGGTATTAATTAGGTAAATAACGCTGCATACATAGAGCGTTAGGTAGAAAGGTATCGCCAATAGCATGATAAATGGCGCCATATCGAACGGAGACAATCTATCAAACAGAACCGATACAAATCGCAGCCCTTCAGCCAATTGGATCTGATCCAACTGCGTAGCTACCCATGTCGCCGCCACTAATAGGAGCAAGGCGACTACGACTGGAGCGCCAATAAATATATTTCGGTGCTCTAACACTTCCCGCTTTAACAGCGCGTAGAATTTAAGTAGTGCGAATTTATCCATGTTTTTCTTCCTTCAACTTGGCCACAAACAGATCGGCAACACTTGGGGTGTGCAACTCGCCCAGAATCTTAATCTGTTCCCTAGGAACGGATTCGAAAGTGTAAGATTTTTTCCCGAGCAATTTACGAACATAGATAGGCTGAAGAGCATCAGCCTGTGCTACCTTGTCTGCATCGACTAGGACTTCGGTATAGATATCGGATAGATCGGACATTGAGGAATCGAGAACTATCTTGCCCTTATTTATGAACACCAGATGCGAGAGTAACGTCTCTATCTCTTCGACCTGGTGCGTGCTGATAATGATCGTTCGATTCCCATCGTAGAAATCGTTAAGCAAGCGATCGTAAAATTCTTTTCGGTAGATTATATCCAGGCCAAGTGTTGGTTCATCTAGCACGAGTAATTGAACTTCAATCGCCATCACCAATGCCAGGTGAAATTGTGTCACCATACCTTTGGACAGATCTTTAATACGCTTATTCGCAGGGATGTCTGTGGTGCTGAGAAATTTCTCGGCCCTCTTGCGATCGAACCTTGGATGTACCGCTTCTACATAATCTATTACATGTGAAACTTTGAGCCATTTAGGCAGAATACCTACATCGGCTATAAAGCAGACATCTTCCATCAATTTGTGACGAGCAATTCGAGGGTCGCGGCCTGCAACACTAAGCTCACCATCAACATCGCACAGCCCTATAAGCGCTTTTAGAGTTGTCGTCTTACCTGCACCGTTAGGGCCAATCAGCCCACTGATGGCGCCTGTAGGAATAGTCAAATCCACCCCGTCCAGCGCAGGAAAGCTGCCGTAGTTCTTTGTAAGTGATTTGGCTTCGACGATGTTATTCACACACTATCCCCACAACTCTCTATGTCTATTGATTCGTCTTGCTGCCAAGGAGTTGATTGATCTCCAAGCCCAGCCTCTCAATACGCTCAGCAATTTGTGGCCATTCCTGTTCAAGAAATTTTCTCCTTTCTTCGGTTGATAATTTATCCTTCGCTCCTGATAAGACATACATTCCAAGCCCCCGTTTTTTTTCAACCAACTCTTCGTCGACTAATATTTGCACCGCTTTTGAGACAGTAATCGGATTAATACGCTGTTCGCTGGAAATTTGCCGCACGGAAGGCAAAGCATCGCCCTCTGCGAGTACACCATCCATAATGAGCTCTACCAGCTTCGCTCTAAGCTGAATATAGATAGGCTCTTTATTGTTCCAATTGATTTCCAACTAGCGACTCCGCGTGATGTAGTGTTATACATTACTATCACACCATATCAGCAAAGAGCAAGGGAAAGTGATTCGAGGGATTAGGCGAAGTACCAGACAATAAAATAGATGAAGTACGATTCACATCTAGTTGAAATATTAAAATAATAGCTTTAATAAATTAAGGTGCCTAGCTCTGACGGCTCTCAAGTATTACATCGTTGCCTAGCAATTCTTGAATTTCTTGATCTGCAAAATCGAATTCGCGCAGAATCTGTTGAGTATGCTCACCGAACTTAGGCGGCTTATGTCTAACGCTTCCAGGGGTGCGGGATAACTTAATCGGCGTGCCGGTCATCTTGTACCAACCATCTTCAATTACCATTTCGCGATGCTTCGTGTGAGCGTGGTCCACCACTTGCGCTGTATCGTGAATAGCGCCCGCCGCTAGCCCTGCATTCGCAAGACGATCAGCAATCTCGCTGCCATCAATCTTCATCAAGCTCGACTCTATTTCTGCCTTTAAGTCATCACGATTAGTTACGCGATCAATGTTATTTAGAAACCTAGTGTCAGAGATTAACTCCTGCCTACCTAGCTCGACACACATCTTCGCATAGGCGCGGTTGTTTCCTGCACCAACAAAAATATCTACCGTCTTCGTGCGAAAGGTATCGTAGGGGCTAATGTTCGGGTGAGCATTACCTGTAGCTACTGGCACCTCGCCGGAATACAAATAATTAGGGATATGCGGATGCATCAAGGAAACGGCGCAATCGTAGAGCGTCATATCCAGATACTGCCCTTGCTGTGACTTTTCTCTTTCCGCCATCGCCATCAGAATTGCAACGGCCGAGTATAGCCCAGTGCCCATATCCACCATGGCTAAACCAAGTCTCGTGGGGTTACTACCCACCTCCCCATTTATACTGAACCATCCTGCCATAGCCTGAATAATTGCATCGTATCCAGGATGTCCTCCCCAGGGACCATCACTACCAAATCCGCTAACTCGGCAGTGTATTAGCTTGGGAAATTTTTTCTTTAATACGTCTTCATAACCAAAGCCCCATGCTTCCATAGTACCCGGTTTAAAATTTTCGATGACCACGTCCGCTTTTTCTAAAAGTCTTAGCAGCACTGCCTGACCATCAGGTTTCGAAAGATCTAACCCCATAGAGCGCTTGTTTCGATTTACTCCCAGAAAGTAAGCAGAATCTTCATCATGAAAGGGAGGGCCCCAATCTCGAGTCTCATCTCCGCGAGGAGGCTCGATCTTAATTATTTCGGCACCATGATCACCCAAAATCTGTGTGCAGTAAGGCCCGCCCAAGACTCTGGACAGATCGATGACTAATTTGCCCTTAAGAGCACCATCACTGGAATTATTAAACACGTTAGATTCCTGAATTTGCTGCTGACTATCGCTGCAGAGTCGATTCGCTTTGTGGATAGTGAGGATACGGCAGCGCCGACAACGGTTCAAGCCCCTGCAGTAGTGTCAGCATAGAGATAAAGAGAACTTTAAACAGCCTCCCCCAGCAGCTCACGGTTTAGCCCTTCTCTGCGAATCAATATCTTAAGCTGCTGCAACGCCTCAATCTGAATTTGTCTAACCCTTTCCCGTGTGAGACCCACTTCGACACCCACGTTCTCCAATGTGTCGGTGTCAAAGCCCCTCAATCCAAAACGCCGACATATAATTTCTCGCTGCTTCTCCGAAAGTTGCTGTAACCAGCATTCTACTCGAGCACGCATCTCAGATGTTTGAACGTGATTCCTAGGGTTCTGTTTTGACTCTGCGCTTAGCATATCCACCACCGCCGTTTCCGAATCAGCGGCGGCTGGCGCATCCACAGAGCTTATACCCTCATTGAGAATCATCAGCCGCTCCACATCCAACCGTGAACAACCTATCGACTCGGCGATTTCGCGACTGCCTGCTTCATGCCCCGTTTCTCTCGCGTAGTCTCGCTGAGCTCGAAGGAAACCGTTCAGCCGCTTAACAATATGCACCGGCAAACGAATAGTCCTCGACTGGTTCATCAGACCACGCTCGATATTCTGCCGAATCCACCACGTAGCATAAGTAGAAAAGCGAAAGCCCTTCTCCGGGTCGAATTTCTCTACAGCATGTATCAATCCCAGATTACCCTCCTCTATCAAGTCGAGCAGAGAGAGCCCGCGATTCAGATAGCGGCGGGCAATTTTTACAACCAAGCGCAGGTTGCTTTCAATCATCCTGCGCCTACTAGCACTGTCTCCCTTGAGCGCGCGCCGCGAATAGAACACCTCTTCTTCTGCGGACAGCAGAGGCGTATGACCAATTTCTTTAAGATAGAGCCGAGTTACATCTAGAGTAGTGTCTGTAGGTTTGGCAGCGAGATCGTGCGACTTCTGAGAATCGCTTCTATTGAGGGTCAGTTTCTTATTATTCATGCAGAGACTCCTTCTCTGTAGACAAATAATCCGACGAACACATCCATTGTGTTCCATTGCGTGCGGCTCACAACTATCAAGACGGAGCGCGTGCGAAGATTACTTAACTAAAGTATAGAGTGCTTTGCGGAAAAGTCGAATCGATTAACACTACTAATCCAAGATCGCGGGCAGGAAAAATTCGGCTACCATTATCGGCTTCTCGAAGAGGTAGAAAAGACTGCGTCTTCCCCATGAATCACCTGCTATGGGAGATATATCGATACCGCTTCTAATCAGTTCGGGGTGGCTGAACAGGTATTCGCCGAGTGGCTTTTCGTTCAGCTCTAGCACACGCTTGAGTGGACCAGTCAGGCTAAATTCTGGAATCAGCGTGTGCGCCAATACCCAAGGAGTATTATCGCCAACTAGCACCACTTTACGGGACCAGAATTTATGGTCGGCTGCCAGGGGCCCAAAGCAGGAGCGAACGGCTGGGCTTGGAAGCTGCAACCACTCCTGTCCACGAACCTCAACGCGAAAATCTCCGCCACTTTTCTGAATTAATAACTTGGTGAGCGAACTCGAGTCGAATAGCCATCGCCGCCAAGCATCAACGGGAGGCGAGCGACGCTCGCCCTCACTGTGCCAGTCGAGATTTGAGTCCGAGATATCGGGAACGTCGAGAGACGAATTTCCGGACAGTAAATTGGAGTCTGCTTTCGATTGCAAGGGCATCAATTATCAAGGATGGCGGAGATGAATACCCCGCACTACAGGCTGCAGTGCGGGCAGGTTTAGCCGTGAACTAACTAGCTACAGTACTAGCGTGGTCGGTAGCTATCAACTGTATTGATGACTACAGCCATTACTCGTCGGTTATCAGCACGACCAGAGTCAGTGTCGTTGCTCGCAACTGGCCGAGATTCACCGTAGCCGCGAGACGTCACACGGCCTGCATGTACGTTAAAGCGATCAATCATTACTTGACGCACAGCAGCGACACGACGGTCTGAAAGACCAAGATTGTAGGCCTGGGTGCCGCGGCTATCAGTGTGCCCTTCAAGCTCAATATCGACATCTGGAAACTGCGCCATGAAATCAGCCACTTCCTCTATCTCAGAGAAGTATTCTGGCTTGACCTCAGAACGGTCAAAATCAAAATTAACTATCAGTTCAACTCTTGCCACTTCTTCCACTGGAATCGGGCAGCCATCAGCATCGACTGCGTAGCTTCTAGGCGTGCCTGGGCAGTTGTCACGGCTATCTAGCACACCATCTCTATCTGTATCCATCTCCGCTGCTGGAGCCGCAGGCCGTGCTGCAGGAGTAGCTGTCCTAGCCACTGTTGGGCGAGACTTATTGCCACCAATGCGGTAAACCAAGGCGGTATCAATACCCACATCCGAATCTTCGTGATCACGTTCAATGTGCTGAAAAGAGCGGATGGCTGCACGCCAAGTCCATTTATCGGAAATTTTATAGCTTACTCCGCCACCAATATCCCAAAGCGTCTCGTTCTCACCACCAAAATTGCTACTTCCTACACCTGTCTCTTATACACATCTCCGAGCCCACGAGACCGAGGCTGATCTC
>OJIK01000317.1_pt1 | contig 15449 bp, 22 predicted proteins | sample 1595571 | NCBI WGS metagenome assembly OJIK01 (sample SAMN05416791, study PRJEB24817) | seawater metagenome | isolation source: Sea water | place: Canada:Atlantic | collected 2013-11 | reverse complement strand
CTCTCTATTCGTCGGCAGCGTCAGATGTGTATAAGAGACAGAATCAAAGAAGTGCGTCCTCTGTCCAAGACAAAGTCTTGGTCCTTGGTGTCAATAGACGAGCGGGCAGCGCAAGTTTAAATTAGCTTTAGATTAAGAGTTTGCATTCTTCAAGTGAATGCAACTGGAGTGAATCGATGATTCAAGTGCAGTCTTACTTAGATGTCGCGGACAACAGCGGCGCTAGACGCGTAATGTGTATTAAGGTGTTGGGCGGATCTCATCGTCGTTACGCTCGCATTGGCGACATGATAAAAGTTACCGTCAAAGAAGCGATTCCGCGCGGTAAGGTAAAAAAAGGACAGGTATTGACTGCGTTGGTCGTACGCACCAAGAAAGGTGTTCGACGTGGTGATGGTTCACAGATTCGTTTCGACGACAACGCGGCAATCTTGTTGAACGCACAAAATGCTCCAATCGGTACTCGTGTATTTGGCCCGGTTACTAGAGAGTTGCGAACAGAAAAATTTATGCGAATTATTTCATTGGCGCCAGAAGTACTTTAAGCGTCAAAAGAATAGAGTTAGAGAGGCAGGGCAGGAAATGCGCAAACTTAAACGTGATGATGAAGTGATAGTAATCACTGGCAAAGACAAGGGTAAACGCGGAACTATTTCCCGTCTCGTTGGTACAGATCGAGTAATCGTTCATGGTGTGAATATGGTTAAGCGTCACACCAAGCCAAACCCTAACGCGGGCCAGGCAGGTGGAATTGTTGAGAAAGAGGCAGCGCTTAGTATTTCGAACGTTGCTATTTTTAATTCTGAGACTAACAAGGCAGACCGCGTTGGTATTCAGGTGCTTGAAGACGGCGATAAGAAGCGCGTCTTTAAGTCAAACGGTCAAGACATAGATTAATAACGGTAGGTTGCCAAGCATGGCCCAGTTTAAAGAATTTTATAAGAAAGAAGTAATACCCGTTCTAACCAAAGAATTTGGTTATGACAACCCTATGCGCGTGCCTAAGATTACTAAGGTTGTGCTAAATATGGGTGTTGGCGAGGCATTGACAGACAAGAAGGTTCTTGAAAATGCGGCTAATGATTTAACGCAAATTTGCGGACAGAAAGTAGTGATTACGAAGGCTCGAAAGTCTGTTGCTGCATTCAAGGTTCGTGAAGGTTGGCCTGTAGGTTGTAAGGTTACTCTTCGAGGCGAGCGTATGTATGACTTCTTGGAAAGACTAGTTGGTATTTCGATTCCTCGTATCAGGGATTTCCGTGGTTTGAACCCTAAGTCTTTCGACGGTCGTGGCAACTATGCTATGGGCGTTACTGAGCAGATTATTTTCCCAGAGATCGACTACGACAAGATCGATACTTTGCGTGGACTGGACATCGCCATTACTACTACAGCAGAAAATAATGACGAAGGACGAGCATTATTAAAGGCAATGGGTTTTCCTTTTAGAGGCTTAACACCGGTTGCTGAAGATCAAAAAGCAGAAGCTGCGCCAGTTGCGCCAGCCATCGATACAGTAGAAGAAACACCTGCAGCTGTTGATACGCCTGCAACTGATGAAGAAAAGGATTCTTAATAATGGCTAAGACTTCAATGATTGCTAGAGAGCACAAACGCACTAAGACAGTTGAGAAATTTGCAGCCAAACGTGCTGCTATAAAAGCTGTTCTTAATGATGCTAATGCTAGTGATGAGGACAAGTGGGAAGCACAGGTTAAGTTGCAGAAACTGCCTCGTGATGCGAGCCCAGTTCGTCAGCGACGAAGATGTCAGATTACAGGCCGTCCTCATGGCGTGTACCGTAAATTCGGATTGTGTCGTCATAAGCTGCGTGAAGCGGCCATGCGCGGCGATGTCCCTGGTTTAACTAAAGCCAGCTGGTAGTCGGAGAACAATTATGAGCATGTCAGATCCCATAGCAGATCTTTTAACTCGCGTACGTAACGCGCAGATGGCGAAATTGCCAACGGTTGGTATGCCTTCTTCTAAGATGAAGGTAGCGATCTCTAAAGTATTACAAGACGAAGGTTATATCACTGGTTACAAGATTGAAGAGAATGGTGGTAAGCCCATTCTTGATATTGAACTGAAGTATTTTCAGGGCAGACCAGTAATTGAAGAAATCAAGCGAGCAAGCCGACCCGGTCTGCGTAGCTATAAAGGTAAAGAAGATTTACCAAAGGTTAGAGCTGGTTTGGGCATTTCAATAATGTCTACAAACAAAGGCCTGATGACTGAAACACAAGCACGCGCGGCTGGAATTGGCGGCGAGGTACTTTGCACAGTTTTCTAATTGGTTTTGATACTCGATCTTGGTCTCGCGAGCGAGAGTTAGGGTCGTCAATAGAGCAATATTATGTCTAGAGTAGCAAATAGCCCGGTAGAGATACCGAAAGGCGTAGAAACAAACGTTAGCGATACCGAGATTTTGGTAAAGGGCGGTAAGGGAAACCTGCGCTTGGAACTACATAATTCTGTTGCTGTAGCGCACGATGGTGCGATTCTTAGTATCTCAGCGAAAGATGGTTCGCGTCAGGCAAATGCCATGGCTGGTACTTTTCGCTCGCTAATAAACAACATGATGCTGGGTGTTAGCATCGGATTTGTAAAGAAATTGGAGCTACAAGGCGTTGGTTATAGAGCCAAAGCTGAGGGTAAGAAAATTAATATCACTGTTGGATATTCACACCCGATTAACTATCAGCTTCCAGAAGGCGTATCTGCGGAAACACCTTCACAAACAGAAATTGTGATCTCAGGTGCTGACAAGCAATTAGTAGGTCAAGTCGCTGCGGAAATCAGAGATTTTCGTCCACCTGAGCCTTATAAGGGCAAAGGAATTCGCTACGCTGATGAGCGTGTATTTAGAAAAGAAGCGAAGAAGAAATAGGGCACATAAATATGAACGTTAAAAAAGTAGCTCGTATTAGACGGGCAAAAAGAGCCAGAGCAAAGATTAGCGAATTACGCGTAAACAGATTGTGCGTATACCGCTCGCCTAGACATATCTATGCGCAAGTAATCTCCGCTTCTGGTGATCAAATTTTGGCTTCTGCATCTACTGTTGAGAAAGATGCACGTAGTGGAAAGACTGGCAATGTCGATGCAGCTGGCAAAGTCGGAAAATTAATCGCTGAACGAGCTAAAGCAGCTGGCATTGGAAAAGTTGCTTTTGATCGATCAGGTTATGCCTATCACGGCCGCATTAAGGCTCTCGCCGAAGCGGCTCGTGAAGGCGGATTGGAATTTTAAGGGTTTTCAACTATGGCATATAGAGACCAGCCTGATAAGAACGAAGAAGGCATGCAGGAAAAGCTGATCCAGGTTAACCGCGTAGCGAAAGTGGTTAAGGGTGGACGGATTTTTGGTTTTACAGCGCTTACTGCAGTTGGTGACGGCAATGGCCGCATCGGTTTTGGTCGCGGTAAGGCTCGTGAAGTGCCTTTGGCGATTCAGAAGGCTATGGAAGCAGCCCGTCGTAATATGATTACGGTGAGTCTGGATGGCCATACTTTGCAGTATCCAATTAAAGCAAAGCACGGTGCATCTAAGGTATACATGCAGCCAGCATCAGAAGGTACTGGCGTAATCGCCGGTGGTGCAATGCGAGCGATTCTAGAATTGGCAGGTGTACAGAATGTACTGGCCAAGTGTTATGGCTCAACTAACCCGGTTAACGTAGTGCGAGCTACTTTTAACGGTCTGCGAGACATGCGTTCACCTGAAGACATTGCCGGAAAACGCGGTAAGTCAGTCGAAGAGATACTCGGTTAAAGACTAGATGGGTTAAGGATTAGCAGGTAGAAAAATGGCGAAGAAAAAGACAGTCAAAGTTACATTAGTACGTAGCCCGATCGGCACACTCCCAAAGCACAAGCTTTGCTTGAGAGGCTTGGGCCTGCGTCGCATGAACCAATCCGTCGAGGTGGAAGATACTCCATCGGTACGCGGAATGATTAACAAAGTTAGCTACATGGTCGCCGTAGACTAAGGAAATCGTGATGGAATTAAATACATTAAGCCCAGCTCCTGGCAGTCATAAAGCCAAGAAACGCGTCGGTCGCGGTATCGGCAGTGGCTCGGGCAAGACTGCTGGTAGTGGTCACAAAGGTCAAAAGTCTCGTACTGGCGGCACAGTCCGACCTGGTTTCGAAGGCGGTCAGATGCCTTTGCAAATGCGTTTACCTAAGTACGGCTTTAGCTCACGTATAGGTCGTGTTTCAGCCGAGGTTCGCACATCAGAATTAAATAAGTTAGATGCAGACGTTATTACTATAGAAGTCCTGCGTAAGGCGAACCTAATTACTGCTGGAATCAAGAGAGCGAAGGTTATGTTGTCTGGTGATATAACTAAGGCCGTAACTCTCGAAGGCATTGGTGCAACTAAAGGTGCACGTGCAGCAATCGAAGCTGCCGGCGGCAAGGTCATCGATATCGAAGCTCCGGTAAAAGTTAAGAAGTTAGCGAAGAAAGCTGAGAAGCCAGCAGAAGCGGCGAAGAAACCAGCTAAGGCGAAGAAGCCGGCTAAGGCTAAAAAAGACGACGCTCCTGCGGCAGAAGAATAGCGAACTAGTAAAATAGATAATGGCAAATAAACCAAACATAACTCCAGAAAACATAGGCGCGGGACTAGGCGAGCTCAAAGCACGTCTGTTGTTCCTGCTGTTTGCCATTTTCGTATACCGAATTGGCACACATATCCCTGTTCCTGGAATTGATCCATTGCAGTTGGCGTCTTTCTTCTCAGCACAGGAAGGCACGTTCACGGATATGATCAATATGTTCGGTGGTGGTGCTCTGGAAAGAATGAGCATCCTGGCGCTAGGTATCATGCCTTATATATCCGCCTCGATTATCATGCAGCTTCTTTCTGCGGTAAGCCCGCAGCTAGATCAGTTAAAGAAAGAAGGAGAGTCTGGTCGTCGCAAGATATCCCAATACACGCGTTACGGTGCATTGGTGCTAGCGACTGTTCAGGGAACAGGCATGACTGTTGGTCTGTTGTCTCCAATGGCCTATGCACCTGGCTTAGCATTTAATATCACAGCGATCGTTTCGCTGGTAACCGGCGCAATGTTTCTTATGTGGCTGGGTGAGCAGATTACAGAGAAAGGCATCGGCAACGGTATTTCGATGTTGATCTTCGCCGGCATCGTTGCAGGCTTTCCAGCTGCTATCGGTACATCGCTGACGCAAGCATACGAAGGTCAGATCAATGGTGTGTTACTGCTGGTCGTAGGTTTGATCGCGATTGGTGTTGTTGCCTGTATCGTCTATATAGAAAGAGCGCAGCGTCGCATTACCGTCAACTATGCGAAACGCCAACAGGGTAGAAAAATGTATCAGGCTCAAGCTAGCCATCTACCACTTAAGATTAATATGGCGGGCGTTATACCAGCGATTTTCGCCAGTAGTATTTTATTATTCCCTGCCAGTATCGCGAACTGGTTTGGTCAGACTGAGGGTTCGGAATGGTTGCAGGAACTAGCATTCCTCATTGGCCCGGGTCAGCCTCTTTACATAATTATATTTAGCGCGATGATTATATTCTTCTGCTTCTTCTATACAGCACTAGTATTTAATCCTCGCGATGTAGCCGAGAACTTAAAGCGCTCGAGTGCATTTATCCCTGGCATTCGACCTGGCGAGCAAACTGCGAAGTACATCGACGGTGTAATCACGAGGCTGACTATGTTCGGTGCCGTGTACATCACACTTGTATGTTTGTTACCAAATTTTATGCAAATGTTTGCCAACGTCCCTTTCAACTTGGGTGGCACAGCGTTATTGATTTCGGTGGTTGTAACTATGGACTTCTGGTCACAGGTACAGTCCCACCTGATGTCTCATCAGTATGATTCTTTGATGAAGAAATCGAAGTTAGGCAACTACGGACGTAGTGGTATTTAGTCACTTGTTGGGCTTGATGCTCTGAGTTGCTATATAAAGAACAACGGAGAACGAATATGAAAGTTAGAGCATCTGTTAAGAAAATTTGCCGAAACTGTAAAGTAATTAAGCGTAATGGTTCTGTGCGAGTAATTTGCAAGTCAGAACCAAGACACAAGCAACGTCAGGGTTAATTCTGACACGACTGAATTCTATAGTTAAGAATAGTAGAGAACGGAGCACCTTTTATGGCACGTATTGCCGGAGTCAACATACCCGATAACAAGCACATCGTTATTTCTTTGCGTTATGTGTTTGGAATAGGCCCAACTACCGCAACTGCTATTTGCGACAAGACTGGAATCACGGCGTCAACGAAGACCAGTGAGCTCAGCCCTGAGCAATTGGACAGTATTCGCGCGGAAGTGGCGAACCTTACTACTGAGGGAGACCTCAGACGCTCGGTATCTATGAACATCAAGCGTCTTATGGATTTAGGTTGCAATCGTGGTATTCGTCATCGTCGTTCCCTGCCAGTTCGTGGTCAACGTACGAAAACAAATGCTAGAACGAGAAAAGGTCCACGTAAGCCAATTCGTAAGTAATTGGTAAACGTAGTCAGTTAAGTATTTAGAACGCACAAAGAGTTAGATGGAATAATTTATGGCTAAGCCAGCAGAGAAGTCGACTAAGAAGAAAACACGCAATGCCGTTATAGATGGCCTTGCTTATATCCATGCATCTTTTAACAACACGATCATTACTATTACTGATCGTCAGGGTAATGCGTTGGCCTGGGCGACTGCCGGCGGTTCCGGTTTCCGTGGTTCCAGAAAGAGCACGCCTTTCGCAGCTCAGGTTGCTGCAGAGAAGGCAGGAAAAGCGGCAATTGAACTTTACGGATTACAGACTCTTGACGTGAAGGTTAACGGTCCTGGTCCTGGTCGCGAGTCCGCTGTAAGAGCGCTGAATAATTGCGGTCTTCGAGTTGGAAATATTACTGACGTCACGCCTATTCCACATAATGGCTGCCGGCCCCCTAAGAAACGTCGCGTTTAAACAATTAGTAAGCAGAAGCTCTTCTGATACGTGAAAGAGCACAGGAGATAGACTATGGCCCGTTATTTAGGCCCAAAATGTAAATTGTCCCGTCGTGAAGGAACAGATTTGTTCTTGAAGAGCGGTGTTCGTCCACTAGAGAGCAAGTGCAAAGCCGATACGATTCCTGGCCAGCACGGTGCACGTCGTGGCCGCCTATCTGATTACGGTGTTCAGCTTCGTGAGAAGCAAAAAGTCAGAAGAACTTATGGCGTGCTAGAGAAGCAATTCCGCGGCTACTATAAGGAAGCGGCTCGAATAAAAGGTGCTACAGGTGAGAATCTATTGCAGCTGTTGGAATGCCGTCTAGACAACGTTGTCTATCGCATGGGTTTTGGTTCGACCCGAGCTGAATCACGTCAACTTGTTGCACACAAATCCATCACAGTTAACGGTGAGGTGGTAAATATTGCTTCTTACCGCGTTTCTGAAGGTGACTCTGTTGCCATTCGTCAGAAAGCGAAAGAACAACTACGAATTAAATCAGCATTGGAATTAGCTTCGCAGCGTAATCCGATCGATTGGATAACAGTAGATCAAAGCAAGCTAGAAGGTCAGTTCACGCGCAAGCCTGAGCGTGAAGATCTGCCTTCAGAGATCAACGAGAACCTAATCGTCGAGCTATATTCTAAGTAGTGACAATCACACAAAAGGTGGATTTCATGCAAATTTCTTTATCAGATTTTCTAACGCCGCAAGTGATACAAGTCGACGAGTTCGATTCCTGTCACTCGAAAGTTGTATTGGAGCCGCTAGAGCGTGGTTTTGGTCATACACTAGGTAATGCACTACGAAGAATCTTACTTTCTTCTATGCCTGGTGCTGCAGTTGAAGAAGTCGAAATTGATGGCGTTGTACATGAGTACAGCACTATAGAAGGCGTGCGCGAGGATGTGATTGAAATACTGCTTAACCTCAAAGGCCTCGCCATTGTATTGAACGACAAAGAAGAAGCGGTTCTTACTCTGAATAAGAAAGGATCAGGCACCGTAACGGCAGGCGATATAGCTGTTGATAACGATGTTGAGATCATGAACCCAGATCATGTTATCGCGAACTTAAATGCTAATGGTTCGCTGAACATGCGCCTAACTATTCGTAAGGGTAGAGGCTACTCACCAGCGGATAGCCGTGCTTCTGAAGACGATGAGACTCGAAGCGTTGGAAGGCTTGTCCTTGATGCTTCCTATACGCCAGTTATTCGTGTGTCTTACGCGGTAGAAAATGCCCGTGTTGAGCAACGCACTGATCTGGATAAGTTAGTTATCGATGTTGAAACTAACGGCACTATTGACCCAGAAGAAGCTATTCGCCGCGCCGCTACAATCTTGCAGCATCAATTAGCGGTATTCGTCGATCTGCAAAGTGAAATCGTAGCTGAGCCAGTAGTACATGAAGACGAGATCGATCCTATCCTTCTTCGTCCGGTCGATGATCTTGAGTTGACAGTACGCTCTGCGAACTGCCTCAAGGCTGAAGACATTTATTACATTGGCGATCTTATTCAGCGTACAGAAGTTGAGCTGTTGAAGACACCAAACCTAGGTAAGAAGTCTCTAACAGAGATTAAAGACGTACTGGCTACGCGTGGACTATCACTTGGTCTTCGTTTAGAAAATTGGCCTCCGTCTAGTCTTAAATCAGACGATCGGGCAGCTTAGAATAAGTTCAGTCCTTAGATAAGGTAACGAGTTATGCGTCATAGACAAAGCGGTCGCCAGCTAAATAGAAACAGTTCGCACCGACAAGCCATGTTCAGAAATATGGCTATCTCATTAGTTGAGCATGAGATAATTAAAACTACACTAATCAAGGCGAAGGAACTGAGGTCTGTTGCTGAGCCTCTGATTACTTTGGCCAAGAAAGATAGTGTAGCGAACCGTCGCTTAGTATTCAGCCGTACTCGCAGCAAAGCTGCAGTGGGTAAACTGTTTACTGAGCTAGGTCCACGCTACACGGATCGCCCTGGCGGGTATATTCGCATTCTTAAATGTGGCGAGCGCGCCGGTGACAAAGCGACTATGGCTTATGTCGAATTGGTAGATCGTCCCAATACCGAAGTTGACGATTCAGTGGTGGAAGCTACTGAGGATTAAGCAGTTAGTTTCCCAGTGTATTGAGAAAAGCCGGGTTATACTCGGCTTTTTTATGGGTCCCGATTTTTCCAAGGCACATTAGAGGTTAGCTCTTAATGAGATCATTTCATCCGCCAGTTCGTACTCTTATGGGCCCCGGTCCTTCTGATGTGAATCCAAGAATTCTCGAGGCCTTATCACGGCCTACAATTGGGCATCTTGATCCTGCCTTTATCCACATGATGGATGAGATCAAGCAACTTCTTCAATATGCCTTTAAGACAGAAAACGAACTTACGATGCCAGTATCAGCCCCTGGTTCTGCGGGTATGGAAACGGTGTTTGTAAACCTGATCGAGCGCGGAGATAAGGTGATTATCTGTCAGAATGGCGTGTTCGGCGGGCGTATGAAAGAAAATGTTGAGCGTTGTGGTGCAGAAGCGATCATGGTGGAGGATCCTTGGGGAAGCCCTATCGATATCGACAAGGCTGAGCAAGCTTTGACCGACAACCCAGATGCGAAGGCAATCGCCTTTGTGCATGCCGAAACATCAACAGGAGCGCGTTCTGATGTAGAGGCGCTCTGCGGTTTGGCTGCCAAGTACGATTGCCTCTCTATCGTCGATGCCGTTACATCACTAGGCGGTATCGAATTGCAGGTAGATGAATGGGGTATAGACGCGATCTATTCCGGCACACAGAAATGTCTATCCTGTGTTCCTGGATTATCTCCGATATCTTTCTCTGAGCGAGCGGCTCGGTCAATTCGCGAACGAGAGTCCAAGGTCCAGAGCTGGTTCCTCGATTTAAACTTAGTAATGGGCTATTGGGGAAGCGATGCGAAACGCTCCTATCACCATACGGCACCGGTGAATTCTCTTTATGCTTTGCACGAATCCTTGTTGATTCTACGTGAAGAAGGTCTGCAGAATGCTTGGGACCGACATGATCTAAATCACGCTGCCTTAGTTGCTGGCCTAGAATCTTTGGGTCTCAAATTTGTGGTAGACAAGGAGTTCCGTCTTCCGCAGTTAAACGCTGTCTCATTCCCAGCTACGATAGATGATGCCGGCGTACGCACGGCATTATTGAATGACTATAATCTTGAAATCGGCTCTGGCCTCGGCGCGCTGGCAGGGTCAGTTTGGCGCATCGGTCTAATGGGTTTCGCCAGTAACAAAAGCAACGTGCTGCTTTGTATTTCCGCACTTGGTAACGTGCTCGCTACGCAAGGTATGCAGGCAGATGTCAGCAAGGCAGTAGCTGCGGCGAACACGGTCTATACGGCTTAGTCAATCCGGTGACTGTCCGGAACGACGGTTAATCTCGCGCACAAATCTCACTGCGGTTACGCAGAATAGGAATTTCGACTATGCAGGCCAGTGAACCCGGGCTAGAAGACTTCCTCGTGCTAATACTGCTTTCCGCAATTTGGGGGGCCTCTTTTTTGTTTCTGCGGATTGCCTCTCCTGTGTTTGGCCCTTTCTTTCTCATTGAAATGCGCGTGGCTTCAGCATTGCTGGTCCTGTTACCAGTTTGCATTGCATTGGGAAAGCAGCATGAGATATTGTCAAACTGGCGTCCTATTCTCCTCCTTAGTATCTGCAATATGACAGTGCCATTCTGCCTCTTGGCTTATGCTACCCTGAGCATTGGCGCAGGATTCGCTTCTATAATCAATGCCACCGTTCCTTTCTTCACAGCCATTCTTGCGTTCACGTTGTGGCAGCAACGACTTCCATTGAAAGCCGTAGTAGGTATGTTCATCGGTTTTTTTGGAGTAATACTACTTATGCTTGATCGCTCTGGGCCCTTGGCCTCAAATTCAAATCTGCTGGCGATAACGGCAGCACTACTGGGCTCGCTATTCTATGGTCTCGCAGTAAACCTAATTGCTCAATATCTACGCGGTGTGAGTGGCGTGGCAGTTACCACAGGCAGTTTGGTATTTTCCTCGCTAACTCTACTACCTCTTGCTCTTTGGCAGATGCCCGAAGTCATGCCAGCAGGTTCGATCTGGTTGAGTGTTCTCTCTCTTGGGATAATTTGCACAGGCTTCGCCTTTGTTTTGTTTTATAGACTCATATCGCGTATAGGCTCGAACCTTGCTGTCACCAATACATTCATGATTCCCTTGTTCAGCCTGTTTTGGGCTAATCTTTTTCTTGCGGAAGAAGTCACGTTTTTTATGCTATTTGCCTGTACGCTTGTGCTGACCGGAGTAGGCTTGACCACTGGAAGCTTAGCTAGACTGATCAGTTTTTGCAGAACTAAGCTGATTAACTAAAAGCTATCTGATTAAGCAGAAAGAATTACAAAATCTCATTCTTCTCAATCAAAATGGAGATAGGCAATGGGTTAAATAGTCTTTAAATTCAAAATGGCTTGGGTGGAACGAAAGTATGTCTTAGCCAGGTTCCAGGTTCTGCAGCGATCTCCACAGACAATGAATTGGACGATGGTCTAGGTATGTCGGGTCGTCTGCATGCTACTACTGGTGCGAGCGGGGCTAACACTAACCCAACAAACGCAGCTGGTCCTGTTTACAGTGAAGATAATGTGTATACGGTTTGCTATAGAATCTAAAACAGCCGGTTAGTTAGCACTAGCCACAAATTAAAAACCCGATTGGTTTCGCCAGTCGGGTTTTTTTATCTCGGGTTTGGTAATACCGAGACTAGTGTAGTTTATCTGCGTCGGTTTCATTCGAGTTGGCTAGTAAGCTAAAGAATAGCAGAGGCCATATGCCGACATGGACCATGACATCGGCTGTATTGAATATGTAGTTCCAGTAGGGAATGTGTTGGATGTCAATAAAGTCGATCACGCTTCCATACACAAATCGATCAAGTATATTGCTGGCCCCGCCACCGACTATGAAACCGAAGCAGATATACTCATAACGCTTGATTGCGGGACTGAACCAGAGATAGGCGGTTACGCCGATTAGCAGCGCGATGCTAATCGCGGCAAATCCCCCGCCCATTCCCTGCAACATGCCAAATACGCCGCCATGATTGCGAATATGAGAGAAGTGGATCAGGCTGCTCCACTCTACCGACGTGTTCTGCGGTATCGCGTTGTTTACCCAGTAGCCAATGATCTGTGACAGGGCCAGCACGGTCAGAACGATGGCAACGAACCAGAGCATATTAGTTTGCTTGTTTTCTAGAGGCATAGGCGCGCTATTTTCTTTGAGTATCAGTTATTGTAGAAATAGTTTTAATTCTCAAGCAAGGCAAACAGTTTACGCATACGTATAGCATTTGCGCCAACGTCGCCGGTGCCCACACGGGAAACAGATCTGACATCAACTGCTGTTTCCGATCCTTGCTGATCGATCTTGATTACAACATCGTCCTTAAAGCGGAACCAGAAAGTTGTGTCTGTAGCTTCTATTCTGCCAGCAGAAGCGTCTTGTGCAACAAGCTCCCAGCCTAAATCATCTACTGCAGCCAGCGCCTTCTCGAAAACTTCGTTCACGGATTCGCTATAGAGTTGTGTAACTAGATTTGGGTAGGCTTCATCCGTCTGTTCTATCAATTGCTCCGGTGTCATGTTGTTGGAAGCGCCATAGACTAATGTGTTGGGCGCATCGGCGCGCAGTGGTGCTATCGCTACAAATTCTGGAGGATTGATTCGGTTAGTGGAAATGTCGTGAATCGGCGGGTAGTTCACGCCTTCTCCGGGACGGAAGCTTTCTGGAATAAGATAGGCAACCCAAGCAACCAATGCACCAACAGCTGCGAGGCTTACGAATTTTCCGGCATTCTTAACTTTGAGCAATTGGCTTGCTATGAGCGTGGCAGCGGCTAATAGAAGACAGGCCCAGGCAAGCCATTGCCCGTATTGATTGGCTGTGCCGAGAAGGGAAAATCCGCGCCTGAAGTCCCAAAAGCCAAGCCAGATGCCAGCGGCCGAGGCGAGCGTGAGCACTCCTAAACCAAGCCCTAATAGTAGGCTGGTGAGCCCACCGATCTTTAGCCATAGTCGCTGTTTTGCTTGGTCGGCAATTTCGGTAGTCATAATTATTCCTTGATAAATGGTTGGTCGGCGTACTGCAAAATAGTAGTGTTGCTTGCTCCATCGCTGGAGCTGAAAGTAACGATGCTGTGGGCGCAATTGTGCATTCTAGGAGGTGCCCAGAGTTGGTCCATACTACGACCTTCGACGTGACAAAGGTAAGATTTTATCAACGCCCCATGACTCACTATCGCGATTTTCTTACCACTCGTAAAATCCGCTCGGTGTGTGGTCTCAATCTCCGCGACAGCATCGATGGCCCGCTGCTGTAATTCAAAAAAGTTCTCGGCACCACTTACCCTAAACAGGTGAGGCTGCTCCCAGAAATGGCGATGAGATTCTGGTTCACTCTGAGCAAGATCTTCATAGAGGTTGCCTTCCCAGGGTCCGAGAAATATTTCGCGTAGCTCATCGAGATAAGCAATCTCGATTGTTGACTCAGGGAATGCATGCTCCGCAGTCTGGCGCGTGCGTAAACTGCTGCTGCAATAAATTTCATCAAACTCTAGGTGTGCTATTCGCTGCCCAAGTTCCTGCGCCTGTTGGATGCCCAAATCTGTTAGATGCGATTCACTCTGGCCCTGAACCCGTCGTTCTTTGTTCCAGTTGGTCTCTCCGTGCCGAATAAGGTGAAGCTCCATTCTTAATTTTCCCTGTCAGTAAAGTTAGTTCGCGTTCTCGAGACGGCATCTAACCAGCCGTCATATTGTTTCGCTCGCCAGGCATTATCTTTGCCCGCTTCGAAGCGCTGGTCTAGTTGCCACTTCGCGCTGATTTCATCTAGTGACTCAAAAATGCCAGCCTGCAGACCGGCGACATAGGCTGCACCTAGGGCGGTAGTTTCTGTGAGTTCAGGTCTGAGTACTTCTAGATCTAGTAGGTCGGACAGTTTCTGCATCACATAGTCATTATTCGCCATTCCCCCATCGACACGAAGGCCAGCAACGGTGCCACCATCTGCTTGGATCGCGACTACTAGGTCTTTGCTCTGATAGCAGACTGAGAGCAGGGCGGCAGTGACCACTTCTTTCACACCGCTATCGCGAGTGAGACCATACAATGCCCCTCGCGCTTCTGGGTCCCAGTAGGGCGCTCCTAGGCCGGTGAAAGCCGGTACCAGATAGACGCTTAAGTCTTCGCTGGTTTGCTTCGCCAACGCCTCAGACTCGCTCGCCTGTTCGATGAGCTTTAAGCCGTCTCTAATCCACTGCATAGTGGCTCCTGCCATGAAGATGCTGCCCTCAAGCGCGTAGCTGGTTTCGCCATTGAGGCGAAAAGCAACGGTGCTAAGAAGGCGGTTTGTAGATTTGACCACCTGATTACCAGTATTTAATAAGAGAAAGCAGCCAGTGCCGTAGGTGCTCTTGGCCATGCCGGGAGAGAAGCAACATTGTCCAAATGCAGCGGCCTGCTGGTCGCCAATCATTCCCGTAACGGGTATGGCGCTTCCGAAGAACTCGGCATCACACTCGCCATACTCAGCGGCACAATCCTCAACAGATGGTAAGAGTGAGGCGGGTATATCAAAAACTTTGAGTAGCTCATCGTCCCACTGCTGAGTATGAATATTAAATAGCTGTGTTCTTGATGCGTTCGTAGCATCGGTGCGGTGGCTACGGCCCTTACTTAGGTGCCAAAGCAAAAAACAATCGACTGTACCAAAAGCGAGCTCGCCATTTTCAGCTCGTTCCCTAGCACCTGCAACATTCTCCAGTATCCAGCGAATCTTACTCGCAGAAAAGTAAGCGTCAATGAGCAGGCCCGTTTTCTGCTGAATCGTTTCTTCTAAATCTTGAGTTTTTAGTTCTTCGCAGTAGTCCGCGGTTCGGCGGTCCTGCCAAACGATTGCATTGTAGATCGGCAGCCCGGTCTCTCTGTCCCACAAGATGGTAGTCTCGCGTTGATTGGTTATTCCTATGCAACGAATCTGTTCGGCTGTAATTGAGGCTGATTCAAGTGCGTTTTGGCAACTAGCGACAGTGCTATGCCAAATTTCCATTGCGTCGTGCTCTACCCAGCCGTTGTCAGGGAAGTGCTGCGTGAATTCCTGTTGCCCCACGGAGAGTTTATTGCCCTGAGAGTCGAATATCAGGGCGCGGCTGCTGGTAGTGCCCTGGTCGATCGCGAGAATGCAGTTGTTCATGCCGATAATCTCTTCTATAAAAGCGGAGTATTCCCTGGTCTTTCAATCTCCTAAACCTTGCAAGAATCGCGTTGCATTACAGGATTGAATCATGGGAAAAACAGTTCCTCATGTTACACTAACTGTCTATTTCGCGGGCAAGTTCGTAGGCTAAATTAAGCCATTTTCAAGCAACAGTATCTGAGTTAAAAAACCTATGCATGATCTCCTCATAATCTGTC
>OJIK01000311.1_pt1 | contig 15640 bp, 8 predicted proteins | sample 1595571 | NCBI WGS metagenome assembly OJIK01 (sample SAMN05416791, study PRJEB24817) | seawater metagenome | isolation source: Sea water | place: Canada:Atlantic | collected 2013-11 | reverse complement strand
ACGAGATCAGCCTCGGTCTCGTGGGCTCGGAGATGTGTATAAGAGACAGAATTATCGCCGCGCTGCGAGTAACTACCTAAACCATAGGCCAATTGAATAGGATCCAGATTTTTCTCTTGGTCGCGCATGCGGGCGCGCATGCGACGAAAATGCTCGTAGCTTGTGTGCGTATTCAGGTTTTTAAAGTACGCCGATACTGCCGCAGCGATCGTGTTAAATTTCCTGACTTCGTGACTCGCTTTGTCGGCACGCTCTAGCGGAACAAAGCCACAGCCCTCTTCGTAACACCATTGCCCGAACAAATTATTGCCGTCTACAGCGAAGCGAGAAGTCCCCCAAGCCGACTCGTTGGCGGCCTGAGCCAATACAAGGGATACAGGAATCGCATCTACGCGCCGTAGCAATTGTTCAACGAGCGCAGCATCACCCTGCTGCCCCCTACCAGACTCGAAATCGACTCGATAATCTAGGGCAAATTTGGCAAGACTCACTCTCTCGGATGGACTTAATCTATGGCCGTTCGCTAACACCCTAGCAAACATCATGAGCGTTTCTCTACGCTGCAGGAGTCGGGCATTTTCAGCGTTGACATAGGCTTCCAGAAAATCAAAGAACTGTTGCTTTCGCGCATCGACGTCTGCCACTAAGGCGAAATCGGGCAGCACAGAAAGCGCTGGCGCCGCGGCACTGACTCGAGCAGGGGCCGATAGCCGTTCGGGTCTGTCATTTTGCTGGAGCAACAAGGCAGAGGCGCCAGTGCCTAGCGCTATTAAGATTGCGCCAGCGGCATAGGGCGATCTGACGTAACGCCAGATACTAGCCATAACTTGTTTAATTGAAGATGTCATCATGAGCACCAGTTTACTCGACTTATGGCTAACTCAATAGCCTGTCGATGAAAACTGAAACACTGTTCGAGACGCCCCAAAACTCTGAGTCACTTAAAACCTATGATATCGGTGGGGCCGGCGTGCGCGCGCTCATTGCTACTCGCTTACGCTTAACGCGCTTTCGAGCCCCCTAAACAAGCAGGCGAGTCGGCAACCGCGTTGTTCCGCGCGTCCCACTCCGACAGCGTAAACAGATGCAGCGATAAGGCGTGCACCGATGCCTGCAAATAGCTTGCGAGCACTTTGTACACTAGTTGATGGCGTTGCACTGAGCGCAGCCCTTCGAATTCAGGCGCGACCAAGACCAGCTTGAAATGCGAATCCGTCGCAGGCCCACCGTGATTATTACTCTCGTTTTCAAATCGTAAATAGGCAGGGGTAAACGCAGTCTCCAGTTCACTCTTCATGGCTGCAGCTACCGGTCCTGCGTCATTTAGGAACGGGGATATTTCTGATACAAAAGTCTCGGTCATAGACGCTTTCTCTTTACAAGGGGAGATAAACTGCAGCCTCAGGATAGCGAAACGACACGCTATTAACTAGCGGAGCCGCCGCTAAACCGGAGAATAGCTGCTAAGGCGGTGGAGTTTACCGCAATCGATAGCTACACTGCACTGCTGCAAACTCGCACATTAATTTAGATGGAAAGCACGATGGCACTCAATTGGTATCCTGGCCATATGCACAAGGCAAGTAAGGAGGTTGTAAAGACCTTACTGAAAACCCAGGCAGTCATTGAAGTCTTGGATGCACGTTCTCCTCAGGCGAGTTCCAACCCACATTTCGCCGCTCTGTGCGCTGATCATCCTCGCATTCGTATACTCAATAAAGCTGACCTCGCTGAGCCTTTCGTGACAGAGCAGTGGGCAAAATTCTTTAACGCGCAGCCGAAATCAGTTTGTCTGGTCAACGGGCATGAATCGCTTCTCGATGCAGAGCAAATTATTCAAGCCGCGCGTAAGCTGTTCTTGGCTAACGACATCAAAATTGGCGAGCGGCAGCAGCTGCTAATCGGCGGCATTCCCAACGTGGGTAAATCAACACTGCTCAACATTTTCTGCGCCCGCAAACTCGCTAAAACCGGCAATGAACCTGCAGTCACCCAAATTCAGCAACGGGTAAGACTCGATGATCACTGGCATCTAATCGATACTCCAGGACTTATGTGGCCTAAATTAGAAGATCAAGTTGGCGCTTATCGATTAGCCGCAACTGGCACAATACGCAGCACCGCTGTCGAGGCCGAGGACATCGCTTGGTTTCTTGCACAGGAATTGTTACTGCATTATCGCGATCGACTTGTTGCCCGATTCGAGCTTCCACAAGACGCGAATGATGCAGAGTCTGTTATGGAAGCGGTAGCGAAAGCACGCGCTTGCATAAAAGCAGGACACCGTATTGACTGGCATAAAGCATCAGAAGCCCTGTTAAATGAATTCCGCTCGGGCAAGCTTGGCAGATTCAGTTTAGAGCGGCCTCCAACTTGAAGCATTTTACTTAAGGCAAGCGGAGCAAACCAGCGCTCAATAGCCACCGTACAACCAAAGAATAAGACGCTCAACCCACCACAGAATAATTACTGCGCACAGTGCGCGTTTCGACCAAAGCGAGACCTTATGAACAAGCCAACACAGCCGCCTCTCGATGGATCTACTGAAGTTACTCCGACCGGGGCGGCTCACTCAGCATTCGATTGGCTCCGCAGCGAGCGCATCGATTCGTTAAACCTGACCATGGAGCATTATGTGCATCGCGTCACCGGCGCGGCTCACTATCACCTCGCGAGCAGCAACGATGAAAACGTTTTTCTCGTTGGTTTTCGCACCGTTCCAAGCGATTCAAAGGGCGTTGCGCATATTCTCGAGCACACTGCACTGTGCGGGAGCGAGAAATACCCAGTTCGCGATCCGTTTTTTATGATGATACGACGCTCGCTCAACACGTTCATGAATGCGTTTACGAGCAGCGACTGGACCGCCTACCCTTTCGCCAGCAAGAACCGGAAGGATTTTAACAACCTCTTAGAGGTTTATTTAGATGCGGCCTTTTTTTCGCGCCTTGATGAATTAGATTTTGCCCAAGAGGGGCATCGACTCGAATTTGCCAAGCTCGACGACCCAACAACCGACCTTCAATACAAAGGCGTGGTTTATAATGAAATGAAGGGTGCGATGAGCTCAACCAATAGCGTTCTCTGGCAGACGCTAAGCAAGCACTTGTTTCCTACCACAACTTACCACTACAACAGTGGCGGAGAGCCGGAAGATATTCCTAGCCTCAGCTATGAAGAACTCACCGCGTTTTACCGGTCGCATTATCATCCAAGTAACGCAGTGTTCATGACATTCGGCAACATCTCAGCGCATGAGCACCAAGAGAGAATCGAGTCACTTGCCCTGCATCGTTTTGAGCTGCTTGATGAGAAAATTGAGATTTTGGACGAGGTACGTTATTCGGCGCCGATTCGAGTGGAAGAAACCTTTGCAGCCGAGCCACAAGAAGCGCCGCAAGGGCATGTTGTGTTGGGCTGGTTGCTCGGCAAAAGCAGCAATAGCGAAGAGCTTTTCAAAGCGGAATTGCTTACCGCTGTCTTGATGGACAACAGTGGAAGTCCCCTACTCGCTGCACTCGAGACGAGTGAATTGGGATCGTCTCCCTCACCAATGTGTGGGCTTGAAGATTCGAATCGTGAAATGAGTTTTATGGCAGGCCTCGAAGGCTGCGAGCCGGAGGCCAGTGATGCCGTGGAGGCGTTGATTATTGGTACTCTCGAGAGAATCGTCGAAGAGGGAATAGACCAAGAGCATGTACTCGCTGCGCTGCATCAGCTTGAGCTTAGCCATCGCGAAATTGCCGGCGACAGTTACCCATACGGTTTACAACTTATTCTTGCAGGCCTTTCCAGTGCGATGCACCGCGGTGATCCGATCGAATTAATGGACATTGATCCGGTTCTTGAGACACTGCGCGAAGAGGTTATGTCCCCTGACTTTATCCCCAACTTAATCCAGACGCTGCTGTTGGATAATAAGCATCGCTTAACGCTAACCTTAACCCCTGATTTTGAGCTCGCCGAGCGAAAGGAAATCGCCGAGCGCGAAAAGCTCTCCGCGATAAAAGGCGCGCTGTCACCAGAACAGATAGACGCCATCGTTGCCCGCAGCATCGCGCTGGAAGCACGCCAAAGTGCCGAAGACGATCCATCAATTTTACCTAAGGTGGGTAAAGAAGATGTGCCGGCGACGATATCGGAGCCGCAGGCAACTTTAAGGGTACTCGCAACCGGTGACTCGTTGAGTTATTACGGGCAAGGAACTAATGGCCTCGCTTATCAGCAAGTTGTTTATGCGCTTCCTTCGCTGCCGCAAGAATTACTCGAAATACTCCCGCTCTACACCAGTTGCGTAACCGAACTCGGTGTTGGCGCGCGCGACTATGCACAGACCCAAGCCTGGCAGGCGCAAATCTGCGGCGGCATAAACTGTTTCAGCAGCATCAAAAGCCATCAAGACGATGAACAGCAGGTGCAAGGTACCCTAACGTTCTCCTCAAAATGCCTCCGCGCCAACAGTCAGGCCCTCAGCGAATTGCTAGCCGAAACTATTGAGGGCGTGCGTTTCGACGAAGAGCAAAGAATTGCCGAACTAATCGAACAAATCACCACCCGCAAGCTAAGCAGCATCACAGGTTCAGGGCATTCCCTCGCCATGAGCGCCGCGAGCAGTGGCTGGTCTCCGACGGCACAGATGAATCATCAATACGCGGGCCTCGCGGGTTTGATTCGATTGAAGAAGATACGCGAGTCCCTCAAAAACACCCAAGAACGCGCCGCTCTGTTACGACGCTTTAAGACGCTTCATGAGCTGGTGACCTCCGCGGATCGACAGTTTTTACTCATTGGCGAACCTGAGTGCGAAGAATTGCTGTCAGCGCCGGTAGCTCAGGCTTGGGCGACAAAAAGCAACGAGAACGCGCTCGATGATTTTACGCTCGAGCCCATTAGACAATCTGTTGCTCAGGCATGGACAACATCGACGCAAGTCAATTTCTGCGCCCAAGCGTACCCGACCGTGCCGGCGAATCATAAAGATCACCCGACGCTGCAGGTGCTTGCTGGATTCCTTCGCAATGGCTACTTACACAGCGCAATTCGCGAGAAAGGCGGCGCCTACGGCGGCGGTGCGAGCCAAGACGGCTCTTCTGCGTCGTTTAGATTTTACAGCTATCGTGACCCTAGGCTGGAAGAGACGCTTGCAGACTTTGCCAAATCCATTGATTGGTTGCTTAACACCGAGCATGCCGACAATCAGCTCGAAGAGGCCGTGCTTGGCGTGATCGCCGCAATGGATAAACCTTCGTCGCCGGCGGGTGAGGCTAAAGCCGCTTTTTACAACAGAGTATTCGGCCGCAGCATCGATCAGCGCATGGCATTCAGAGAGCGCGTGCTCGCCACCACATTTGATGAGCTCAGAGCAGTCGCCGAGCGCTATTTCGTGGGCGTCACTCCAAGCGTTGCGGTAATTACATCAGCTAATGCAGCACAAACGCTCAAAATAGAAGGATTGGAAGTAATTAAAATATAATTATTTCAATTAGTTAAGCTTTTATTGAGAAACAGGAAATATTTATTGTCGTGTTGGGAACTCTCCTAGGAAGGCGGGGTCCTATTAAGTGTAGGTAGATAGTATTCAAAATTGTGGGTTTTGAGCCATTTATCTCTCCCTTGATAGATTGACCGCCGCTAAGGTGGTCCTTAAATAGGCCTTCATGCCTTAAGCCTGCGATCTTCGGATCGCGGGCTTTTTCTTTGTATAATGCCAGCCACCTTATCCCCTCGATTAAGATCCTAGCAGCTTATGCAAAAACACCTAGATGCTCAGACCGAAGCCATTCGCGTCACCCTCATCGGTATGGTTTTAGACCTCGCTCTTGGCGTGGGCAAAATAATCGGCGGAATTTTTACCTCGTCATTCGCGCTTGTCGCCGACGGTGTGCATTCTTTAACTGATGCAGCAACGGACATCTTTGTTCTTATTATCGCCCGCACCGCCTATGCAGCGCCCGATAGAGGGCATCCCTACGGGCATGGCCGCTTCGAAGCTGTCGGCACTATCGTGATGGGTATTGTCTTCTTTTTTACGGCAGGAATGCTTCTCTATGATGCGAGCGAACGATTCGCCACATTAGATGATCTCGCCATTCCGGGCGTTTTTGGCGCACTAATAGCAGCGGCCTCAATTGCTAGCAAAGAGTGGATCTATCGATTCACGTTAGCAGCAGCTAACCGTCTTAATTCGAGTCTTCTTCGCGCTAACGCTTGGCATAGCAGGAGCGATGCACTTTCATCTGTCGCTGTATTGATCGGTATCGTTGGGGCGCAGTTCGGTATTGTCTGGCTCGATACTATGGCCGCCGTCATCGTTGCGCTTCTCATCGCCAAAATCGGCTGGGAACTATGCGCCGAAAGCATGCGTGAACTTGTCGACAGCGCATTACCCGATAAAAGACGCGGGGAGTTCGAAGCCTGTTTAGAGGAAACACCGGGGGTAAGGAGCATTACAGACCTCCGCTCTAGGCTTTCGGGCGGCAAAGCTATTGTCGAGGTTCACCTTGCTGTCGACCCGCGGATCTCTGTCTCGGAGGGGCATCAGATAGGCGCAGCTGCGAGCAAAAGGCTGCGGCAAAAATTTACCGACATAAGTGAGGTAATCCCGCATATCGACCCGCAGGGCAATCCAGATCACGACCACCCTTTAGGTGGCGAGAATTCAGTGCCGTCTCGGGCAGAAGTAGCGGCGTTAATCAAAGCGCGATGGTCTGAGCTTACGGCGCGCAATTCTGATCTCGCGTTCGATTTGCACTATCTAGAGGACGGTATAGAGATAGACTTAATCGCTGAAAGTTCGGCCGACACCGCATTCGCTCAGACGCTTGCCGAGCAGCTAGTCAGCGTTGAGCACATTATTGGCGTGCGCGTTCTTCAGCATATTGCGTCACAGTCTCAATAGGGGCAGGCTAGCCCACCAAATCGATTATCCTTCTCGTGCCTTACGAATCAGATCATACGCTGACTTAATATCTTGGGTCTTACGATTCGCGATGTCGATCATCTCTTCTGGCAAGCCTTTTGCGACCAGCTTGTCAGGGTGGTGTTGACTCATTTGTCGGCGATAGGCGCGCTTAACCTCCTCAATGCTTGCCGAAGACTCAGTAGCCAGAAGCGCGTAGGCCGCTGACAGTTTTGACCGACTTTCATCTGCACTTTCGAACCCAGCCTGTCCCGATACTCTCGCTAAAATGGCATCGAGTCGAGGCCTGCTGACACCGAGTTTACTGGCGATAAGTTCGAGCGTTTTTCGTTCTTGCGCATGCAGGGTTCCATCGGCCAGCGCTGTTGCTGCAACGATTTCGAGTAACATCTGCACAAGACTCGAGCGTCTGAACGATTCTCGTTTGAACTGTGTCAGAATTTCTTCGAGCGGGAAATCTTGACGCTTGCCTTCGTTAAAGAGCTTAACGGCGACTTCTCGCTGCTGCGCGTTTAGTCGCATCTGAGACATGACCCTTTCGGCCATTGCTATTTCATCACGCGTGACTTTTCCGTCCGACTTCGCCACATAGCCCATCAACGCAAAGGTCGTGGTAAAGAATGCCGACTGGACCCGCTCGGTCGCCCCTAAACCTAAACGAGAGCTCTGCGCGGTAAGGCCTCCATCAAAATAGTTGCCAAGACTCACACCCATGAGGGCGCCGAGTGGGCCGCCAAGCATAAACCCAAAAGTGCCACCAACAACTTTGCCCCACCAACTCATACATCATTTCCCAATTTGAGCGCTTTCGCGCAATAACCTGCAGGTAACTATTCTATCTATCAGGGCGCTGTCTTCGGTGCATCTGACGTCGTCTCTAACGCAGCGAGCAGTGCGAGAAGTGCAGTTTCATCCGCTACTTCGACGCCCAGCTCAGTTGCCTTAGCGAGTTTACTGCCTGCACCGGGCCCCGCATAAACAATAGTAGTACTTTTAGACACACTGCCTGCAACTTTGGCCCCAAGCGCGATAAGTCGGGCTTTCGCTTCGTTCCTCGAGAGCTTTTCTAAAGTGCCGGTAAGGACCACGGTTTGACCTGCTAACGGTTTACTTTCTGGACTCGCCACTGTGATCGCAGGCCACGAGACACCTCGCGCTGTGAGCCTTGAGAGAAGATCAATATTCGCGCGATTGGCAAAGAAACTGACTATATGCTCTGCAACGATGGGGCCTACATCGGGCACATCGACCAGTGTCTCAACACTCGCCTCTTGCAACAGCATAAGATCGCCGAAATGGTTCGCCAGCTGCAGCGCTGTCGCCTCCCCCACTTCTCGAATGCCCAGCGCATAAAGAAACTTAGGCAGAGTCGTTCGACGTGACCGAGCTATTGAGGCTACTAATTTTTCGGCCGACTTCACTCCCATCCTATCCAAACTCATCAGTGTGCTTGCTTCGAGAACAAAGAGGTCAGATACGTCACGAACGAGTTCGGCATCTACTAACTGCTCGACAATACGCTCGCCCATACCATCGATATCTAGCGCGTTGCGCGAAGCAAAATGACGAATCGATTCTTTGCGCTGTGCGCCACAAATCAGCCCGCCACTGCAACGAATAAGCACGTCGCCTTCTTTCTCAACAGCACAGCCACACACCGGACACTGGGTAGGTGCGATAATTTCTCTCGGTGCTGGGTTAACAGACCCAGCAAGCACCCTCACCACCTTAGGTATAACATCACCCGCTCTGCGAATAATAATTTCGTCACCGATTCTCACGCCAAGGCGTGTTACTTCATCCATATTGTGAAGCGTTGTATTACTCACGGTGACACCACCTACAAAAACAGGCTCGAGCCTTGCGACGGGCGTAATCGTGCCGGTGCGACCAACCTGAAACTCGACGTCTAGAAGGCGCGTGCTCTTTTCCTCTGCTGGAAATTTGTAGGCCATAGCCCAGCGAGGTGTGCGTGCGTTGGAACCGATGCTTGCCTGTAGCTCCAGTGAATCAACCTTAATCACCGCACCATCTATTTCGTATTCCAGCGCATTACGCATCTCTAGCAGTGCCTCGCAGTAGGCAATGCAGCGCTCGATGCTCTCCACGACCTCACGCTGCGGATTAGTTGGCAATCCCCAACCCGCTAAGGCCTCAAAAATTCCGCCAAGACTGTCGGGGAGATCACCGCCTTCTTGCAGCCCTACGCTGTAGCAATACATTTGCAGAGGCACTTTGGCTGCGCGTCGAGAATCGAGCTGCCTGAGCGTTCCGGCGGCGGTGTTACGGGGATTAACAAACACCTTCGATTGATCTAGACGCGCTTGCTCATTGAGTTGGGCAAAACCGCGTTTGCCAAGAAAGATTTCACCTCTAACCTCGAGCACAGCCGGATAGCCCTCGCCGCTAAGTTGCAGAGGTATGGCGCGAATAGTCCGCACATTGTGAGTAATATCCTCGCCGACCGTCCCGTCGCCTCGGGTAGCCGCGCGGACCAATTGCCCCTTCTCGTAGAGCAAACTCACCGCAACACCATCGACCTTTGGCTCGCAGCTGTAGGTGATCTCGCTGCTTACTTCGATACGTTTGAGGAGCCTTGCCTCAAACGCACGAAGGTCTTCTTCGCCGAACACCTTATCTAGCGAAAGCATTGGAATTTCGTGCGCGACTTGAGTAAATCCCGGCAGCGGCTCTGCGCCAATGCGATTCGACGGCGAGGAAGGAGAAAAGAGGTTATAGTCTTTTTCGAGCGACACTAACCGAGCCAACAAGGCATCATAATCGGCGTCGGTAATTTCTGGGCTATCGAGGGTGTGATAGAGACGATTGTGGCGCTCAAGCTGCACTCTAAGCGAAGCAACCTCTTCTAGGATTGCTGTGGAGGCACTCACCCTGCAGCGGCTCGCGAACGCAATCGCCGCAGCTCAAAGTCGCGTACACGCTGCCTATAGTGTTCTATTGTTTGACCGGTCATCATATTGCGCTGGTCGTCGCGCAATTCTCCGTCGATAGAGCGGACAAGATCTTGTGCTGTTTGCAGCATTTCTTCGAACGCCTCGAAATTGCTGATTGGTGAAGGCAGCGCAAGAAACAGCGTGACGCCCACGGTTGCGAAATTTTCCATATTATTCAGATCGAACGTACCCGGTTGCAACATATTGGCCACGTTAAAGAGAATCGGGCTTCTTTCAGCGTCGTCTGTTCGCTTGCTAAAAATCTTCCTTTCCCCGTACTCAAGTTCAAGTCCCTGCATCAAGGACAGTAGGCGCTCGCCCATGATTAACCGGCCTTTCTTGGCCGTTACATTCAATACGAGAACCTCTGACACCTCACCCACGGCGGCGCCCTTCGGCTTCTCCTCAATTGCAGGTGCTGCCTGTTCTTTAACCTCATTTACTCTAGGTGATAGCGGCGCGGGGGACGCGTCGGCCGGCTCTAGAACTTCGGGCTCAGACGCCGCTTCTTGAGCAAAGGTTTCGGGGAATAAGTCGGTAACCGCGGGGCTATCATTCTCCGGCATGATGTCGCTTGCCTCGCTAGGCGAAGCCTCAGCGCTCTGATCCTGTTCGTAATTTTCAAACAAGGCACTATGATCGTTTGTGGATTCCGCGATGGGGACAGCAGTGTTGGCCTCAGTATGCTCGATAAGTGGCGTATCATCAGGTGCGTCAGGAACAGTCTTATCTGACTTTCGGCTGGCAACCAGTGCGCCAAGCGACCTGCTTGCAGCGCCCAACGAGCCGAGGATAGAGCTACCCCGAGAGTCTTTTTTCGATGGCATTTTAGGCGATTCTTTTATGCCTCCGATGCGGTCACCTGCAGACAGACTGATCGAAGAATACTCGTCGTCATCGTCATCAATGCCGTCGCCCAAAGAGAAAGTATGGGTGTGAGCTGAGTCTGTAGCTATCTCTTCGGGAAATTCTTCAGGCAGCTTTTCAGGCAATTCGTCAGGCAATTCTTCGGAGAGGTCTTCGGTTAGCTCCGCAGGAGGCTCATTAGTCTCCTTTTCGCCCACTTCATCGGCGATCTCATCGACTGAACTCAGAAGTTTTACGCGCTCTGTTTCCGGGTTAATCGCAACTGCCGGCACATTCACCTGGGTCTCTTCTGTCTCTTTTGTCTCTTTAGGCCATTCAGACTCTTTAGACTCTTCAGACCCCTCAGACTCTACTGGCGCCTCAGGGCCCTCTGTTTCTAATGACTCTTCAAACCCTAGGGGCAGAATTCCTAGACTCACGGCCACAGGTTTTGACACGGGGATATTTAGCAGAGCGTCAGCCTTACTCTCTGTGTTCGCTGCATGAAGCTCATCGGGGGAGCGGCGAACAACGCGCGCGCCGCCGCTAGGGAGCTCCGCTAATTCGATTGCCTCGAGGTCGATGTCTTTAGGAAGATTCTTGTCGATCGCAAGCCTGAGCTGGCTTTTTCTCGCTTTCAAAGCGACGAGAAGGCCTCTCACGACGACGCCAACGATAGTTAGGCCAAGGACTAGAATGACGAGTTCGCGTAAATCCATAAGATATTTTAGACAGGCTAATGAAAGAGTATTATCTAAAGAGTTATCAGCCAGGTGACAGCAGATCTTTAGCCAACTGCGGGCTTAAGTCGAAAATACTTTTCACTCACCAGCCATACGCTCAGTTTGGCTGGTGAGGATGCGCCTAGGCAAACCACCCTACATTGCAGCGAGTTCTGCTGCCTCTTCAATATCGACCGCCACAATACGTGACACGCCCGGTTCGTGCATGGTGACGCCCAACAGTTGGTTTGCCATTTCCATCGTTATTTTATTGTGTGTAATGAAGACAAATTGAACGGACTTCGACATCTCTTTGACCAAATTTGCGTAACGGCCAACGTTGGCATCATCGAGCGGTGCGTCAACCTCATCGAGCATACAAAACGGCGACGGGTTTAATTGGAATATAGAGAATACTAGCGCGATTGCCGTCATCGCTTTCTCACCGCCCGACAAAAGATGAATAGTGCTATTTCTCCTGTCTCTTATACACATCTGACGCTGCCCACCCGTATCGAGCAAATCTTCACCGGTCATATCAAGATAAGCGTGGCCACCACCGAACACTCTAGGGAATAATGCCTGAAGACCAGCGTTTACTTTGTCGAAGGTCTCTTTAAAACGCGCGCGCGTTTCTTGATCGATTTTCTTGATAGCGTTCTGCAGCGTAGTCAATGCGCGTTCGAGATCGTCATTCTGTTTATCTAAATAGACTTTTCGCTCAGACTGCTGTGCATATTCATCAATAGCCGCAAGGTTAATTGGCCCTAAGCGTTGAATGCGATTAGCGAGTCGCTCCAACTCTGTGTCACATTGCGCTATATCCATCTCTTCAGGCAAGGCATTGAGCACAGCTTCTAGATTGAACTTAGCGTCAGTAAGCTGCTCGAGAACGGCCTCCTGCTTTACTGAAGCGCCTTCGCTTTTAAGCCTCGCCTGCATAAGCACTTCGCGAATTTGATTACTGCGCTCCTGAATACTATTACGCTCGGCTTCAAGACCCCTTATGGCATGCTCGTTAGCGTCGACCTGAGCCTTCGCCTGTGCGAGTTCTTGCTCGACCTCTAAGCGCTTTTCGAGAAGCGACTCTAGCTCCAAGCGCATGTCAGCAACGGGCTCTTCGGAGGTCGCTATTTGTGCGGTTAAAGTTTCTATACGTTCTTGGCTACGCTTTACCTGCGACGACATTCGATCCATTGTTTCTCGAGTCGACTGCAACTGCGACTGCAACGTTTGTTGTCGCAGCGCGAAGGCATGAGCAGCGTCCTTATCATGCCGCGACTTTTCCCGAGACTCTTGCTGCGAGCGCATATGTTGCTCCCGCCTGTGCTCGAGTAACTCGCGAGCCTCGATATTCTCTTCCATAGAATCGAGCGCCACCTGAAGTCGCTGCCGTGATTCCGCTATATTTTCTTGCTCAAGCTCTATCTGACGCTTGAGTTCTTCGAGTTCGTGATGGATCCTCTGACGTCGAAGTCCTGCTTCCTCAACTTTTGCTTGTTGTGCACTTAACTGTGATTTGAGGTTGCCAAACGCTTTGCTGTTATTAGCAATATCCAGCTGAAGTTGTTCACGGGCTTGTTCGGCTTCTGCAATGGCTTCTTTGAGTTCGGCCTGACGCTCGTTTAGTTTATTCGACAGCACAAGACGCGCATCAATCGATTCATTTAGTTCTTCGATAAGCCCGCGCCTCTTCACTATCGAGCCTTCTTTGTCAGCGGTCTTTAATTGAATCCATGATCTACCGATCCACAACCCATCGAACGTCACAATCGACTCATGCGAGCCTAAGGCTTGCCTCTGCGCCAGTGCTTCGGCAAGTGATTCGGCCGCGTAAATGCCCTGGAGCAAATCGCGAATACCACTGTCGGCTTCGACGTAACCGGCTAGCGGCTTCAAGGTCAATTTCGTTTGCAGGTTATCTGTCGCTAAGGTACTTACATCAACAAGGGCGATACGCCCCTCTGGAAGCTCGGCAAGGAGTGACTCGATATCGTCCAGCCCCTCGACACAAATACTTTGTAGCGTTTCGCCCAAGACTGATTCGACGGCCTGTTCCCATCCTGATTGGATGCGGATGCTTTGAGCGAGTCGCTGCCTGTCTCCAAGACCATTATTTCGAAGCCAAGCGTTTACCTCTTCGTTGTCCAGACCTAAGGCAGCTTGTTGCAGCGCATCTAATGATGCAAGCTTACCCCGAGCCGTTTGCAATTCACTTCGTGCCGCGTCCAGCTGATCTGCGCACTCACCATATTCGGACCGACGCAGCGCAATTTCACTGCCTGCGAGTTGGCTTTGCCCCTGCAGCGTCTCGATGGTTTCCTCTAAAAGCGCAAGCTCCTCTCTGGCCTCAATAACTGTGTCGTCTTCGTCTGATTGTAAAAGCTGCTCGCGCTCTTCCTCGAGCCGCCGGCTGCGTTCGAGCCCACGCTGTACAATGTTTTCGAGTTGCTGAATACGGGCTTGTTCTACCTCGGCGACTTGCCTCGGACGTTCTGCACCCTTGTTAAATTCATCCCACTCAGTTTGCCATTGCCGCAGACCACTCTCAGCCTCTTCGAGAATAGCCGCCGATTCCGCTGCAAGTTCTAGTGCAGAATCGAGTTCAGGCGTCACATCCTCGAGCTCACTTTCGATCTCGACTATTCGAGCTAAGTCGGTATCGAGTTCATCTTTCGTTTGTTCATAGGCCTGCTGAGTTTCGTTAAGATCGAAACGCATTTGATCAGCGCGCTCAAGATGATGCTCGATCGACTGCTCGAGTCGTGCGATGTCGTTTCCTACGCTATAAAATCGCGCCTGTACCTCGCCAAGCTTATCGCCAAGCTCAGTGCCATCGACTAAGCGTTGCTCGATCTTCGCATCCGCTTCGCGTTGGTCGGCAATAGTCGCCTCTAACCGTATTTCCTGATCGCCAATTGCTGCCTTGTTCTGCCTAATATCGACGTCTAATGCCTGCCATTTTAATGCGTTCAAAAAAGCAGTCGTTTGCCTCTCTTGCGTCTTGTATTCACCGTACTTCTCAGCCGCAACTGATTGCCTGTGAAGGTGTGCGAGCTGCCTGCCCAACTCATCGCGGACATCTGACAACCGCTCAAGGTTCTCTCGCGTGCGCTTGATTCTGCTCTCGGTTTCTCTTCGGCGCTCTTTGTATTTTGATATTCCTGCCGCTTCTTCGATAAACACGCGCAATTCTTCGGGCTTCGACTCGATAAGCCGAGACACCATACCCTGCTCAATAATCGAATAACTTCGCGCGCCCAAGCCGGTACCCAGAAAAATGTCAGTGACATCTTTGCGGCGGCACTTGGTGCCATTAAGCGAATAGGTAGACTGCGCGTCGCGATCCACCTTGCGCTTTATCGAGACCTCATCAAAATTGGCGTATTCGCCTGTCAGTTTGTGATCATGATTATCGAACACCAACTCAACGCTTGCTTGACCCACCGGCTTACGTCCGCCGGACCCATTGAATATGACATCGGTCATATTCTCGCCACGCAGGTTTTTCGCAGAGCTCTCTCCCATTACCCAACGCACGGCATCGATTACATTCGATTTGCCGCAGCCATTAGGACCAACGACAGAACATAGGTTCGAGGGGAAATCGATTGTTGTAGGATCAACGAAAGACTTGAATCCGGCTAACTTAATACATTTGAGGCGCATCGTTTTCTGATTCTGATAGTTATTATTGTCGTGATGTGAGTTACATAACGTACTGTAGAGTAGCGCCCTGCTCGTTGCTACGCTCTACTTGAGCAGCGCTGGCTTAAGCGACATCGCCGCGCCCAAGTGACTAGGCATCTGCTGACTCGTAATATTTACGATTTTAAACGATAGATGACCGCAATAACACTACCAATAGTGGTTTATGGTAACGATCATTACCTCATATTGATCGCGAACCACTCAGCTGGCCTCAATCAATTCCATTGTCACTGTAAACCACCAGTAACCTTGCGCATAGAATTGCGACAGCTAGACTTAGTTTCAGTCTGTATCAGTTAGGTGCTCGATCTAAATTGGCTAGCGAACAAAGCGCACAAACCATTTAAGTAGTCGATAAGCGCCTGCAAACCTATTAAAAGGGTTACTAATTAGATACCTAGACTCATACTCTAAACCGTAACAGAGAAAGAGCTCACGTAACATAACAAGAAAAGCAAAGCATCTGTCTCTTATACACATCTGACGCT
>OJIK01000307.1_pt1 | contig 15805 bp, 11 predicted proteins | sample 1595571 | NCBI WGS metagenome assembly OJIK01 (sample SAMN05416791, study PRJEB24817) | seawater metagenome | isolation source: Sea water | place: Canada:Atlantic | collected 2013-11 | reverse complement strand
AAGTGAGGGTGCAGAACATATTACCTATAAACAATTATCAGAAAGAGTAAATAAGTTTGCCAATGTTTTAAAGGAAAACGGAGTTCAAAAAGGAGATAGGGTATGTATTTATGTTCCAATGATTCCAGAATTGGCTATTGCAACGCTTGCTTGTGCTAGAATTGGTGCTATCCATTCCGTAGTTTTTGCAGGTTTTTCAGCAGTTGCACTGGCAACAAGAATTAATGATTCTGATTGTAAAATGGTGATTACATCTGATGGTTCTTATCGGGGTGCGAAAACCATTGATTTAAAAGGAATTGTAGATGAAGCTTTGGAAAATTGTTCTTGTGTAAAAACTGTTTTAGTAGCGAAAAGAATTCATTCAGACATTCAAATGAAAGAAGGCCGTGACCAATGGTTGCAACCATTATTGGATAATGCTTCTATAGATTGTGAAGCAGAAATTATGGATGCAGAAGACCCCTTATTTATTTTATATACTTCTGGTTCTACAGGGATGCCGAAAGGAATGGTGCATACAACTGCTGGTTATATGGTGTATACAGCATATACGTTTAAAAATGCATTTCAATATAAAGAAGAAGATGTGTATTGGTGTACCGCAGATATTGGTTGGATTACCGGTCATTCTTATATTGTATATGGTCCGTTAGCAAACGGAGCAACTACATTAATGTTTGAAGGCGTACCAAGTTATCCAGATTTCGGACGTTTCTGGGAAATTGTAGAGAAACATAAGGTAAATCAGTTTTATACCGCACCAACAGCAATTAGAGCACTGGCAAAACACGGAACAGAATTAGTAGACAAACACGATTTATCCTCTTTAAAAGTATTGGGGTCTGTAGGAGAGCCTATTAATGAAGAAGCTTGGCATTGGTATAATGATAATATTGGTAAAAAGAAAAGTCCGATTATTGATACTTGGTGGCAAACAGAAACAGGAGGTATGATGATTACACCCATACCCTACGTAACGCCAACAAAACCGACCTATGCGACCTTACCCTTTATAGGTATTCAACCTGCAATAATGGATGAAAACGGCAAAGAGTTAAAAGGAAACCAGGTAGAGGGAAGACTATGTGTAAAGTTTCCTTGGCCAAGTATTGCAAGAACTATTTGGGGAAATCATGAACGTTATAAAGAAACCTATTTTTCTGCATATAAGAATATGTATTTTACAGGCGATGGTGCTTTAAGAGATGAGGTTGGCTATTACAGAATTACAGGTAGAGTAGATGACGTAATTATTGTTTCTGGTCACAATCTAGGAACAGCGCCAATTGAGGATGCTATAAATGAGCATCCAGCTGTGGCAGAATCTGCTATTGTTGGTTTTCCGCATGATATAAAGGGCAGTGCATTGTATGGATATGTAACTTTAAAAGATACTGGAGAAAGTAGAAATCATGATAATTTAAAAAAAGAAATCAATCAATTAATTACAGATAGAATTGGCCCGATTGCAAAATTAGATAAAATTCAGTTCTCAGAAGGATTGCCAAAAACACGTTCAGGTAAAATTATGCGTCGTATTTTACGCAAAATTGCTTGCAATGAAATTGACAACCTTGGAGATGTTTCTACCTTATTAAATCCGGAAATTGTGCAAAATATTATAGGTAATAGATTATAAGAAACCTTGAAATAAATTTATTTAGACCTGTTCTGTTTTAAAAAGCTGACAGGTCTTTCTGTATGTTGTACTTTTGCTAATCTGTCATAGTTCTTTTCATTGGCATGTAAATTGACAATAATGAAGTAACCACATTCTAAATTCAAAAGCATTAATGCAACACTTACAAGATTCAAAAAAAGATAAGAAGAAACCAAAAGTTTCTATTTTAAAAGCATTTAAAACTATTATTTGGCCAAAGCGAAAGTTGGTTTTTATAGGGTTGATACTTATTGTATTGAGCAGATTGTCTAGTTTGGTTGCTCCTTTAAAAATTCAAACGCTGCTAGATGACGTAATTCCTAATAAGGATTATGAGCAACTATATAGTCTATTACTTATTGTTGGTTTGGCAATTTTAGTGCAAGCAGTTACTTCTTTTTTACTAACACGTATTTTAAGTGTACAAGCACAATACTTAATATCAGAACTAAGAGCACAAGTTCAAAAGAAGGTATTGTCATTACCTATTCGTTTTTTTGACAATACAAAATCAGGAGCATTGGTTTCTAGAATTATGAGCGATGTAGAAGGAGTTCGAAACTTAATAGGAACTGGTTTGGTTCAGCTCGTTGGTGGAACAATTACTGCGGTAATATCTATGATATTGCTAATTCAAATTAGTCCGTCTATGACCTTTTTTGTATTGGTTCCTGTGGCTGTATTTGGAGTAGTTGCTTTAAATGCGTTTAAATATATTCGTCCTATTTTTAGAAGCAGAGGCGTTATTAATGCAGAAGTAAAAGGAAGATTAACAGAAACATTATCGGGCGTAAGAGTTATAAAAGCATTTAATGCAGAAGCGCAAGAAAATGAAACGTTTGAAAAAGGAGTAGACAAGTTATTTCAAAATGTAAAAAAGAGTTTAACCGCAACTGCAATTATGTCAAGTGCTGCTACTTTTTTATTAGGCCTTGCAACTACCGGAATTATGGGAATTGGTGGATATAAAATTATGACTGGAGAACTGACAGTTGGAGAATTCTTATCCTTTACTTTTTTATTAGGTTTAATGATAGCACCAATTGTACAAATGAGTAATATTGGAAGTCAGTTAACAGAAGCATTGGCAGGTCTGGACAGAACAGAAGAATTGATGAATATGTCTGCAGAGGAAGACGATGAAAATAGAACAATAGAATTAGAAAATATGGAAGGAGCACTTGTTTTTGACAATGTTTCTTTTGCATATGAAGAAGGAAAAGAAGTATTAAATAATATTAGTTTTCAAGTGCCTTCTGGATCTGTAACAGCATTGGTTGGAAGCTCTGGTTCAGGAAAATCTACCATTGCAGGCTTGTCTGCTACTTTTTTAAATCCGGAATCTGGTAAAATCACTATAGACAATCAAGATTTAGCCAATGTAAAATTGTCTAGTTATCGGAAACATTTGGGTGTGGTTCTACAAGATGAGTTTTTGTTTGAAGGAACCATTAGAGAAAATATTTTATTTCCAAGGCCAAATGCAACCGAAGAGGAATTACAAAATGCTGTAAAAGCTGCGTATGTAAGTGAATTTACAGATCGTTTTGATGACGGTTTAGATACATTAATAGGAGAAAGAGGGGTGAAGTTATCTGGTGGTCAGCGCCAGCGTTTGGCAATTGCAAGAGCAATTTTAGCAAACCCAAAAATTATAATTTTAGATGAAGCAACTTCTAGTTTAGATACAGAGAGTGAGTCTTTAATTCAGAAAAGTTTGTCTGAATTGGTAAAAGATAGAACTACTATTGTAATTGCGCACCGATTGAGTACTATAAAACAAGCAAATCAAATATTAGTAATAGAAGCAGGTAGTATTGTAGAAAGAGGAACTCATGATGAATTGATAATGGCAAAAGGCAGGTATTTTGATTTGTATACGTACCAATCAAAAATCTAATTTTATTTTAAGTGTGAAATAATCTTATTATAAACAGTAACATAATATTCATGAAACCTTGGAAGCAAAACGTTTTCAAGGTTTTTTGTTTCTTTTAGTACTTTTAAGTCCCATAATTCTAAACCAGCAACTTCTTCTGGTTGCATTGTAAGCTCAGAAATGGGTGTTTTTAATTCAGCAATAAAAACATGATGGTGTTCATTATCTTGTATACCATTTTCATGGTTAACTTGATGAATTCTTGCGTCAATTTGTTGAGTAGAATAATAGGTCTTTATAGAAAGAGGATCTTGATTTGTTAGTTACTCCTATTTGCAGTGTATTTGCAGTGTATACATATATATATAATTAACATTAATCACCTAAATTTATAAGACCATTCAAAAATCATTAAATCATGAAAAAAAATACCTCAAAATTATTATTGATTCTTCTATTTGTAGGAGTTAATACTTACAGTCAAACAACTTGGGATGGCTCTGAGAGCACAAACTGGGATACAGCTGCAAATTGGTCTACTAATTCAGCTCCTGATTTTGGTTACAGTGGTATAATAACTATTCCAAATGTAACTAACGATCCTATCATAAATGGAACAAATATTTATATTACAGCAAACTTAGAAATAGCCGCAGATGCAGTTTTAACTCTTAACAATGGAGCAATAATTCAGCAGATTGGTGGAATTATTTCTAACTCAGGATCTGTAATTTTAAATTCAGGGTCTCAAATAAAAACTGACGGAACAGCATCTGGTAATTATACTTACAACAGAAATTTAGCAACTACTAACTGGTATTTAGTAACTTCTCCTTTTATAGGACAAGATGTAGATGATTTTGTTACTGCAGAAGGTTTAGAAACTTCTGGCAGCAATATTGCTTTAGCTACTTATACGACCAACGGTAATACTTGGGCTTACTATCAATCTACTGATTCTGGAACTGGTGCTTTCCCTAGCGGAACTGGATATAGTATTAAATTAGTTTCATCAGGAGACGTTACCTTTACAGGTACTTTTCAAGCTAGTGACGTATCTAAGACTTTAACAACTACCGGACAAGGTTATCAATTATTAGGAAATCCTTTTGCATCTCACATTAAAAGTGGTGAAATGTTAAATGCTTCCTCTATTTTAGAAACAAAGACACTATGGGTATGGAATCAATCTACGAGTGCTTATCAATCAAAAAATGTAGGTAGTGCTTTTAAATTAGCTCCTACTCAAGGTTTCATTATTCAATCAGATGGAACTGCAGGGTCATTATCTATAGGTGAATCTTTACAAACTACGACTACTGACACATTTCAAAAGCAACAAATAAATGAGATTTTTAGAATCGATTTAAACCTTACAGATGGGACAACAATTAGGGAGGCCTTTTTGGAATATCGCGAAGGATCTACAACTGGTTTTGATGACGGTTATGATTCACCAATATTTGCTGGTGTTTCAAATCCATTTACAATTTACACACACGCCGTTGCCAACGGTGGGGGAAGAGATTTAGAGATTCAATCCTTACCTGACGATAATTATGAGAATATGATTGTACCTCTTGGGATTAATGCAGTTTCAGGTTCAGAAATTACAATAACGCCCAATATTACAAATATACCAACTGGGATTAAGATATATATTGAAGATAAAGAAGATGAAAGTTTTACATTATTAGAGAATTCATCAAGTTTTAGAACAACGATTTCTTCTGATATGAAAGGGATAGGTCGTTTTTATATTCATACTACGTCAGGCGTTTTAGGTACAGGTGATATCTTACTAAATAATAATTTAAGTGTTTATACTTCAACAAGAACTAATCTTCGAGTTGTTGGCGTTCAAAAAGGAATAGCTAACATTCAACTTTTTGATATTCTTGGTAAACAAGTTCTGAATACATCATTTAAGGGAAGTAATATAAATGATATTGTATTGCCTTTTTTAAATAATGGTATTTATATCGTTAACTTAAAAACAGATTTAGGGATATTAAATAAAAAAATTAGTATCAAATAAACTCAAAATTTTAGAAGATGAAAAAACAAGAAAAAAATAATCAAGATCTATCGCGCAAAGATGCTATTAAAAAGATTGGGTTTTATGGAAAATATGTAGCATTAACTGCTATGGGTACTTATATATTATTGAATCCTAAAACAGCCCAGGCCGGAAGTACTCTTACGGATCCAGGAGGTGGGTTTTAGGGGTGTAGTAGTATAAAACTATTAATGTGCGGTTATATTATTTTTAATAAATATTAAAAAATAAAACAATTGTTTAGATTAGATAAAGGAACTAGCACCTTCCAATAGAATTTTGAAATATTACAGGATAATGAACGCACGATGAATTGATAGTAATAAAATTAATAGGAATTACTTTCTATACGTACCAATCAAAAATCTAATTTTATTTTAAGTGTGAAATAATCTTATTATAAACAGTAACATAATATTCATGAAACCTTGGAAGCAAAACGTTTTCAAGGTTTTTTGTTTCTTTTAGTACTTTTAAGTCCCATAATTCTAAACCAGCAACTTCTTCTGGTTGCATTGTAAGCTCAGAAATGGGTGTTTTTAATTCAGCAATAAAAACATGATGGTGTTCATTATCTTGTATACCATTTTCATGGTTAACTTGATGAATTCTTGTTCCAATTTTAATGAAGTCTTTATCTTCCAGTATTAAGCCAATTTCTTCAAAAACTTCTCTTTTAGCTCCTTCTAATACCTCTTCACCAGCACCAATATGTCCAGCCACAGAAATGTCCCAAATTCCTGGGAACACTTTTTTTGTAAGCGCTCTTTTTTGAAGTAGTATTTTTTTATCCGAAGTAAAGAACCAAATATGCGCAGTTGCATGAAACCAGCCGTTTTTATGTGCTTCAGATTTTAAAGCAGTTTTGCCTGTTGATTTCCCTTCAGGGGTTAAAATATCAATGAGTTCGTCCATATGAAAAGAAAAACGTTATTGTAAAAAAGATAAACTACCCCATAAAAGAAGATTGCTTGCTCATTATTTTTCACAATAACGCGTTGTTATTTATTCAAAATAAGAAAAAGTTTCTCCTCCTTTGATATTTAAAAGTGTTTCATAAATCATTTTAATCACATTTTCTACATCATCTCTGTGTACCATTTCTACAGTGGTATGCATGTAACGTAATGGTAATGATATTAGCGCAGAAGCTACACCACCATTGCTATATGCAAAAGCATCTGTATCTGTACCTGTTGCTCTAGACAAAGCAGAGCGCTGAAAAGGAATCTTGTTCGCTTCTGCAGTTTCTGTTATTAGATCACGTAATTTTTGCTGCACAGCTGGCGCATAAGCAACAACTGGTCCTTTCCCCATTTCTAAAAGACCTTCCTTTTTCTTATCAATCATTGGAGTTGTTGTATCATGTGTTACATCTGTTACAATAGCAACATTTGGTTGTATGGTCTGTGTAATCATTTCAGCTCCACGCAATCCTATTTCTTCCTGTACAGAGTTTGTAATATATAGCCCGAAAGGCAATTCTTTTTTATTTTCTTTTAATAAACGCGCAACTTCAGCAATCATAAACCCGCCCATTCTGTTGTCTAAAGCTCTACAAACAAATTTGTCTCCATTTAAAATATGAAATTCATCTGGATAGGTGATAACGCAACCTACATGTATGCCTAAATCTTCAACTTCCTTTTTAGTTGCGCAACCTGTATCAATAAAAATGTTATCTGGTTTTGGTGCTTCTTCTTTTCCTTTATCTCTTGTATGAATTGCTGGCCAACCGAAAACTCCTTTTACAATTCCGTTTTTAGTATGAATATTTACAATTTTACTTGGAGCAATTTGATGATCTGAACCACCATTTCTAATCACATAAATCAATCCATTATCAGATATGTAATTCACATACCAAGAGATTTCATCTGCATGTCCTTCAATGACTACTTTGTATTTTGCATCCGGATTTATAACTCCAACTGCAGAGCCATAAGTGTCTGTAATAAAAGTATCTACGTATGGTTTTAAATAATCCATCCAAATTTTCTGTCCTTCCCATTCATAACCAGTAGGAGCAGCATTATTTAAATATTTCTCTAAAAATGTAAGTGATCCTTTATTTAAGATTGATTTTTTTGCCATTATTTATGAGTTTAAAAAGTTGTGATTTTCTAATTTCTTTGTTAATTGTCAAAAATAAAGCGATTTTTCAGGAATTACATTAAAAAAATCATAAAAAAGTGTAACAAAAGGTATTATTTTTACACTTATTAAAAAAGTAAATATCACTAAATCAAAAAAGATGAAGCTAGTACTTAAGAACCTTACAAAAACATATAAAAACGGTGTAAAAGCAATTGACAATTTAAGCATAGAAATTGGTACAGGAATGTTTGGTTTGTTAGGACCTAATGGTGCCGGAAAATCTTCTTTAATGCGAACGATTGCAACTTTGCAAAGTCCGGATTCTGGTGCGATTACTTTTGGAGATATTGATGTTTTAGAAGACAATATGTCTCTAAGAAAAGTATTAGGTTATTTGCCACAGTCTTTTGGTGTGTATCCTAAGATGTCTGCGGAAGAATTACTAGATTATTTTGCTACGTTAAAAGGAATTTCAAATAGTACAGAAAGAAAAGCTATTGTAAAAGAAGTTTTAGAAATAACCAATTTATACGACGTAAGACGTAAGAATGTAGCTGGTTATTCTGGCGGAATGAAACAACGTTTTGGTATTGCACAATTGTTATTAAATCACCCTAAATTAATTATTGTAGATGAACCAACTGCCGGTTTAGACCCTGCGGAAAGACATCGTTTTTTAAATGTTTTACGTGAAGTAGGTAGCAATTGTACAGTTATTTTTTCTACACATATTGTAGAAGATGTAAAAGAATTGTGCAATGAAATGGCAATTTTGAATGGCGGTAAAATTTTAAAGCATTCGACGCCACAGGAAGCAACTAGAGAATTAGAAAATACCATTTGGACAAAAATCATTGAAAAAGATGATTTAGAAGAAAACATGAAAATATATAACGTGTTATCTCGAAACTTCAATCCAGACAATACCTTAAATATTAGAGTACATTCAGAAACAAAACCTTCTGATAACTTTGTTCCTTCAGAGCCGCAATTAGACGATGTATATTTTTTCGCTTTAAAACAAGATGAACCGGTTATTGCATAGTCATTTCAATTACACAATTTAACTGTTCAACTTTTACACAATACTTATGTTTTTAACAATATTTAAAAAAGAATTAAAATACTGGTTTAACAAACCCGTATTTTATATATATGCAGCCATATTTTTAGTGCTGTCATTTTTAATATCTGCAACTACTGCAGGTATTTTTGATGGGTTTACAGGAACCACTGGTTCTTCTAAAATTGTAAATTCACCAATTAATGTAACGGGCTTATTTAACGGCTTTACTACTTTAATTTTCTTTTTATTTCCCTCTATTATTGGTGTTTCAATTTATAGAGATTTTAAAAGTGAAATGCATACGATCTTATATTCATATCCGTTTACAAAGGCCAATTATTTATTTGCTAAGTTTTTTAGCGGAATTTTAGTGGTTTCTGCTATTGTTTTGGTGATTGCAGTAGGAATGATTATTGGTTTTCGTTTTCCAGGAACCAATTCAGAAATTGTAGGCAATTTTAATGGGATGAGTTATTTGCAGTCCTATTTAATATATATATTACCAAACGTATTATTTTTTGGTGCGGTAGTTTTTGCAGTGGTTACTTTTTCTAGAAATATTGCAGCAGGTTTTATTACGGTCATTATTTTATTGTTCGCACAAGGAGCTGTGGCTAATATCTTATCAGAACCAGAACAAGCAGGTTTATTGGCTATTTTAGACCCTTTTGGTTCTTCTGCACTGTCGTATTACACAAAGTATTGGACAGTCTCTGAACAGAACCAGTTGCAAATTCCCATAAAAGAATTAATTATATACAACAGATTGCTATGGTTAATAGTTTCATCTGTAATATTTGGGTTGGTTTATAAATACTTTAAATTCAGTCAGAATGCAATTTCTATTTCTTTCAGAAAGACAAAATCTGAGAGAGTTACAAAGATAAATTTTAGCGGAATAACAAGAATAGTCTTACCAATAGTAAGGCAAGATTTTTCTTTTGGTCAGAATTTAAAAACAATGTGGAAATTATCTAATATCGATTTTAAATATATTTTTAAGAGTTTGCCATTTATTTGTATCCTTATTGTGGGGGTTTTAATGTTGGTTGGTACTTTATTTAGCTCTGGAGAAATATTTGGAACAAACACACTTCCTGTGACATGGCAAATGTTAGGTGGCGGAAATGTTTTTAGTGTTCTCGTATTAAATGTTTGTACTTTTTTATATGCAGGTATGTTATTACAAAGAGCAAGAACTGCCAAAATAAATCATTTAGTAGATAGTACACCCATACCAAATTGGACGTTACTGTTTTCTAAACTAATTGCATTGTTAAAAATGCAGCTAGTTTTATTGCTCGTAATTATGGTTTCTGGAATGTTGTTTCAAGTATATAAAGGGTATTATGATTTTGAAATTGGGCATTACTTAAAAGAGCTATTTGGTTTAAAATTCTTGAATTATGCAGTTTGGGCTTTGCTTGCGATTTTTATTCAAACATTGGTTAAAAATCAATATTTAGGATTCTTTATTTTATTGATACTTGCTATTGGTATTCCATTTTTATCTTTAATAGGTATTGAGAATTCGGTTTTAAAATATAATGAAGGTCCGAGTTATAGTTATTCAGATATGAATGGTTATGGTTCTGATTTGTCTCGATATTTATGGTATAAGCTTTATTGGGTTTTGGGAGGTACGTTGCTCTTAATTTTGAGTTTATTAATGTGGGTCAGAGGTTTGCCAAATTCTTTTGCAGAAAGAATTTACATAGCAAAACAACGTTTTACAGTTCCTAAAAGAGTGAGTTTAGTAGTTGCTTTAATTGCATTTTTAGCTTTAGGAGGTACTATTTTTTCAGAAACAAGATCTAAAGATAAGAACTCAGCTTCTAAGCAAGCAGAGTTAAATGCTGTTAAATGGGAGAAAACCTATAAAAAATATGAAAATTATAAGCAACCCAGAATTGTAGCTGTAAATGCAAATGTGGCCATTTTTCCAAAGAAAAAAACCTACAAAGCAAGTGCTGTTTTTACAATGGTAAATAAAACAAATAAAGCAATAGACAGTGTTTTCTTAAACCACAATTCTTTAAAAAGCACCTTTGAATTTAATAGGCCAAATAACTTAGTGCTAGAAGACACGGTTTTTCATTTTGATATATATTCTTTTGTTGAAAGCATACAACCAGGAGATTCTTTGCAGTTAACAGTGCATGTAAAGAGCAAAGAAAACACAATGTTTCAGCGTAAATCGCCAATTATAGCGAACGGAACGTTTATAAATAACTCCATGTTTCCTACCTTAGGATATTCGGCTAGCGGAGAATTAACAGATGATAAAACACGTAAGAAATATAATTTACCAGTAAATAATTTACGTCCGCATCCTTCAGATGCAAGCGCTTTAGGAAATACCTATATTTCTAAAGATTCTGATTGGATTGATTTTGAGGCAACGGTTTCTACTTCTGAAGATCAAATTGCAATTGCACCCGGTTATTTGCAAAAAGAATGGATTGAAAATGGTCGTAAATACTTCCATTATAAAATGGATAGTAAAATTTTAAATTTTTATGCTTTTAATTCTGCTAGATATGAAGTTAAAAAAGAAATGTGGAAGGGTATTAGTTTAGAGATTTACTATCATAAACCACATGTGTATAATTTAGATAGAATGTTAAAAGGAATGAAGGCTTCGCTGGCTTATAATGCGAAGAACTTTAGTCCGTATACACATAAGCAGTTAAGAATTATAGAGTTCCCGAGAACTGCAGGTACCTTTGCACAAGCTTTTGCAAATACGATTCCTTTTTCAGAGGGCTTTGGTTTTATAGCAGATGTAGATGATGAAAATGAAGATGGTGTAGATTACCCTTTTGCAGTAACGGTTCATGAAGTTGCTCATCAATGGTGGGCGCATCAAGTAATTGGAGCAGACGTTTTAGGGGCCACTATGTTATCTGAAAGTATGTCTGAATATGTTTCTTTAAAAGTTTTAGAACACCAGCACGGTAAACCTAAAATGCGTACTTTTTTGAAAGAGGCACTAGATGGTTATTTATTGCAGCGAACTTTAGAGTCTAAAAGAGAAAATCCGCTGATGTATAATGACGGGCAAGGGTATATTCGGTATCAAAAAGGTTCTTTAGTCTTTTACGCTTTAAGTGATTATATTGGAGAAGAAAAATTAAATGGAGCCTTAAAAAGATATGTAGAAAAGGTGAGGTTTCAAGAACCACCGTATACGACTTCAATAGAAATGGTGGATTATATTAGAGAAGTAACTCCAGATTCTTTAAGTTATGTAATTAAAGATATGTTTGAAACCATAACACTTTATAAAAATAGAATTGTGGATTTGAAATCTACTGCCTTAGAAAATGGAAAATACGAGGTAGCTATAGAATTTGAAGTTTCTAAATATAGAAATGATGAAAAAGGGAAAAAGTATTATGGTGAAAAGGTAGGCGATACTTTAAGCTACAAAACAGAGAAGATGAGTAAACCTCTTTTATCTGTGCCTTTAGCAGATTACATAGATTTGGGTATCTTTTCTGAGGAAGAAATAGACGGGAAAAAGAAAGAAAAGCAATTGTATTTTAAGAAACATAAAATTACACAGATACATAATAAGATTACTTTAATTGTAGATGAAAAACCCACAGAAGTAGGTATAGATCCTTACAATAAATTAATAGATACAAAGTCTGACGACAACAGAAGAAAGTTTTAAGAAGGTGTAAAAGCATCATATAAATGAAGAGAATAGTTGTTTTTTTGATTTTAATTAGTAGTGTGTTTTCTTGTGAAAAAGGAAAAGAAATGCAATTAAATTTTTTAAGTGAGTATGTTCTTAAAGATACTGTTTCTTTTAAAAATAGACCAATTGGTGGTCTTTCTGGTTTAGATTATAGTAATGGTTTTTATTATTTTGTTGTGGACGATACAAAAGCTCCAAGATTTTTAAAAGGTACTATTGAAATCGAAAAAAGAAGAATAACAGGAGTTAATTTTGAAAAGGTGATTGTATTAAAAGATTCAAGCACCAATTTTTACAATGAAAATACGCTGGATTTAGAATCTATTTTTGTGGATGAAGAAAAGCAACACATCAATTTTTCTAGCGAAGGTGCTATTCGAAAAGGAAGAAGACCCACTATATTTACTACAGACTTTTCTGGGAAATTTATTTCTGAGTACCCATTTCCAAAAAGCCTGCAGAATTTAGAAAACATAAAACACAATGGAGTTTTAGAAGGCTCTTCTAAAAGTATCGATAAAAAAGGGTTTTGGGCTGTTATGGAGGCTCCTCTAAAAAATGATGGAGTTGAACCGGGTTTTACTAAAACACAATCTCCCGTTAGAATTACTTATTTTAACACAGTAACTAAAAAAGCCACTAAACAATTTGCCTATCAATTAGAACCAATTACTAAGGTTGCTAAAGGAAATATAAATTTAAACGGAGTTACTGCAATTTTAGAATATGAAGAAAATAAATTTTTTATCATTGAAAGAACTTATCAAAACGGATACGGTGCTTATGGCAATATAATACGAATTTTTGATGCAGAAATAACTTTAGAAACCACCAACATTTTAGGTTCTGGTGGATTAATAAATTCTAAATTCACGCCGCTAACAAAAAGGTTACTTGTAAACTTTGAAGATTTTAAAGAGCATTTAACTGAAGGAATTATAGACAATATAGAAGGTATTACTTTGGGGCCCGTTTTAGAAAATGGCAATCAGTCTCTTGTGTTGGTCTCAGATGATAATTTTCAGTTATACGGAAAACAATTAAATCAGTTTATATTATTAGAAATAGTAAAAGAATAATTACTATTTTTATATTCTCAATTTTAATGATAAATGATGTTTCAAGGCTTTAAGGAAACTGTTTTAAAAAAGAAGTTAAATCAGTTATTATCTCAGACAGATAATAGGCGCACACCATCTATAGAAAAAATAAAGTCGATAGCTATTATTTCTACTGAAGATATTTCTTCTGAAATAGATTTACAAAAAGAGATTGAAATTATTTTAGAATCTAGAAATATTAGGATTTATAGTCTACGAAAGTTTAATAAAACTGATGAATTTTCCTACAAACACTTCACGAAAAAAAATGTAAACTGGACAGGACAATTTACGGAAGAAAGCTTTAAATGTTTCTTAGAAGAACCCTTTGATTTGTTAATTGGATATTTCAATAAAAATAATCTGTATTTAGAACGTGCAGTCTTAGAATCAAAAGCACAATTTAAAGTTGGTTTTGCAGGTGTAAATTCTAAATTATACGAGATAGAAATTTCAGAAAAAACACAAAATATAACAAGATTTACTTCAGAATTAAAAAGATATCTTCAAATTCTTAAAAAGCTATAAAATTAAACTTTCCATATAAAGTTGTTTATTCTTGCTATGCGATGATAAATCCGTTTTATAAATCAATCTTAATATTGTAGTTTTGTGCCATTAAATAGATAGAAATGCAAAAATTTGTAGGAACGGGAGTGGCCTTAATTACCCCTTTTAAAGAAGATTTAAGTGTAGATTTTGATGCACTGGTAAAGTTGGTTAATTTCAATATAGATAATGGAATTAACTATTTGGTTATAAATGGTACAACTGCAGAAAGCGCAACAATATCTAAAGAAGAAAAACTTCGAATTATAGCTATTATTATAAAAACGAATGCAGGTAGAGTGCCATTAGTATTGGGAATAGGTGGTAATAATACCTTAGAAGTTATCAAAGAGATACAGACAACAGATTTAAGTAATATTGATGGTGTTTTATCTGTAGTGCCCTATTATAGTAAGCCAACTCAAGAGGGTTTTTATCAGCATTTTAAAGCATTAGCTGAGGTAAGTGATGTGCCAATTATTTTGTATAATGTTCCTGGTAGAACAGCAAAAAATATGAGTGCAGTTACTACTATTCGTTTGGCAAATGATTTTGAAAATATTGTTGGTATTAAAGAGGCTGGAAATAATATGCAGCAATATTTAGAGTTGTTAAAAAATAAACCAACCGGTTTTTTAATTATTTCTGGTGATGATGATTTGGCTTTAGGTATAACTTTGGCAGGAGGTTCTGGAGTTATTTCTGTAATTGGTCAAGCATATCCAAAAGAATTCTCTACCTTAATAAATTGCGGTCTAGAAGGTAAAAATAAAGAGGGATATGCCATTCATTTTAAAATGATGGCCATAATTGATGCTATTTTTGAAGAGAACAACCCCGCAGGAATAAAAACAGTATTGCAAGCATTAGCAATTTGTGTGAATACAGTTCGTTTGCCTTTGGTAAAAGCAAGTGCACAGCTAGAGGAGAAAATAGTCCGTTTTGTTAAAAGTTTTTAGTTTTAGAACGAAACAGAAAAATGAAAGCTGTGGTATTTTATAAGAAAGTGCATAATAATATGTAAATTTGAGTTGAAAATAAAACACAAAAATATGTTGTCACCTATTATAGAAGAAGCACTTAACAAACAAATTAAGGTAGAAGCACAATCATCTCAAGTGTATTTATCCATGGCTTCTTGGGCAGAGGTTTTAGGTTTTGAAGGGGTTGCAAAATTTATGTATGCACATTCAGACGAAGAAAGAATGCACATGTTAAAGTTGGTGAAATTTGTAAATGAACGTGGCGGACATGCAAAAATATCTCAATTAGAGGCGCCACCAGTGCAGTTTGGTTCTTTTAAAGAAATGTTTCAAGAACTATTTAACCATGAGGTAAAAGTATCCGAGCATATCAATGATTTAATTGATATTTGTTTGCAAGAAAAAGACCACGCAACGCATAATTTTTTACAATGGTATGTGTCAGAGCAGATAGAAGAAGAAGCACTTGCGCGAAATATCTTAGACAAAATTAATTTGATAGGAGATGATAAAGGTGGTTTTTATCTTTTTGATAATGATATAAAATCTTTGGTAGCAGTAACCCCAAAACAGCTGTAAGATTAACATATTTTTAGTATCAAATAAGGGTTAATGTCTTCTTTTTTTATGCATTATTGCAGTATACTAGTAAGTGTGTTGAAAAACGTTTTATTAATCCCTGTCTCTTATACACATCTCCGAG
>OJIK01000299.1_pt1 | contig 16045 bp, 14 predicted proteins | sample 1595571 | NCBI WGS metagenome assembly OJIK01 (sample SAMN05416791, study PRJEB24817) | seawater metagenome | isolation source: Sea water | place: Canada:Atlantic | collected 2013-11 | reverse complement strand
CAATAAATTATATACGTTGTTACTTGCAGTTATATTGTTCCGTTTAATATTTACTTTTACTTTTACTTTTCCTTTTCCTTCTCCAATTCAAAATTCAAAATAAGTCCTGGTTTACCCTTAACTGTAGCAGTACAGACTGCTTTTCGTCCTTCTATTTTGAGTATTACAACGTTAATTTTTTGCTCTTGATTTAAATAAATCAATTCATAATTGCATTCTGACTTCCATTCGATCGTTGCTTCCAAAGTTGCAAGACCATCAGCTGATTCTTTTTGAGTTTTTTCAGAACGACTTACATTTGTAGTAGGTAGTTTATAGTTAATTCCTTCTGCTTTAAATGTTCCAATTTTAAAGTCAGTACAAGTTAAATCTTGTGATTTTGTGCAACTCGAAATCATCATAAGTGCAAAAAGGTATCGTATTTTCATATTTTATGCTTAGTTTGATTTCAATATTTTTTAACAGTAATATATTGTTAGTAAAAGTTTCTTTATTCCTTTGTCAAAAACGTTGTTACTACTGAATTCTTATCAGACTCCATTTGGTTAGTCCAACCATCTATCCACCATCTGCCTTTTTCATAATGAAGTTGAATACTAACCAATCCTCTATTATTTGTACTGGTTTCAGGTTCGTATCTTATTTCATATGCGCTCCAAACTTGAACGATATTTCCAAATTGACTCACTTTTCTTTTTAGTTCTTTTTCATAGGAATCTTTTCTCTCGGACATCCTAAATTCGTTTTGTAATACTTCTAATTTGACTAATTCAGCTTTCCCATTTTCATCTAATAAGATTATATGAGCATTTTTAGAATGCGTATATGTATCTCTCTCAAATTCCCAAGGATCACTACTCGAACCAGAATTAACATCATAATATGCTTTTATTATTGCATCTACAGATTTTACGTCTTCTGAGTATTTTTCATCGGTAGTTTGTCCGAAAATTGAATTACAAGCAAAAATTATGCTAATTGAAGTTAGTATTATTTTATTCATATCGATTGGTTTTAAATTGTTTCTAATTGTTTCTAATTGTTTCTATTTCAGAAAGCGATTTTTTTAATTCTGTTAGTGCTTCTAGCATACCAATATTAAGGTTAAGAGTTCTTTTAAAAAAATTTAATCTTCCGTGAATGGCATTCCAAACTTTAAGATTATCAAATAGTTTGCTATAATCAACTTTTGGTCCTCCTTTAGGTCTGTCTTTTGACTTAAACAAATCGCTTGGTAAGTTAAAGTCAGTGTAATTTAAGTTGTTCTGTATAAATGGACTTACATTATTTACATAATCACTATCAAGAAGTTCGTCCCAATTATCACCTCTTTTCAATTCAATTTTCAGCCTTTCAAACTGACTTTTAAGTTTAGGGTCTTTAATTTTAGATAAGTATCCTTTGTTCATGAACTCGTCAAACAATTCCATTGAATAATCATTTGCAAAAGGGATATTAATAGCACCAATTTTAGCTTTAAATTCTTCAATATCATCTTCATTTTTAGTGTTTAAAATATCTAAACAACGCATTAAATTATCACAATTTAAACTTAACTTGTCAATATTACTGCTTTGCAACATAATATCGGTTTCTAATGCAGTAACAAGCTTGGTATAGTATGCATTTATGATATTTTTTTCTACACGTAGTTGATTCCAATTGCTGACTTGTAGGGCAATTAAAATTCCAATTACCACCAAGACAATTTCTCCTATGGCATATTTAAAATACTTTTCAGTTTTATTTTCCATAAGTAAGTTTTGGCGAATTTTTCTAAAGAATTTTATCATTAGTTGATTTTTGGGTATAAGGAAGCACAACATGTTTTTATATGGTCTGTTGCGTCGTTTAAGCATCTAATTTAATAAATAATTACCGACCAAGAAAGTCCGTGAGGACTTTCTTAAGTGCACAAAAAGCAAGTAATTAATTATACATAGTGTTCTCTGTAGTTTTCTATCAAAAACAATTAAATATTTAATTAAATGATTTTAATTGGACTTTAAAATTTTAAATACCTGATTACCTAATTTCAGGTAGTATATATTAGGCGATAAATTTGATAAATCAATCTCTTGATTATTTGTTTTAATTGTTCCAATAATCAATAGCTTTCCTAAAGAAGAAAACAATTCATAATTCAATTCCTCAGAAAAGTTCAATGACAAATTAATTTTTGAATTGGTTGGATTTGGATAGATGATCACTTGTCTATTATCAAATTTATTGACAGACAATGTTCCATTAATGTCAAATCTCGAAAAGAACTGCCAAATTTCCATTGAAGCATTAATATCATAGTTTGTTCCCGGGAAATTAAAAGCTGAGCCTGGCCAAGTATGACCGCCTCCTATAACTTTCATGTGCTCTGTAGTTAAGCCATTATCACCATCTATGTAAACAATATGTTCGACGGTGCTTCCATCTGAAGGATCTATATCTGCAAGAGCCTTAGTTGTTGGGTTCGTTTCACAATTATTATAATTTGCCCAGTAAGATATAACATCTTCAATGGATCGTGTCCAAGTATCACCATTATAAGGCACAGTGCTATCACTTGTACCATGAATTTGTAGAATTGGTGTTGGGTGTTGAGCATTACACGCATTATAAGTTTCTGGAGTCATGGAGCCTGTAACAGAGGCCACAGCCGCGATTTTTTCGCTCAATTGACAAGCCAACAAAAAACTCATATATCCACCATTAGACATTCCTGTTGCGTATACCCTATCTAAATTAATAGCGTATTGGTTTGCTAATTCATCAATTAATGCTTCAGTAAAACTTACATCGTCTGTCGTACTTCCAATTGTAAAACTCCCTACATTCCAATGCTGATTCCCATTCAATAGAGTGCCTTCAGGATGAACCAAAAGAAAACCTTCTTTATCAGCTATATCACGAAAATCTCCATAAACTAATTGTTGATTTGCATTACTACCAAACCCATGAAAATTTAGAATCAAAGGCACATCTGTATTGCCATCATAAATAGCAGGAATATATAAAATATAGTCTCGCTGAATTCCATCGTGTATCATAGATCCATTAATGGTTTGTTGCGCAGAAATAGAAAAAGCGAACCCTATAAGAAGAAGTAATATAGTTGTATATTTCATATTTAAATTGTTCTTATTCCGTCAATTTAATAAAATGCATATATAATAGTCTTTATTTAATTATTCATTAATTACAGAGAACGTGTTTGTGCATGGCTAGTTGCGTTGGCAAGATTAAAAATACTAAAATAAAACGAACCAGAGGAAAATTGGTAGGTTTTCCGAGTACACACAGACCAAGCAATTGGTTATACGCATTGTTATGCTTTCGTTACATTTTAGGTATTTGTATCAAAAAATAGATAAGCAATAAACAACAAAAAATAAATAGACAGATAAAACAGGTAGAAGTTTCTAAACTTTTTATATTCGAGATTTTCAGGATAGATATTTCCCAAAAGACCCTTAATTTCTTTCCAAAAAAGAGGTTTAATGTTAATTAACCAACTATCCGTTTGATATACGATTTTTCGGAATTTACTTCTATAAAAACTTAATGGTAGTCCCCAAGCCACAAAAAGTATAAACCAAATATTTTTAGTTATAAAATCCATCATCATTTATTTTTTTGGGAACCATGGAAAAAAGGAATTTGTTTTTTGAATGTAATCTCTGTATTGAGGTTTTGACTCTTTTAAAGTTTTTTCAAGTAAGCTCACACCTGATATTTTAATAATCAATAAAGTCATTATAATAGCACCTATTATTTGCCAGTAATTTCCGGCTGCAATACTAAAAATGGCATATGCCCACCATACAGCTGAGTCGCCAAAATAATTTGGATGCCTTGTGTATTTCCAAAACCCTGTGTTTAAGACCTTTCCATTGTTTTTTAAATTACTTTTAAAACGTGCTAATTGAAAATCGCCACCAGCTTCAAAAGTAAATCCAATAAGCCAAACTACAATTCCTATATAATCAAGTGCATTGAGGTTTCCATTACTTGCACTTGAATTAATCCCCAAAAGGGGTAAAGAAACAATCAGAATCAAGGCTCCTTGTAATAAAAACGTTTGGAAAAAACTAAACCACCAATAGCGTTTTGGGCCATAATTTTTTCGGAATTCCTGATATCTAAAATCTTCTCCTTTGCCAATGTTTCTAAATGCAAGATAAATTGCAAGCCTAAGTCCCCAAATACTCACTAAAGTTAAAATCAATATTTTTCTAGCATTTAGTTCTCCTGACATAAATACGTAAAACGTATTAACAACCACAAACCCAAAACCCCAAAAAATATCTACAATACTTACATTTTTTATAAAAATACTCCAAACCCATAATAGAGTTACAAAAGCTAAAATAATTAAGGCTGCTTGAGAAAATAGTGTTATCATAGTTTACTGGTTGGTCATAATGAAGGACAACGTTTTGGCTAAACTGCGTTTTAATGCAGTTTGGGTTTTGTTAGGTACTTTATTTAATTTCTTCAACTTCAATGTAATTTGGTCCACCATCAACTGGATATCCATCAATCTTGTAACCAAAAACAGTTATATTTTGATTAACATAATCATCTAAATGCACAGCGCTGCTTCTTAAAGCGTATCCTGATGCAGTATGTGTTCCATATTGATAAGTAGTCATACCTTGTTCTTGAATTGTTCCTGTTATTTCAATATTATCTGGATTGTCATCTTCTTTATCACATGAAATGAAGGATAAACATATTATTAGTCCTACAAATAGAGATTTGAATAATTTCATAATATTCTTTTTTTAAGTTATATTAATTAGATGCAGAAATTTCGAAATGGTTGCGTCAAATTACTGCCAACTTCTCGTATATGAAAAGTAGCACTGAAAATAGACACTAACTTTACGGGTAAAAACAGCGGCGAATTTTTATATTTTGTTTTACTTTTTTTTATTTTAAAAGCCAGATTTAAAAATTTGGTGACTTTCTAAAAAGGCCCAATCCTTCGTTTTAGCAAAGACTTAATCTAATTTATATATATATTGTTGTGATGCGTTTTTTCTCCGTTCAATTATATTTTTTGCTATTAGGTTTTATAATCATTCTAAAAGATTGGTCTTTATAAATATAATATCCCAACCAGTTATATAGCGCTCTTAATTTACTCTTGAAATTGACAAGTCCCATAATATGAACAAAAATCCAGATTAGCCAAGATAAAAAGCCACTCATAGCATATTTTTGGTTTGGAAAATCTAATACGGCTTTATTTCTTCCGATAATAGCCAAAGAACCTTTGTCTTTGTAACTAAAAGCTTTCCATATTTCTTGATTTTTCAATAAATTATCTGCCAAGTTTTTTGCCTGTTGTATTGCGGGTTGCGCCACCTGCGGATGCCCGTCAGGATAATTTTTATCTCCATTTATTAAAGCACAATCTCCTAAAGCATAAATATTGTCAGATAAATAAACCTTATTAAACTGATCTGTTTTTAATCTTTTACCCTGTCCGAAACTATCTGGATGAAAACCTTCAAATACTTTGGCCTGCACTCCAGCAGCCCAAATTAAATTTTTAGTATCAATGCTCTTTCCGTTAGATAACTGTACACTTTCACCATCAAAATCTTCAACAAAAGTATCCATTAAAAGTCGTACACCATAAGAAGCCAGCTTTTTAGCAGCGTATTTCTGAGCATGCAGAGACATGGATGACAAAACCGCTTTTTGACCGTCTACTAAATAAATATCTCCAAGTTCTTCTTCTTTTAACTCTGGATAATCTTTTATAATTACAGAGCCACTCAACTCTGCTATAATTCCAGAAAGTTCTACACCTGTTGGTCCTGCGCCAGCAATTACAAAAGTTAGGTATTTTTTTCTTTCAGCTGCATTCTCAATTCTTGTTGCTAAGTCTAAACGTGTTAAAATAGTATTTCGCAGTGACAAGGCATCACTTATTGTTTTCATTGGTAAACATTTTTCTTCGATATTTTTATTACCAAAGTAATTTGTTTCCGTACCTGTTGCCATGATTAAAAAATCATATGACAACTCGCCATTATTTAGAATTATCTTGTTCTCGTCGGGCACTACTTTTTCAAGTGAACCTAGTCTGAAACGTACGTTTTTAAAATCACGAAGAATTTTACGAAAAGGATAGCTAATTGCTGATGGCTCCATAAAACCACTAGAAACTTGATATATTAATGGTGCAAAAAAATTATAGTTGTTGCTGTCCACTAAAATAATATCGTGTTTTTTTGAATTCCCTAGGCGTTTGATAAGCTCTAATCCAGCAAAGCCCCCACCAATAACAATAATTTTTTTACGTAAATCCATGCTCTTTAGAAAATAGTTATTTTTAATACACCACAACTTTGTTGTATGTGGTTTGTTGCGTGTTTCAAGTAACTAATTTAGTAAATAAAACACGAACGAAGAAAGTCCGTTTGGACTTTCTTAAATATGCTAAAACTAGCAATTACTCTTACACGGTGTTGGAATACGTTTTTATTTAGCAACGCATATTCATAACTTGTCTTAAATATAATATACACTATTTTCGCAATTTTTATTTTTTTTATAAGCATCTATAAATTTAACGAAACTAAAAGCAACTAGAACACCTTATTTAATCATGAAAAATATACTGTTAATGAATACAATTAGGACTATAATATTTGGTGTTAATTATTTGTTTTGACTCTTGATTTTTTTCTTTCACTTGTTTTGTTGTTTGTAAAGCAACTGCTGAATCACAATCTCGATATTTTTTTTATCACGAGTTTCAAGTGAAGAAATCAGTTGATTAACATCATCTAATGAATAAACTAGTTTTTCTGTTGATTCTTCGTAAGATGTTTGTACGTTTTTAAAAATATTTATGGCATTTGAATTTTCCCCCGACTGGAGGAATTCTGCTAGGTGTTTTACCATATTGGCGTTACTAGGATATTCTTCATCCTTTAAAGTTGTGGTCACTTCTATCATGAATCGTTCTTTTTTTGCAGATGCAGCAGCAAACCAAATTTGATCGGCGTATGCTTCTCCAATTCTTAGGGCGGGCATATGGAATAGATCGGAAACCATTAAAGCACGAGGAGTGAGGATGGCTGTTCCTAATTCGTACTTAAATCTAAAAAAAAGGTTCATTACGCCTACAAGAATAGCATTCCATTGCGGATAGGAAGACGATACTTCAGTTATTTCAACTTGACCCATTATGGTTGATTTACCTGCTTTTAGTTTATTTACAGCAGCGGGCAAGGATTTGTTATCAAGCAAGATTTGATCGTCGTCAATGATTGCAAAAACGGTAGAGTTCATGAGCGCGCTCAGAGCAGCGACATTTTCCTGTTTAGTTTCAAGCTCACGAGCATTGACATTACGTTGAATTCGGGCCACTAATGTTGAAAAATTTCGTTGGTAGACTTCAGCTAAGCCACCCGCTAGTTGTTCAAAAACAAGTTTAACGCGAGGTGTATTACCCTTTAAATCATTTGCTTCGATAAATGTTTTGGCCGCCTTCAGGCTAATGGCAGTAAGCTCTTCAATTGGGTAGAGAGGTTGATTTATCGAAAGTATAATTTCCACTTTCTCAGGCTGAGACCATTTCTGTGAGATGATAGAGTTAAGTGTTTGTAAAAAACTGTCACCCGCACGGTAAATTGGTAGCAAAATAGATATTTTGGGGATATCACGCCATTCGACTGCGTCGGCTATGATAAATTTATCGTTCGCTTCAAGATAATCGGTGATGTTACCAACCCAGCATTTCGCTGAAAAAATCTGTTCACCCATGAGGACTTTATTTCCTTCACAATCAATTACATAAGTTGTTTTCATGATATTTTATTTTATGAGTTGAACTATTAAATCTTGCAGAGTCTACTAAATATTTTAGGATGGATATCCATACCAACGGCAAAGAAAGTGAAAAGTTGAATAAAAACGATCTATTATACTTTTCATCCATTGGCTTAAATTAACCACAACGTGTTTGTATAAGAATAGTAGCGGATTCAAATTAATTAAATTTTCGGTTAAGCACTTACCACTTTTGTATTTGCTTACTTTCGTTTTAGCTACTAAACTACTATTATTTTTATATATTGTTGTAAACAGTTATTTTATTACCAGTCTTTTAATTGTAGAAATATTTTCTAAATTATTGTCAATTTTTAATAAATAAACTCCAGTATTTAATTCAGGAAGAGATATTGTTGTTGAATTTCCCAAAGTTGATTTTTTTATATTATATATATATTGTCCAATTATATTATAAATATTTATAACATTCTCTCCATTAGCTAAATTCAATATTTTTAAATTACTGCCTGATATTATTGGATTTGGATATATTAATAAGTCTTTATTTGTGTTTTCAAAATTATCTATATTTAGAGTTGAGTGTGTTAAAGCATGAAATGCATTAATTCTTCCATGCCCATAATATTGGTCCCAACCACTTGTGTCATTTGATTCTCCAACTTGATCTTCAGAAGATTCTTCTAAAATTGTCCTTATCTCACTGACAGATAAACTTGGCTCAACTGATAATAATAAAGAAATTAAACCAGCTACATGTGGCGCAGCTTGTGATGTTCCTCCCCAGTATGAATTGTAATTAGTATTTGATGAATAACTTAATCCATAAATGTAATTTCCTGGTGCAACAAAATCTAATTCAGAACCAAAGTTACTTCCACTCGTTGCACTCCAAAAGAAAGGAACACTTCTGGTGTCATCAGGATTTGTTGAGCCAATGGCAAAAGCATTAGTATATTTAGCAGGGTATTCTATCACTGAATTTTGATTTCCAGTTGATACAACTACTGGAACATTGTTATCATATGCGTAATTAATGGCATTTTCTAAAAGTGTTGACGATCCGTTTCCACCGACAGACATATTAATGACTGAAGCTCCATTATCAACAGCATAATAAATAGCTTCTGCCCACCAACTATAAAACCCACTATTGTTATTATCTAATATTTTACAGATCATAATTTTCGAATTCCAATTTACTCCCGCATATCCTATACTATTATTCCCAGATGCAAGAGCAATACCAGTAACATTTGTACCATGCCCGTGGTCATCTGTTGGGTCATTATCATCATTTACAAAATCCCAACCATTTGTATCATCTATATAGTTATTTGAATCTGTGTCAGTACCATTCTGATTTTCATTAGTGTTCATCCAAATTCTTCTAGAAAATTCAGGATGATCTAATTTTGCTCCAGAATCTAATATAGCTACTATTAAATTAGGGTCTCCTTGTGTTATATCCCAAGCTAAATCTGTATCGATATCTGCATCAGTAGTTGAATTTGATAATGAGAATGTCCCGTCATTATAATGTGACCATTGACGATTAAAATTATTGTCATTTGGCGTGGTTTGAAAACCATGACCATTACCAACATAGTTTGGCTCAACATATTCGAATAAACCTGTTTTTTTATACAACTCGATAAGTTCTTCTATGGGTTTGCTTGAATTGAGTTCAAGAATATATGTATCTCTTTCTTTCTTGTTCCCTGTTAGTTCTATTGATTCGATTTTGTTGCTTTTATTCAATAAACTAATGTCTGAATTGTCAAATTTTTGAAGTTTTAAAACTTCACTACTTTTGGGTTTTTTATTTGCTTTAAATTTCACTATCAACTCATTATTATTTTGAGAAAATGAAAAATCACTGAGTAAAAGGCATGATAAGACTAAAATTAATTTCTTCATTTTTTTTTTAATTGTTTACAACGTCTTTGTGTATGATTTTTTGCGTGTTGCAAGCAACTAATTTAGTAAATAATTACCGACCAAGAAAGTCCGCGAGGACTTTCGTAAGTACGCTAGAAACCAGCAATAAATTATATACGGTGTTGTGCTCTCGTTAATCATTAAGTCTTTGTTCTACTAATTTCAGAACATTTAAAATTTCGCTTTTGGTTTCTTCACCTTTCTTTACATAAATTGAATTTTCCACAAACCACATTGTAATCAAATTCACAAACTCACTATCTTCAATTACATCTTTGCCGTTTAGTTTTAATGTTAAAGTGTTGAAAAATTTCCCTTGGCTCGATGAAACCTCGTTAAGTTTTTTATCGTAAAATTCCCCATTGTAAATTAATCTATTGTAATAACGTTCGTATAGATTTGTAATTGCTATTCTTAAAGAACTTGGATTTAGAGAAGCTATTTTACCCGATGACACTGTCGTTGTATATGAACCAGTGTTAGGAAAATAGGTATAATTATCTGATGTAAGGTTGACAAGAAGTTGTTCGATTTTCTCAAAATCTTTTATTGACAGCAATTGGTCTTTTAATTCATTGACTTTGCTTAATTTTTCTTTTTGAAATTTTAATATTTGATCTAATTGTATTAAATCGTTTGTGAGATCGTTTTTGAGATTATTTAAAAAAACAATCTGTTCTCGCTCATTTTTGTTTGTTTCATTCCAATTATTAATTGATAATGCAATCAGAATACCAATAACCACAAGAACAATTTCTCCAATAGCATATTTAAAGTACGTTCCAGTTTTATTTTCCATAAGTAAGTTTTGTCTAATTTTTCTGAAGAACTTTATCATTGGTTAGCGGTTTGTCATAATGAAGCCCAACGGCTAGTATATGAAGTTTTCCGACCGAATGGGAGTAATGGTTTCATAAACATTGTTAGTAGCTTTATTTTTCATCAAATGTAAACTTTAAATGGCTAAACAAATTAGGCGAACCTGGTGTAGTCCATAGAACAGGAAATCCCTTTTTAGGAATACTTATAATAGTACCCATGATGGTGGCACTATTAAGTATAGGTCTCGTTGATTTTAATTCTTTCAATCCTTCAAAATCTATATCATTAGCACTAACTCCTAAAATATCATTAGCTAGATTTAATCTTCTATAAGTATAGCCGAAGCTGCCATCGTTTTTATCTTCATCTATTTCGAAAAGCACAGGAGCATTTTCTTGAAGTGTATGATTAGTATGTGCTATATATTCCTGTTTATTATTGTCTATAACTACAATATTATCTTCCCATGTTTCTACTGAAATCGCAATTTCTCTGTCAGCAATTAAGTAATTCATTGAGCTTCCATAATCCACCTTTTTTAGATATGCAAGAGCTTCAGTAATGTTCTTTGACTCCAGTATTTTTCGTACATTGAATGAAACAGGAATTCCTTTATTAGATACAGGCATATCTATAATTGTATTTATTCCTACCGCAACACCATAATTGTTCACTCCATTTTGACCAATCTGACCAGCAAATGTTTGTTGGAGTATGACTAAATCTGTGTTTGCATTCTTAATTTTTAAGACAGTTACTGCATCTTCGTGATAACTAGGAAGGTCATTATTATGTGTAAGGAAATTTGCTCGATTTTCTCTACCAAAAACACCTATTGTTGTGCAATGTCCTTCATTTTTTTTAAAATGATTACCAGCTACTAAATAAGAATCGAACTCATCAAAACTTTGATACGTGAAAAGTTTATCAAAATCAACTTGAGCTCCATCAACAATTCCTTGAAATTCATTGTATAATTCAGGCAATTGGTCTTTGACTGATTGAATATATCCTTTACCAGTTGCAAAATCAGAAATAGCTTCCTCAGGAACTTTTATAGTTGTATTTTCCTCTATCCAGTTTTCAAAATTTTTCAAAGATCTTTTGATGACAAATTTTAAAGCTGCGCCATGTTGAAAGCCTCTTTCGTACGCAGTATTGCCGTCCAATTCTAAATAGTATATTCCTTGTCTATATTCGACAGTAGGTATTTTTATTTCCTTGATTTCCTTTATTTGTGATACTGTTGAATAGCTAATACTCAGTAAAAGAACAAATAGTAAAGTGTTTTTTTTCATAATTAGAATTTAAACCCTTATTGGGTAGTTTTGTCATTTTATTGCTACTAACGTGTTTGTGTATGATTAATGGCGTGTTTAAGCACCTAATTTAGTAAATAATCACCAATAAAGAAAGTCTCCGAGGACTTTCGTAAATTGGCTAAAACCAAGTAATCATTTATATACGGTGTTGTAATTAGTTTCATTCAATTTAATATTTCCATTTATTTTTAGATTCTTATTTGGTACGCTATGAATAAGCAACTTGAAATAATTAACATGTTTATAGAAGCTCGAATTAGCCATATGAACTTTGAATAGTCAATTTTAGCAAAATCACCTAAAATAGTACACAGACCCAATAAGAGAAAGCAGGGAGTTAATAGCAGTTCAAAATTCCATCGTAATAACATTATTGCTGAATCATGCAAAAAACCACAGAATGTAAATGTTAGTATCAGAGATATTGCAGGAGGAAAAATGATTTTAAGAGGTTTGAAAATATATTTCGCCAGATAATAACTCCATATAGGATTCCAATATTGCCAAAATTTCGAAAATTTTCCAGCTCCCAAAGAGCGAATCATCATATTTCGAAGTGAGTTAGTATCTCCTAATGAAACTCCATTTCTTTTTTTTACGTAATCTGATAAATTCAAATTTTAAATTATTGATTGTTCAGTTAAATTAATTACAACGTATTGGTGTATGATCTCGTTGGTGTGTTTAAGCACCTAATTTAGTAAATAAAAACTGTATAGAAAATCCGCGAGGATTTTACGAAGTAAAAACTTATTAGCAATGAATTATGCACGATGTTGGCTGTAGTTTTATTTACCGTTTAATATTATTCCTTTTGTTGTTGGTCTATTAAATGGGTTACTCAAAAACCTGTTGGCCATTTTATTAAGAAGTTTGTGTTCACTTCTTATCATAAAATGTGTTGCGCCTGGCATTATAAATAATTGTGCTTTTGGAATATTCTGATATATTTCAAGAATATGCTCAAGTTTAATAACATCTTCATCTCCAGCTATGATTAAAATAGGAGATTCAATGTTTAAAAGTTCCTTATTTGTAATGTTAGGATACTTATCCATTAAATTAAATAACGCTCTATTTCTAATAGTTTTCTTTGAGTTATCTCCTTGTTTTATTCTTAATTCTATCTCATTTAGGTCTCTCGTAGTCATAGAAATAGCCCATTGATGAACTGCAGAATTATCAGGCCTCAAATTAGGAGCGATTGATACAAGTTTTTTGACTTTAGATGGATATTTAATTGCTAGTTGCAAACCAATAATTCCACCATCACTTTGTCCAATAATGTATACCGAATCTAATTTTAGGTGATCTATAAATGAATTATAATCTTCAGTAATTACCTTATATGTTAATTCCTCATCTCCATTTTCTGATTTCCCTTGAAATCTACTGTCTGCAATTATAACATAATAATCATTTTTAAAATACTCTATTTGGCATCGACCGCTTTTAACAGAACCTCCATTTCCGTGGATTATTAATAATGGTTGTTTCGTTGAATCTCCGTAAGTTTCATAATACATATTGATTCCATTAACTTGGGCATATTTCCCTGCAGAAGGATTATTTCCGTAATCAATTGTAGTAACACATTCAGATTGTCCAAAGCCAAATGAACAAATTAATATAAGGATTAAAGTAATTATATGTGTTCTCATAATGTGTTTTCGAATTACTAGCAACGTCTCGGCTATGGTTAGTGCGGGAATTAAAAAGCAATTAATTTCCGATTAAGCACTTAGCCAAAACTTTTTATTTTATCTTTTTTATTTCTAAAGCCAAATCAAAAGATTTGGCGGACTTGGTTAAAAGCACTAAAATTTGGGTTAAGCACCAAAACCCGTATTAATTATAGCCATTGTTGTAGCTAGTTTTTTTGTAAAAAAGGGTCAAATTGCTGGATGCCGTTTATGCCATTCTGTGGCTTGTTCAAATTCATAACCCAATCTGCATAAAATAGATTCACTAAATGGAGCTCCCATTAGTTGTAAACTATGAGGATATCCTTCATTCGATTTTCCACATTGAAATGTAATTGCAGGAGTTCCTGCAAGATTAGCAGGTGTAGCAAAGTGCATATTACCAGATGCTTCATAAGGATTAAAAGCTTCCATACCTCCTCTTTGAATTTCATGAGTAATCCCTTCTGGTAAAGTTCCTGCAGGAGCCACTATAACATCAATATTATTAAAAATTTTTAAAAATTCCTTCTTAAATGCCTCTTTAGCTAATTTGGCATCTTCGTAATCTTTTTTAGATACAGATTTACCATAAGCAAGGAAATCACGAAAATACGGTCCATACAAATCTTCTTTTGATGGATAATTAATTTTATGAGCAATCGCAGCCTCTGGTGTGCAGACATTAAACCAAATTCCACCCAGAGCATTTTTGTCCCAAGGAATTTTAAATCTTACAATTTCTGCACCTAATTCCTCCAATTTATCAACTGCATTCAATATGCTGTCAACAATCTCCTTATCAACACCATCGGCAATATAACTTTCATCCAATCCTATTCTGAGGCCATTTATTCCCTTTGTTAGTTCAGCACTTAAATTTGAAGCAGGTTTATTTATAGAGTTTGGATCTTTTTCGTCATAACCACTAATTACATCAAACATAATAGCCGTGTCTTTCACACATCGAGTAAGTGGACCAACATGATCAAGAGAATCACTTAAAGGTAAAACACCATATTTACTAACTCTGCCAAAAGTTGGTTTGAGTCCAACAACGCCATTTGCCATTGAAGGAAAACGAATAGAGCCTCCAGTATCTGTACCAAGTGAACCAAAACATAATCCAGCAGCAGTGGCTACACCAGAACCGCTTGAAGAAGCACCAGCCCAATGTTGCTCTTCCCATGGGTTTATGGGAATTTCAAAGTCACTATGATATCCTGCCATAGCACCTTCAGTAAGATTTAATTTACCCAGAATTATAGCTCCAGCATTCTCTAATTTTTCAAAGACAGTTGCATTATATTCAGGAATAAAGTCCTTATAAAAAGAATGACCTCCAGTTGTTGGAGCATTTTTTGTAAAGATTAAATCTTTTACTGCTATTGGAACACCATGTAAAGGACCTTGATAATTCCCTTTTAATAACTGCTCATCAGCCATCTTAGCTCTTTTTAATGAATATTCACTCATAATAGTAATATAACTATGCAATCTTTTATCAATACTTTCTATACGATCTAATATTAATTGAGTCAATTCAACTGAGCTAATTGTTTTATTTTTAATAAGATCGGCTACCTCATAGAGGTTTTTAAAATGAATATTTGCTAAATTGAAATTCTTAGCTGAAGACATGCAACCAAAAGGAAGTGTAAGCCCAACAATACCTAATCCAATTAAGGAACACATTTCTCTTCTGGAAATACTATTTTTTGAATTATTCATTAGAAATTTAAATTTTAAGGTTAGTTTTTGTTGTTTTTCATCAAATTAACTACAACGGTGATGTATATGGTTAGTTGCGTGGTTAAGCAACTAATTTAGTAAATAATTACCGACCAAGAAAGTCCGCGAGGATTTTCGCAGGTAGACTAGAACTAGCAATTAATTATTCATGTTATTGGCAACTGTTATTTATTTCAATTCAAGTTTATCAATTCTATTACCGACTATAAATTCTTTCATTTCTTTTTCGAGATTATTAAAACCCTCTTGTTCTACTTTCTTTATAATTTCTCCATTTTTCATTAAATAAATTTCATCACAAGTATTCGCTAAAGTTGAAAATATATGAGATGAAATAATTACTGTTTTCTCTAATTTTTTAAATCTCTCTATTATTTCAGTTATGATTAAATTACTTTGTATGTCAACTCCATTAAAAGGCTCGTCTAGAATAAATACATTGTTTTCCTGTAAAAGAATGGCTGTTAAAGCCAATTTCTTTTTCATTCCAGTCGAGTAGGTTGAAGCATATTGATTTAATGGTAAATCAAATATGTTTTTGTCCTCAATATTAATCACCTCTGTTTGTCTTGCGTTGGTTAGTAGTCTTATATATTCTTTTCCAGTAATTTTAGAGAAAAAAAATGGTTCTGTTAATAAAAGTCCTAAATGGTCTTTTATTTTAGTATAGTCTGAAGAGATATGTCCTTTATAGCTGTCTCTTATACACATCTCCGA
>OJIK01000298.1_pt1 | contig 16095 bp, 12 predicted proteins | sample 1595571 | NCBI WGS metagenome assembly OJIK01 (sample SAMN05416791, study PRJEB24817) | seawater metagenome | isolation source: Sea water | place: Canada:Atlantic | collected 2013-11 | reverse complement strand
TCCCAGCAATAGACTCAGCAGCATAATTAACATAGTAGGCTTCAGTACAGACCAGACAATTCGCCATACGCTTACCCCGGCGGCCTGCAGCACTATCAACTCATTGTTGGATGCCAATATTCCAAGCCCGATTAGAGCTCCACCTAGCGCGATAAAAGGCAACAACTCATAGATGCTTGTCGGAAGCGTCAAGCCAATAAAACTAAGAGCATTTATCAGCGAGTAATTTTCATCGGTATCAGAGATCTCTTCGGCTAAACCGAATACTAGATCAACCGAGATGATAAGCGAAACGACAACCAGCATAGCGAGCAGTACGGTGTTACGAATATGGTTATCAATCTTGACCATGGTGCGAGGCTAGCCTTTCCTTGATTTATGAGATAGCCCGTTCAACTAGAACCACCTAGTGCGAACGATCTGCTGAAGCTTGGGAATCGGTAACACAATACTGCTATGCCGATGAACAGAGCATGCACCCACCACATGCCAACTAAAGCCGACAGGTTCTCTGCGGCGATCATATCCCTAGAAAATTGCAGCAACACGAAATAGGCAGCATATAGACAAGCTGCTGGCACCAACTTGCTGTAGCGACCCTGTCGCGGATCAACCTTACTGAGAGGAACCGCAATAAGAGTAATTATAGGAATGAGTAGCAGTGTCGAAATTCGCCACTGCAATTCTGCTTGGTGCTCGGGCAGATCTGAACCAATGAGTTGCATCGTGGTGAGCGACTCTTCTTCCAATAGTGGTTCGATACTGGTCGAATCGGGCAAAAGGATAGATTGCACATCGAACTGACCTATACTGAAATCTAAGGCGCCGGGTGCCCCATCATATTGTAATACATTCTCGAGGCGCATGAAGCGCGCGCCAGTGTCGAGGTCAATCTCAGGCCGCGCCGACTCGGCGACTATAATTCGAGGACTGCTTTGCCCTGCCTCATCTTCGGCGCCACTAACGGCGACAAAGACATTCTGTAGCTTCCGCTCACCGACCGAAGAGGAATCGATACCCTCAGCATAGGTCACGCGATTCCCATCTCCGAAGCTTTGAAATTGCCCTGCGACTATTAGATCCAGCTCCGTAAGCTGATCCTGGTTCTGCTTCAATTGTTCTGTGTTACGCACTCCCCAAGGCGCCAGCTGAAGACTGAGCACTGCCACAATTACCATCACGATCGACGAGGTCCCCAGCGTAGCAAGCAGAAGCTTTCTCTGACTAAACCCGCTACTGATCAGAATTACCATCTCATTGTCTGCGTACATCCTGCCATAGGCTAATAGGATTCCGAGAAAGAGCGCGAGAGGAAGAATAACCAAGAGAAAATCGGGCAATCTATAGAACATGAGCAAGAACAGAACGTCAGATGCTAGCTCTCCAGCTACTGCCTGAGATAGATATTGGATGAAACGGCTGGTTAGCGCCACGACTAGAAGGATTAGTGTGACTGCCGCCATTATTTGCAGAATTTGCTTACTGAGGTAGCGGAATATGATCAAACTGGGGCACGTCCGTTACTTGGAAGAGCCCACAGTTTACTCGAAATAAGGGTGTAACGTTAGGCTGAAAAACTCGGAGTAGCGAATCAAGCGACCTGAGATTCCTGACGCCCGAGTAGTGCCTTAAATGCGGGTGGCACGTCTATGATTTGATGCTTATCGAAGTCAAAGAAGACAACACCCATCTTGCCGTTACAGACCACCGTCTCAAGCGCACTATTAGTGACCTGTAGGCCAATATCAAATCCATAGCGATTAAATCCGCTAACGCCCACATCAATGACAAGCATGTCATTGGCGAACGATTCGGAGCGATATTCAACTGCGAGGTCGGTGACCACCATACCCAAACCAAAGATATTACCTTCGGTAAAGCCAAGACTCGCCAGAAACTGTAATCTAGCCTCGTGCAGGATTTTCACCATCGCTATGCTATCGAGGTGTTTAGCGTAATTCACATCACTGATGCCAATACGACGTTCCATGCTGAACAAAAATTGATCAGGCGGGGTGACCTTTACTCTTGGCATAGTTATTCCTTTAAACGTTATTGCACGAACACTAGTAAGACAGGCATAGAGCGAATTGGTTCAAGATTTTAGTCAATTTACCCTAAAAAAGTGAACTTTTTACCTCTAAATATCGCCCTCTTTCCTTCAGAGCCATCGTTGTTGCTTAAGTGTCTGAATATCATTAGGATTATCTCTCAATAGAATTCAGGCCGGTTTTCGGCCTTAGTAGGGGCTCATCAAAACATGAAGTATTCAATCAAGGCCGGTGCCACAGATAAGATTAATTCCGATTGCATCGCTGTCGTCGTCTGGAACAAGGGGGGCTTAAGCGAGGAAGCACAGCTTGCCGATAAAGTGAGCAATAAAGGCATTAGCAAGATCGTCCACTGCGAAGACTTCACCGGCACGCTGGGTCAGACACAACTCGTGTACAACCCTATTGGCTTAAAGAGCAAGCGCCTGCTGCTAATTGGAGGCGGAGATAGCAAGAAATTAGATGCTAAAAATGCCGCTAAAATGATCACCGCTGGACTCAAGGCTGTGTTTGCATCGAACGCTGCCAGTGTCCACTTTGCTATAGCCAGCCTAGCTGTAAAAGACGAAACCTCTGCATGGGTCTGCCAGCGACTCGCCCAGGAAGCCGAAACAGCTAGCTATAGATACAACGCAACCAAGAGCAAGAAGAGCAAGGCAGTTAGTGCGAATCTAATCAGCGTCTCGCCCAGCAAGGGGGCGCGCAAGAAGTCACTGGAGGAAGCGCTCAAATCTGGCAGCGCAATTGGCGCCGGCATCAATCGTGCACGCCACCTCGGCAATCTGCCCGGCAATGTCTGCACGCCAAGCTATCTAGCTGATGAGGCAGTTGCCTTGGGCAATAAGTACAGCTCAATGAAGGTAAAGATCCTCGGCGAGAAGCAGATGTCCCGACTGAAAATGGGCTCACTGCTTTCAGTCTCCGCCGGCTCCGCTGAAGAAGCAAAGCTGATTGTGATGGAATACAAGGGAGCCAAGGCGGATAGCAAACCCCATGTACTGGTTGGCAAGGGAGTAACCTTCGACACCGGCGGCATCAGTCTGAAAGGCGGTGGCGGGATGGATGAGATGAAATTCGATATGTGTGGAGCGGCGAGTGTTATTGGAGTCATGGCAACTGTTGCTCAACTGAAGTTGCCTATAAATATAGTCGGCCTAGTTGGCGCTGTTGAGAACATGCCTAGCAGCACTGCAACCAAACCCGGTGATATCGTAACCAGCATGGCCGGCAAGACTATCGAAGTGCTCAATACTGATGCCGAAGGCCGCCTCGTATTGTGCGATGTACTCACCTACGCAGAACGCTACAAGCCGCGTAGTGTTATCGATATTGCGACGCTAACTGGAGCCGCGGTTGCGACATTTGGATTCCATGTAAGCGCCCTACTCAGTAACGATGATAAATTGACTGAAGAGTTAATCGACTGCGGTAAGAGCAGCCTCGACCGCGTCTGGCCACTGCCGCTGTGGGAGGAATACCAACCCCTGCTGAACAGCAATTTTGCAGATATCGCCAACATTGGCGGCCCTCGAGCGGGAACCATCACTGCCGCTTGCTTCCTTTCTAGATTCGCAGAGAAATTTAAATGGGCGCATCTCGATATTGCCGGTAGTGCTTGGCACTCAGGTGCACACAAGGGCGCTACCGGACGCCCTGTCGCATTATTGGTTGAATATTTAAGCCAGCAAAAAGCCTAAACAAACTACAGCAGAACCTAAAAGCCGTGACTCAAGTTAATTTCTACACACTCCCAAGCAGCGAGGCACATTCTCGACTGCTGTTTGTGTGTAGGCTGACGGAAAAAGCCTACTCACTCGGTCATCGCATTCATATTCAGACAGAATCTGACCAGCAGTCGAAATTGCTAGACGATCTGCTCTGGCAGTATGCACCCAGCAGCTTCATCCCCCATAGAACACTAGATGGCAGCAGCGACAGCCTAGACCTCGTGTCTCTAGGCACAAGCCTGACGGGAACCAAACATGCCGATGTATTGATTAATCTTGGCAAGCAAGCAAGCCAGGCGGGAGACCAGTTCACTCGCATTAATGAAGTCATCAGTGCTAACCCCGAGAGTCTAGAGCAAGGTCGGGATAGGTATCGCGACTATAAGGGAAAGGATTACCAGATCGAAACCTTCAAACTCTGAATTCTCGACAGCTGGTCAACCGCTTAATCCGGCAAAGCCCTGTGTGATCATGTATAATTATGCCTTTTTTAAGCAGGGCAAACACTCATCAGTATGGACAAGACCTACCAACCAAAACAGCTGGAAAATCAGTGGTATAAGACCTGGGAAGAGCGTGGCTATTTCGCACCTCAAGACGATGGCGACCCCTATTGCATTGTCATCCCACCTCCTAACGTTACTGGCCGACTCCACATGGGTCATGGTTTCCAGAATGCGATTATGGATGCACTCATCCGCTATCACCGCATGCTCGGCCGCTCGGCGCTTTGGCAGGTCGGTACCGATCACGCTGGTATCGCAACGCAAATGGTTGTGGAGCGAAAGTTAAATGCAGCTGGCTCCTCGCGTCAGGAAATTGGCCGCGAACAATTCGTTAAGAAAGTATGGGACTGGAAAGAAGAGTCTGGCGGCATAATCACCGAGCAGATTCGCCGCCTTGGATCCTCGCTAGACTGGACTCGCGAACGCTTTACCATGGACGAACAACTCTCATCCGTAGTCGAAAAAGTTTTCATCGAACTCTATGAAGAGGGTTTGATATATCGCGGCAATCGCCTCGTTAACTGGGACCCGCAACTACTTACTGCCGTTTCCGATCTAGAAGTTATCTCCGAGGAAGAAGATGGTTCACTGTGGCATTTCCGCTATCCACTAGCGGACGATTCAAGCCGTCATGTGATTATTGCAACAACTAGACCAGAAACTTTATTGGGCGATAGCGCTATAGCAGTAAACGCAGATGATGAGCGCTATAAAAATCTAGTCGGAAAATTTGTTGAACTGCCACTTTGCGACAGACAGATACCGATAATTGCCGATGACTATGCCGACCCCGAATTTGGAACAGGCTGCGTAAAAATCACGCCAGCACATGATTTCAATGACTACGAAGTGGGCAAACGCAATAACTTAGAAGTCATCAATATCCTCACTGACAACGCCTGCATAAATGAGAACGCACCGGCCGTGTATCAAGGTCTAGATCGATTTGAGGCGCGCAAGAAGATTGTCGAGGACATGGAAGCACTGGGGCTAGTCGATAAGATCGAACCACATAAATTGAAAGTACCCAGAGGCGATCGCAGCGGCGTAATCATCGAACCTTATCTGACTCACCAATGGTATGTCGCAGTTCAGTCATTAGCCGACCCAGCAATAAAGGCAGTCGAGGATGGTGACATAGAATTTGTGCCCAAGAATTGGGAGAATACCTACTTTGCCTGGATGCGAAACATTCAGGACTGGTGCATCAGTCGACAGCTTTGGTGGGGACATCGCATCCCAGCCTGGTATGACGAAGATGGAAAAGTCTATGTTGGAAAGACTGAGGCTGATATTAGGCAGAAGCACGACTTGGGTGCTGATATTTCACTTCGCCAAGATGAAGATGTCTTAGACACTTGGTTTTCCTCCGCCTTATGGACCTTCTCTACCTTGGGCTGGCCGGATGAGCGCAAGTTCTTCGATCGCTTCCATCCTACTGACGTTCTAGTGACCGGCTTCGACATCATATTTTTCTGGGTCGCACGCATGATCATGATGACCCTAAAATTCACCGGCGAGATCCCATTCAAGAAAGTGTACATCACTGGACTGGTCAAAGATGAGCAGGGGCAGAAGATGTCCAAGTCCAAAGGGAACATACTCGACCCAATCGACCTCATTGATGGCATTGAACTTGAGGAGCTAGTGGAAAAGCGAACGGCAGATATGATGCAGCCGCAGCTCAAAGCTAAGATCGAAAAGCTTACCCGCGATGCATTTCCCGAAGGTATCGCCGGCTACGGAACCGATGCCCTGCGTTTCACTTTTTATTCTCTAGCTTCAACGGGTCGAGATATTAAATTCGACTTGGGCCGAACTGAAGGCTATCGAAATTTCTGCAACAAGATTTGGAATGCTGCACGCTACGTACTCATGAACTGTGAGGACAAAGCAGTTGTGGATGGTTCTAGCGTATCGCCTGCGCATCTTTCCATTGCCGACAAATGGATCAGCAGCCGCTTCGAACAGACAGCATCTAACATCGAAGAATACATGGAAAGCTACCGATTCGATCTAGCAGCCCAGTCTCTGCAGGAATTTATCTGGAATGAGTATTGCGATTGGTATGTCGAACTTTCTAAACCAGTATTATGGGACGAAGAAAATAATCCGAACGAGGCTCAGGCAACACGTTGGATGTTGCTGAACATCATGGAAAAGAGTCTTAGATTATTGCATCCCTTCATGCCCTATATCACAGAAGAGATTTGGCAGCGTATTGCTCCTTTGCTGAACATTGACGGCGAGAGCATCATGCTGCAGCCCTATCCGCAACCTGATGAGACAAACGTCGATCTGAATGCTGAACAGGGCATAGAGTGGATTAAAGGCATCATTGTTGCTATTCGAAACATCCGCGGTGAGATGGATATCTCTCCCGCCAAGGCCATTCCAGTTTTTCTCAACAAGGGAACCGCGAGCGATCAGTCTAGGCTCGAAGAATACCGCCCGTATCTTGAGAAACTAGCAAAGCTAGAAAGCATTCAATGGCTCAAACCTGACGAGGAAGTGCCGGCTGCGGCGACTCAACTCCATGGCGATGTCGAAATCCTGGTACCGATGGCAGGCCTTATCGATGTCGAAGCGGAACGTGCTCGCTTGGAGAAAGAGATAGCTAAGCTAGAATCAGGCATGAAGGCTGTATCTTCGAAACTGAACAATAAGAAGTTTATGGATAAAGCTCCGGAAGCGGTAGTTGCAAAGGAGCGTGGAAAAGCAGAGCAGATGTCGAATGCATTGACGGCGCTGCAGGAAAAACTTGAAGAGCTAATTAATATGTGAGGTTGGGTGAATGCGGAGAATACGGTTTTAGTCGCGCAGCTCGCGAGGCATACTGAAGACGATGTTCTCCTCAACCCCTTCTAACTCTTCTGGCTCTTGATTGCAGATCTCACGGAGTCGCTCTACTACCTGCTGCACCAGAACCTCCGGCGCCGAAGCTCCAGCGGTAATACCAAACTTCGACTTGCCATCGAACCATTGCGGGTCAATGTCCTCGACACTATCGATAAGATAAGATTCACAACCCAGTCTTTCGGCCAATTCCTTCAGCCGATTTGAGTTCGAGCTGTTCGGCGAACCTACCACGAGTAATAGCTCACACTCTAGCGCTAGTTGCTTAACAGCGTCCTGTCTATTCTGTGTCGCATAGCAAATATCTTTCTTACGCGGCCCTTTGATCGATGGGAATCTCTCCCGCAGCGCATCGATGACTTTGGAAGTGTCGTCCATAGACAAGGTAGTTTGAGTTACATAACTCAAATTTTCGGGATTATTCACCTCGAGCTTCTTCGCATCATCCGCGGACTCTACCAAGTAGATCTGACCGCCAGCGGATTTATCGTATTGGCCCATTGTGCCTTCAACTTCCGGATGGAATTGATGACCAATTAATACGCACTCGCCTCCTTCGGAACTAAACTTCGCCACTTCAAGGTGCACCTTAGTCACTAGCGGGCAGGTTGCATCGAATATCTTATAACCTTTTTTACGCGCCTCATCTTTCACCGCCAACGACACACCGTGGGCGCTAAAGATCACGATTGACGACCTACCATGCTCATCTTTAACCGGAATGTTTGCGAGCTCGTCTACGAAAATTGCCCCGCGCTTGCGCAGAGTATCCACAACAAATTTGTTGTGAACAACTTCGTGACGAACATAGATTGGTGCACCGAAAATATCCAAGGCCCGATTCACAATATCTATCGCCCGGTCCACACCCGCACAGAAGCCTCTGGGGTTAGCCAGGCGTATGGATGTTGCAGTCGATGTGTCGTTTACAACTTGAATATTCACTACCGCCTCGATATGAGTAGCTTGAGGATGGCTATACTTTTATTTCTACGGCTTCCACGTCGGCGTCAATTACCGAAATGATCCGTGCCTTGAAAACTATTTCCTTGCCAGCCAGCGGATGATTAAAATCAACCACCACCATGAATTCTGTTAGCTCTGCGATGACACCGGGAAGATCAAATCCACCGGCATCCTTAAATGAAACAACAGCACCTACCTCGGTAGGTATCAAGTCATCTTCCAGCAAATTCCAGAACTTGGCAATGGGGAATCTGTGCTTGTTTGCGGGGTTTACTTCCCCAAAAGCCTGTTCCGCGGCTAATGCTTTCTCAATTTCGTCGCCTTTGCCTAGGCCAAGTAATTCCTGCTCAAAACCCGGCAACATACTACCGTCACCTAAGCGGAAACTGGCGGCCGGCTGCTCGAAATTGCTATCGATTAACTCGCCAGTAGTGAGTGCGAGAGAAAAGTGTAGGCTGACGAGTGAGCCAACCGCTATGCTCTGTGTTGTTTCTAGGGTCATTGCTTGATCCGAAGTAGAATCCTAAACAAAATCGCGCGGCTCGCCTTCTCCATCAACATTGACGACACAGCGTTGGCATAGCGTTGGGTGATCGCCGCTTTGGCCTATGTCCTCGGTATGATGCCAGCAGCGCTCACACTTTTCATGCGCTGATGCAGACACTGCTAATTTTACAGTGTCGAGATCGGTAGAACTAGCATCGGCTGGCGCCTCGGACAACGGATGGACCGCAACCCTACTCACGATCAAAGCAAACTTCAGCTCTGATTCGAGGCTCGCTAGTGATTTAGCGAGTGCATCGTCACAATAGACATCGACTTCGGCACTTAGACTGGCGCCTACTTCCTTTGCTGCTCGCTTCGCTTCAAGCTCTTTATTCACTACGGTCTTTACAGCGAGTAATTGCTGCCAGAAAGCATCAGGAAAAGTACTCAATTCTGGGTAGTCGGAAATCCCATCAGCGAAGTTGGATAGAAACACCGACTCCTCTCGGCTGCCCGGAATATTCTTCCATATCTCATCTGCTGTAAAACTGAGTATCGGTGCAATCAGGCGACTGAACATCTCAAGAATGTGAAATAGGGCCGTCTGCGTTGAGCGCCTAGCCAAGCTATCTGCCTGAGTTGTGTACTGCCTGTCTTTGATTACGTCAAGATAGAAACCACCGAGCTCGACCACGCAAAAGCTATGAATCCTCTGATAAATATTCAGAAAGTTATAATTGTCATAGTGTTCGATAATCTCTTTCTGCAGTAGCTGACACTGCCGAGTTATCCAATAGTCAACGGCGATCATCTCTTCAGCCTTTACCTGGTCTTTCTCCGGATCGAAGCCATTGAGATTAGAAAGCATGAATCGCGAGGTGTTTCGAATTCTGCGATAGGAATCTGCAACTCTTTTAAATATCTCATCCGATACAGTCATCTCACCGCGATAATCCGTCGCGGCTACCCACAGGCGCAGAATATCGGCGCCATACTGTTTAAAGATCAAATCTGGTGCGACGGTGTTGCCCAATGACTTCGACATCTTCTTACCGTCTGCATCCACGAAAAACCCGTGGGTTAACACTTCCTTATAAGGAGCCGTATCGTTCATTGCCACGGCCGTTTTCAAGGAGGACTGAAACCACCCACGGTGTTGGTCTGAACCTTCCAGGTAAAGGTCAGCTGGATAGGTTAATTCTTCTCTTTTCGCCATGACTGAATAATGACTCACGCCAGAATCGAACCATACGTCTAGGGTGTCGGTTACCTTCTCGTAATTTGCCGCATCGTCACCGAGTAATTCCTTAGGCTCCAACTCGAACCATGCCTCGATACCCGCTTTCTCGATGCGCTGCGCTACCTGCTCGATCAATTCAGCAGTCTGAGGATGCAAAGCCTGTGTTTCCTTGTTGACGAACAGTGTAATTGGCACACCCCAAGTACGTTGCCGCGAGATACACCAATCGGGACTGCCCTTCAGCATGAGCTCAATACGCGCCTTACCCCAATCGGGAATCCACTTAACATTTTCAACTGCGGCCAATGACTTACCGAGCAGGTCTTGCTCGCTCATGCTAATAAACCACTGCGGCGTAGCACGATAAATTAGAGGGGTCTTCGTGCGCCAGCAATGTGCATAGCTGTGATTGATCTTATCCAATGCGACCAGCGCCTTCACATCACGCAGCTTAGCAATGATATCCTCATCCACCTTATAGACGTGAGCGCCAGCGAATTCGCCGGCCGCCTGGGTGAAAACACCGTTCTCGTCGACGAGATTCAATGTGCCTATATTATAGAGTGCACCGACATTAAAATCGTCGACACCATGGTCAGGTGCTGTGTGCACCGCCCCAGTACCGGCCTCGATGGTTACGTGCTCACCTAGAATCAGCGGCACTTCTCTCTCGACGAAAGGGTGTTTAAGAATTTGGTTTTCTAACTCTGCGCCTGTCGCCTGAGCCACTACCTCGAACGACTCGCATTCATAGCGAACCATGATTTTTTCGAGCATATCCTTGGCTACAACGAGTAACTCAGCACCTTCATCCAGTTCACAGCGAACCAGCGCATAGTCTAATTCGGCATGCAGACAGACTGCTTGATTCGATGGCAGCGTCCAAGGCGTTGTCGTCCATATAACAACTGAGATAGGTTCGTCAGCGCCAATGCGCAAGCTAGTAGCTGAGAAGGCGGCCAAAAATGAATCTCTTTCTTGCGGCACGAAACGCACATCTATCGCGAAGGAATCTTTGTCCTGATATTCAACCTCAGCTTCAGCAAGCGCAGAGGCTCCGACAACACTCCAGTACACAGGCTTATAGCCCTTAACGAGGTGACCCTTCTCTACAATTTTACCCAGCGACCTCACGATGTCAGCCTCTGTCTCGAAGTCCATCGTCAGATAGGGATTTTCCCAGTCGCCTAGTACACCCAGACGAATAAAGCCTTTCCGCTGAATATCTACCTGCTTAGTTGCATAGTCTCTACACGCTTTACGAAATTCGGCATGCGATATTTTTTGACCGGCTTTGCCTTTCTTCTTTTCTACGTTGTGCTCAATGGGCAACCCATGACAATCCCAGCCGGGTATATAGGGCGCATCAAAACCATTCAGGGACTTGGCCTTCACGACGAAGTCTTTGAGCGACTTATTGATCGCGTGACCTAGGTGCAACTCACCATTTGCATAGGGCGGGCCATCATGTAATACGAATTTGGGCTTGCCGCTATTTTTTTCCGCAATACGCTTATACAGATCGAGCTTCTGCCAGCTCTGCAACATAGCTGGCTCCCGCTGAGCCAGATTGGCCTTCATCGGGAACTCGGTAGACGGTAGGTTTAATGTATCTTTGTAATCACTCATAGCTTGCACTGCACGCTGTATAGGTTTCTTTAATAATGTATCTGTTAATAGCTGGATATTCTTAGCTAGTAACTCCAAATAGCTCTCTTACTTTCTCAACATCGGCGCTGATGTGTCGCTTCAGCTCTTCAAGACCGGAAAACTTAATCTCCTCGCGTATCTTCTGTCGGAAAATAACCTCTATCGTCTTTCCGTACAAATCCTCATTAAAATCCAGTATGTGGGCCTCCAGCAGCGCCTCACCCGATTCTGTTACCGTAGGACGATAGCCGATATTTACTGCCGCGGGTCGATACTGATCTACCAATCGAACTTCGCAGGCATAAACGCCGTGCAGGGGAATGCGCCGTCGCTGCGGCTTGATATTGCAAGTTGGAAAACCTAAGTCAGTTCCCAGTTGCTTCCCTCGCACTACCTCGCCCTTAATAGAATAAGGTCTGCCTAACAATTGTTCGACGAGGGTAAAGTCGGCCTTTGCGAGCTGCTCCCTTATGTAGGTGCTACTAATTCGATGTCCGTTACGCTCGTAGGTTGCTGTTTCAACAACTTCGAAGCCAAACTGTTTGCCAGCTTCGCTAAGTAGATCGAAATCACCCTTGCGCTGGTGACCGAAGCGAAAATCATTACCAACGATAAAACTCTTTACTCCCAGCCCCCCTACCAATATATCCGCTATGTAGTCTTCTGCGCTCAACTCACTGAGCTGTTGATCAAATTTCAGTTGAAACACGAAATCGATCCCGAAGCTTTCCAATAGTTCTATCTTCTCCCGCAAGATCGTCAATCTCGCCGGGCAGCTATCAGCATCCTTTGCAAAAAACTCTTCAGGGTGAGGCTCGACTAGTATAACCAGAGACGGCAAATCAAACTGTTCAGCCTTCTGTTTTAGTTGATCAAGTATTAATTGATGCCCTAGATGCACCCCATCAAATTTACCGATGGTGGCTACACAGCTTTCCTGCAGTGCAGAGAAGCGATTCGTTTCTTCGAAGATGATCATTGCAAGGAAGTCTCTGAGGCTACGGCTCGGAAAAGCGCGGAATTATACTCTTTTATGGCAAAATCAGCCAGAAACAGGCCTGAGAATCAGGTCTTTGTAGCTCATCTAGGAGATGGATGGAGTACTAAGCGGCCGTATCGGGACTTTCTGCCAGTTTTTCCTGCTTTAAACCTGCCACGCCCTTCTTGAATAAGACTGTCGCTATGACAGGAAGACATACGACGAGAACCCCCCCTCCGATCATTGCATTAATCACGGATATAGTCTCGGGCCGGGTGGCAATGAAAATGAGATTCACCAACATAGCCAGCGCCGCAATCGAAATTAAGGCGGAACCAATGAGCTGAATAACGGCTACTAGTTTATTCATATTTAGGCCCTATCCTGCTGTTTATGAAACGACATGAAATGCGCAGAGCCATCAGCACCTAGAAATCGACTGAGAGTCTTCGCGTCTGTCTTACGTGCATCTACAACAATGAGCCCCTCAAGGGAGTCACTAAAATTGGGGTGTACGTTAAAGCAGACAAGCTTACCACTTACCGAGAGGTAATGACGCAGAAGTACCGGGACTGCCTTGCCTGGATCACAACGGCCTACCAACTTGCTCAGCATCTTAACATTCGATAACTCGACGAGCATCTCGCTGGTCCATACACGATTCATGATCTTTAGCGGCGTTATAGGCTCGACCAGCTGCTCGAATTCGCTCGCCCTGAAATTGGTCATCATGGTATCTGCGATAAGAGCGCGAGCAAGGTCGCTATACTCTCTCGATATACTCACTGAACCGAATAAAGTGTGATATCTGGGCCTTTCCACCAGAATCCGACCGATACCCCGCCAAAGCAGGTTCAACGACACCGGCTTCTTCTGATAGTCGGGGTGAATGAAACTCCGTCCCATTTCTATTGCGGAGCCCAATCTATTGGTGAAGGCCTCATCGTATTTATACAGAGAGCGGCTATAGAGTCCCTTCACACCATGTTCGGCAACGATCTCATCAACTAGACCTACGCGATAGGCACCCGCGATTCTAAAAGCGGCCTTATCCCAGAGAAACAGATGCAGATAGTGCGGGTCGAACTCGTCGGAGTCTTTCGACAGACCTGTGCCCTCCCCAACGGACCGAAACGTAATCTCACGCGCGACCGCAATCTGATCCATGATTGGACCTAGTCTGTCGTAAGGTGCGCAATAAACGTCAAACTCTTCATGTTCGATAAGTCGAAATTCTTCAAGGCCGGCAATAGCGGCGAACAATTTTGCGCTACTGCCGGTTGGGCCAGAATCGACTTCCGATTGATGTTTCATCCCCGGCTGCGTTTCCGGTTCTCGCACTAAGGCATCTGTACTCACCCTCAAGTAATCAGTAATCGCCCTAGGGCTCTGCAAGAGTCTAAGCTCCGCCGCGGGAATCGGTCGACCGAATCGCAGCTCTAGCTTAAAGCCTTGTTTGTTTGCCAGCTGACGGGGCAGCAATGCCGTTCGCAGTCTGGGGTGAATCATACCTGCGGCATAGAACAGCCGGCTGTTAGTGCCACCGACATGAACGGGCAAGCAAGTAGCTTGATAGCGTTTCAATAGCTGTCCAGCTAGGCGATTCCAGACGCGATCCTGAATCCTGCGATGGCCGTGCTCATAGGCAGACACCATACCTGCTGGAAAGATCAGCACAGCACCATCGTTTTTGAGATGTTTGTGAACTTGCTTAATACTGGACACATTGCCTGCGGCCGCATCCTGTGACAGGACATCTACTCCGATAAAAATATCGGAAAGCTCTGGAATCCTTCGCAACAACTCATTGGTCAATACCTTTAAATCGGGCCTGACATCCGATATCACCTTCGCTATCGCGACCCCTTCTAGTCCGCCTAACGGATGATTCGCGACGATGAGGACGGGACCGGTGCTCGGTATTTCTTCCAGGTTCGAAGCGTTTTTGAGGTCAAGACTGACTCCCAGGGCATCGAGGTTGTATTGCAGAAATTCATGGGGCGTACACCCCTGTGGCCGCCCATCATAAATTTGAGCGAGGCGATCGAGTCCGAGCGCCTTCTCGAGAACTGCAGAAACGATTCGTGGCTTAAAGGGTAAGCGGCAAGGATTAGTCATTTGGTGGATACTGCTTCACTAAATTATTTTCAAATCGCCAGGCGCGATACAAAGCCAACATTCCAGGAGGCATACTGCCCCGTTTGCGGCTAACGTTACCAAGTTTAAACAGGGTGAGATATTGCTGCAACAAGGTTTTAACCGCCGTGCTTAGCCCCGCATTTCTATCCCATATATTAATGGATTCGGAACTTGCCCCGTTTATCTCGATAATATTGAAATCCAACCCGGCGCTGAGGCTTTCTACGTCTTTGAACTTTACGTCCAGACGCCCGTAATAGAACCCCGGCATATCCTCAAATATTTTATCGAGAGATTGCGACAGCCTCTCGTCTATCAATTCCCCCGCATCTCGAAAAACTGCCCCGCGACTATGGCTCGCCGCAAAGATGAGTCTGTAGGGCTCGCCCTTGGGGATGACGTCGTGCCAACGGGCCACATGCCGGCTTCGGTACAGATGCAATAACTTGCCTGCCCGCGGCTCTTGGGCGATCAACTCTCCGAGTTGTCTCTCACCATCGCCCACGACAAAGGGCGTGTACTTCAGCGTAAGCGAGGTGACCTCTCCCCGCGCCTTTTCAGGGTCGCGCACATAGAACACGCCTGCTTCTGCATCCCATTGACTCAACTTCTGAAATTGAATGCAGCCACCTACAGGAAACCCCTGTAAATAGTCGACGAGCTCGGCATCATCATTTAGCATCCTAACCCCTACGCCGCGACAACCCATATTAGGCTTCCCAACCACCGGGTATTCCAAGCCTGCAGCCGCTAGTACTTCTTTCGCCATTTGGCACTGCTGCTCCAGGGGCTGTTCCTCAACCTCGAATAGTATCCAAGGCAGAATCCACTGGCGAGCATAGTCTCCTGCCAGATCGAATACGGCCGACTTGGACACCCCGACCATGCCTGACAGCGGGATTCCTGGATTCGCGATAAGAGGAAGGCTCAAGCTTCGATAGCGTACTGCTAAGAGTAACCACTGAATAGCTACCGGAATGTACATCAACCAAGTCGGCCAGAATTCGAAGAATGAGGTAGCACGCCCCGAGTTGTCGAGCGCGGGCATACCCGCGGGTACGTAGCTGGCAGAATCTGAACTGGATTTTTGCAAAATCTGTAGAAATTTCCTTCAATCAATAAGCAGCAGACCGGTTCGATCCAAATTTGTTCCAGCTTCTATCCGCCTGTATTGTTATGTAGCAGTTTGACGAGCACCGCGATTATCGCATTCGTACAAGAAAGCCTCAATCAGACTGGCCTTATATTCGGAATTCAGTGATAGCGAAGCTTTTCAGAACTAGGCGGCATCTCTGCCGATAGCTAATACAGTAGCGAAGCCGTCAGGCCCGCTGTTACTATCTATTCTGTAACGCACATGGAAAACCTACAGCATGCTCGGAAAAATACTGTTAACTCTTGCGGTGATGATTATCGCCTTCTTCTTCGTGCGCCAGCGCGACATGAAGGGAAAGAGTAGCCCTGCCCGAAACGCTTTGGCCCCAGCTAAATCCAA
>OJIK01000292.1_pt1 | contig 16497 bp, 13 predicted proteins | sample 1595571 | NCBI WGS metagenome assembly OJIK01 (sample SAMN05416791, study PRJEB24817) | seawater metagenome | isolation source: Sea water | place: Canada:Atlantic | collected 2013-11 | reverse complement strand
CGTGGGCTCGGAGATGTGTATAAGAGACAGAGTTGAGAGACACCAGCTACTCCAGAGTCTGTAACCCAAAGCAGACATTCCTTGCGGATTACAATTGGGGGTAGGGAAAATAGATATCATTCTTGCTAGTATCAAGTGATGGTCACTAAAGTCCGAAGTCGAGTCAGGGGATGGCCAGTCTACAAAGACGTTCTAACCCCAGCGGAGTGGCGCGTGGTGCATAGTGCCCAGCATGGATTGACGAATAAAGAAATCGCAGGGATGCTACAAATAAGTATAGATGGTGTGAAATACAATGTAGCTAATGCTCTTTCCAGATTGGGACTGGAAAACAAGAAAGCACTGCCGCAGTGGTTTCAAGTTCCATTGGGAAATGCTCTGGAGGATAGAATGAATCAGAAAGAAAACTCACATTAAGGCGCCGCTGCATTGACTCATCTAGGCCAAGTATCTCGAGCAGTAAGCAACCCAAAAAAATCTGTGAAATTTTCCCGCGACATACTAAACGTGCCTCATCTCTATGCTTTTGGCAACCTTGCCTTTTTTGACATTGAAGGCACACGATTGTTTCTAAATGAAAGTGAGGAATGGAGTGCCGAAGAGTCCATTCTATACTTCTCAGTAGTTGATATAAATACAACCTGCAACGATTTGTCGGAGAACGGAGTGAAGTGCAGCCATCAGCCTCACAAAATCCATACTCACGAAAATGGAACTGAAGAATGGATGGCTTTTATTGAAAATCCAAATGGCCGACCTCTGGAATTGATGAGTAGCATACCACTCAAATCATAAAGTCCGCTTTTGGCACATAGCGGGCGGTCAGCATGAACTCGATTTTTTGGTAATTCTATTGCCGTTTTACTTTCTAAAATCAAAAAAGTCAGACGAGCTTGGTTTTGGATGGCGTGTTGCTCAGCCGAAGCGCACCAATCTCTTTGATTTTCGATATGTTTGTCAGGAAGTTAGTTCGTTAAGGAAAAATGAAAGAACACAGTCATTAGATCAGGTTCAGTAACGTGTTCTTGAATGACACTTTTAACTGAAGGTGGAATTATTCCACGGCTTACTAAAACAGCTTGTTAGAATGGCTAGTGTCTTGCCACACGTCTTTTTCGGGTTGTTCCCAGGGAATATGCCTGACTGCTAATTGTGCCCAACTCTTACTACAATAATGCGCTTTAAGGACATTCAAGGCCATTTCAATTTGTAACAGATGGCCCGCTAGGCTGGCCGAATAGCGCTTGATTAATGCCATGTAGTGGTTTAATTTCAATAGCTTACATCTACAGAGCTTTCAAAATAGATAGCAAGTCTGGAACAGTAGCCTAACGGAGAACTAACACAATGATTACGTTCAAGAAACTAATCACCATTGCTGCAATTACTCTTAGCAGTTCAGCTATGGCGGCCGATAATTACGAGCCTGCGAGAACCGCCTCAGGCAAACCAGACCTGCAGGGCTTCTGGACCAATGCCTCATTGACCACCATGCAGCGCTCCAGCAACTATGAGGGAGTCGGGCTCACCATTCCCCTAGAGCAGCTTGGTGAGCTCACTACGAACCACCACCAGAACGTACGTCAGGCTACCGATGACGGCCAGGTACAGGGCGAGCTGCCTACAGGTAAAGACCTCGGGCAGGGCCGTGGATATAACGCATTCTGGGTAGACCCAGGTTCCGCGTTTGGCTATGTCAAAGGCGAGTACCGTACTTCTTGGATTACTTATCCCGAGAGCGGGCGCATACCTTACTCCGAAGAGGGAACTAGGCTGCGTCAGGAAAACCGCGCAAAATTTTCAGGTAATGATGGCCCAGAAGGACGCGCACTCGGTGAGCGCTGCATCATCGGATTCGGCAGCACCGGCGGTCCACCCATGAACAATGTGCTGTACAACAACATGTACCAGATCGTTCAAACTGACGACTACATCATGATCATGGTGGAAATGGCACACGACGCACGCATCATTCCTATAGACAAAGATCATCGTCCAGATGCATGGAAGCCTTGGCTGGGTGATTCAGTCGCGCACTGGGATGGCGATGTGTTGGTGGTTGAGACCAGAAACCTGCATCCACAGCAGGCGCCACGTAATATTGCAGCGTTGTCGGATTCCGGAGTGGTGGTAGAGCGCTTTAGCCGCTTTTCCGATGAGCAGGTTCTGTATGAGTTCGAAGTCAGAGACCCTATCTTCTATACCGAAGCTTGGAGTGGCGAGATGGCTTTCAATGCGACTGACACTAAACCTTATGAATACGCCTGCCATGAAGGAAACTATGGGCTGCCTGGCATCTTAGCTGGTGCGCGTCGATTGGAGATGGATGAGCAGTAGTTGGCTCGTTTCAGTTTAATAAATAAAAAAGGGGCTACATGGCCCCTTTTTTAATTAAGTGATTTTGAAGTTGCGTTTTAAGCTACTCTTCCCAAAATTTCATCATCTCCATAAACATGAATGAAGCAGACCAAGTAATAAGTGAAAGGCCAGTTATAGCTTCCATGCCGGCAAGAAAGCGTAACTGCCCGCCCGGTTCGATATCGCCGTAGCCGAGTGCCGTGTAGTTGGTAAACGAGAAGTACACTGCGTCGGTCAGGCGCCGTCGAACCTGCCTTCGAGAGCGCCAAAGTAACCGCAGCATCTCGTAATGGATGACTACCGTGAGGGCGACGAGACCGCTAATTATGAGTATAGAAGCCAGCATTTCTACAATATATCTTGTTTAGATCGCTAGACTGAGTGAGAGTCAGTTATAGTTGGTTCAAGATCCTCGCTCTGTAGCCTGCGATGCTAGAAAACTACAGCGAACCTTAGTAAGGTTAAATTGACCCTTCACGAATAGCAATACGAATACGGTGAGAACAAGACAATGAGAATCCGAATAAGCACACATTTCCTAGCGCTACTATCTGTGTTGAGCCTGCTGGTCGTTCAGAGCGCGAACGCGCAGCGCACAATTCCCGAGGATGATCGGGAGTTGCTGTATGAGATCTATAAGGAGCTGATCGAGTATAAGTCCACGGTAGATGAGGAGAACAACACTATCGCGGCCGAGGGCATGGCGGCGTGGCTGCAGGCCGCAGGTTTCCCAGAAGAGGACATCTTCATCGGTGGCGCTTTGCCACACAAGGGCAATGTCGTTGCGCGCTATAGAGGCACAGGAGCGAAGGAGCCCATCGTGATGATGGCGCACCTTGACGTGGTTACCGCAGAACGTGCCGATTGGAATCTCGACCCCTTCATACTCAATGAGGACGATGAATACTACTACGGTCGCGGCACAATCGATGACAAGGCTATGGGGGCAATCTTTATAGCTAACCTGATACGCTTCAAGCGAGAGGGCTATGTTCCCGACAGAGACTTCATCGTGGCGCTAACTTCCGACGAAGAGAGCGGCGGCAGCAACGGCATTGGTTGGCTCTTGGATAATCATCCGGGATTAATACAAGGTGCGCTGGCAATCAACGAAGGCGGTTATGGTCTTTTGCAAGATGGTCAGCCATTAGCGAACACCATTCAGATCGCTGAAAAAATCTATGCAACTTTTCGAGTAACCGCGAAGAATCCTGGCGGTCATTCCTCACTACCCAGAGATGACAACGCCATCTATGACCTGGCCGAGGCACTGCTGAAGATTCGCGATTTTAAATTTCCTGTCGAGCTGAACGATGTAATGCGCGTTAGCTTCCAGCGTCAGGCGGAGATCAACACCGGTGAACGCGCCGCCGACTTTCGTGCACTACTCGAATCACCGATTCCGCAAGATTCGCTAGATAGACTGAGCTCCGAAGCAGCAATCAACGCACAACTGCGTACCACAGCCGTAGCAACGCTGTTAGACGGAGGCCATGCGCCGAATGCCTTGCCGCAGACTGCAGTCGCGAACGTGAACGTGCGCATGCTGCCCGGTTCCGATCCGCAGGATGTCTTGAAAACACTGATCACAGTTGTTGATAACCCAGAGCTCTTAGTGGAGTATCGCGGTGGTGGTTCCATTACCGATTCTTCTCCGCTATCGGAAGAAATAATGGCGGCGGTTGAAACAGTCACCGAGGCAATGTGGCCTGGTGTCACTGTGATGCCGACGATGTCCACAGGGGCAACTGATGGCGCACGCATGCGTCGCGCAGGCATTCCGACTTATGGTACATCGGGATTGTTCGTGGATCGTAACGATATGCGTATACACGGGCAGGATGAACGTCTACTCAAAGAGTCCTTGTACGGAGGTTATAAGTTTCTCTATAGCCTAGCGAAAGAACTCAGCGACTAAGACAGTACACTGGTTGAAAATTGCCAAAGGTTAATTCAGAGAAAAAAGACTATGGCCAATATCAAAATGCAGTGCTTTGGGTTACTTCTGCTGGCACCACTCGCTGCTTGTGCTGCCCCACAGAATTCTTCATTTAAATTCGTTGAAGCATCGATAGCCGATATACAGTCTGCAATCATGCAAGGGGACTCCACGTGTCACGAAATCGTGGCTGGATACATACAGCGTATCGAGGCCTATGACCAATCTCGCAACATTAATGCTATTGCACAAATTAATCTCAACGCACTCGTAAAGGCTGACGAAATCGACTTGGCAGTGAGTAGAAACGAGACAATGCCCGAGCTATTTTGTGCTCCACTGCTTGTCAAAGATAATTTTGATACTCATGACATGGTTACAACGGGCGGATCGATCGCTTTGATAAATAGCTTTCCACCCGATGATGCATTTATGGTAGGAAAATTACGAGAAGCAGGCGCGATCGTGCTTGCTAAAACCAATATGGCGGAATGGGCCTTCAGCCCAAGAGAAACTGTATCTTCGTCGTATGGTCGTACGGCAAATGCCTACGATGTAGATTTCGTTCCTGCAGGCTCTTCAGGAGGAACCGCGTCTTCAGTGGCTGCTAGTTTCGGTGTGGCGGGAATGGGCAGTGATACGGGCAACTCCATTCGCGGGCCTTCTTCTCATTTGGCATTATTTGGTATCCGCTCCACGATCGGCTTGACCAGTCGCGATGGCGTAATACCGCTAGTCTTTGATAGAGATATTGCTGGGCCAATGACGCGCACGGTTGAAGATGGCGCGCGCCTCTTCAACGTGATCGCGGGTTATGATCCGGCAGACTCTTTAACTGTGCCTAACAAGCGCGAAGAGAATTATCTAGATTTTCTGAATGTCGACGGCCTTGAGGGAAAGCGTCTGGGAGTATTTAGATCGTTGGTGGACCACGAAGATGCTGATCCAGAAATCAAAGCAATTTTTCTCCAAGCCATTAATGACTTGGCTGCTGCAGGCGCCATCATTGTTGATCCGTTGGAGATTAAAGATTTTCAGGTACTAAGCAATCAGATTCCGTTTTGCGGTAGGTTCAGATATGACGTAGGCCAGTATTTTAAGTCTCTTGAAAATTCCCCGCTATTGGATGTAAACAAGGTATTGGAAACGGGAGAGATTGCCCCTGAAACACGAGCCTCGTTTGCTTTCTATGCGCAGAATCCATTGGATGTGGTTCCTGATGAATGGGAAGTCCCATGCCCTACATGGCCCAATCACCCAGAGCGTAATCAACTACTAGCCAATGCGATAGAGGCGATGGATGCGGCAGAGGTTGATGCTCTTATTTTTCCGACTTGGTCGAATCCTCCAGCTCATATTGAGCTAGCCAATGAAGAATACAGAGGAGATAATAATCAGCGTTTGACGCCGGACGCGGGTTTGCCGGCGGTGACAATACCGATGGGTTTCTGGCAAAACAGATTGCCCGCAGGACTACAGATCGTAGGCCGCCCCTATGCGGAAGGCCTGCTAATAGAGTTGGCTTATTCGTATGAACAAATGACTAAACATAGAAGACCTCCTCAGGGCTTTGGTGAGATTAATGATTAGTCGACAAGAAATGAATGATTCAGGAATCAAAAAAGATCAGAATGTTACGGGCCCATTGGGTGAGCGCGCAAGCGGGTTGGAAATGTCAAAGGCCTTAAGCAAAGTAAGTCTTGGTTTTTTTGTCACGATAGGTTTGATTGCCTGTAGTGATTTGCCGGTTCAATTCGACAGCGTAATAAGCAACGGGAAACTCGTTGACGGCTTAGGTGGTTCGGCCAGAGCGGCCGACGTTTATCTTAAAGATGGCGTTATTGCTGCAATTACCGCGCCCGGAGAATTGGACGCTGCGGTAACGAATATCATAGATGCCACGGGCAAAATCATTGCGCCTGGCTTTATTGATGTTCACTCTCACGGCGATCCCTTAGAGACTCCCGATTTTGAAAACTTCCTCGCTCAAGGCGTAACGACTATAACGCTCGGTCAAGACGGTGACAGTCCAAATGTGGCGGACCTAGGTGAATGGGTTGAGGAGGTTAGCGAGAAAGGTATTGGGGTGAACCTGGCAATGTTCGTCGGGCATGGAACACTTCGTGACTTGGCAGGAATAGGGCAGGACCCAGCTCCAGGTCCCGATCAAATCCAACGCATGTTGGAGCTATTAAATAACTCGCTGGATCATGCGTTCGGATTGAGCACAGGGCTTGAGTATAACCCTGGTCTGCATGCTCCAGAATCTGAACTGGTTGAAATGGCAAAAGTGGTAGGCAGTCGTAACCGCGTCATCATGAGTCATATGCGCAATGAAGACGATGATCAGTTAGAGAAGTCTATTGATGAACTCTTGAGCCAAGGTGTATATGCCAGAGTACATATCTCCCATCTTAAGTCAGTCTATGGCAAGGGGAGTGCGCGCGCCGAAGAAATTTTAGAGGTGATTGAGAGGGCGAAAGAAGCGGGCATAGAATTAAGCGCGGATGTTTATCCTTACAATGCCAGTTATGCAGGTCTTGCCTTGCTGTTCCCAGTTTGGTCTAAAACCGATGAGGAATTTGCTGCAGCACTTGCAGACCGAAGAGAAGAGTTGGAAGAATACCTCATTAACCGCATAACAGTGCGCAATGGCCCCGAGGCAACGCTGCTCGCAACAGATCCTTACACAGGAAAAACACTAGCGGACTTGGAACAGGAGCTAGGTCTGCCTTTCGAGAAAATTTTGATCGATGTGATTGGTCCGCAAGGTGGCAGTGGTGCTTATTTCATTATGGACGATGAGCTGCAATCCAGATTACTTATGGATGAGAATATCACGGTGTCCTCCGACGGCAGCCCTACTGGATTCCATCCAAGAGGCCATGGCACGTTTGCGAAAATTATCGAGGAGTATGTAGTAAACCGCGCTGCACTGCCTTTAGAAGAAGCAATACGTAAGATGACGTCTTATGCGGCCGAGTTACTCGGCGTTACCGATCGAGGCAGTGTTGAGGTGGGGAAGGCCGCCGATTTAATTATTTTCGACCCCACTCTTGTCAGGGCGAAGGCTAGCTATTCCGATCCGCTGCAACTCGCCGAAGGTTTTGAGGTGGTGATAGTGAATGGTGAGGTGGCTTTTTTCAATGGCGCGGGGCTTGCAGTTGCTTCAGGTGAGGTTTTGAGTCCTGGTGAGTGAGCTGGTTTAAAGTTGCGAGATATCAGCACAGCAAAATCAGCTTCCATGAGACGCGTCTTAACAATGCCGCACTAGGTAAGCCCCACATCGATAGTGCCCCCCTCCACTCGTTAAGTTATTTGGCTTCGGATTGAGGATGCATCTTGGCAAATAATATTTAATTTATAGAAATCAATCAGTTAAATATCGAGCGTGTGCTTTGCGTGACGTTCATGACTAGCGGCACATTCGAGGTGTTCTCAACTCCTTGAATTACTAGTGATGTTACAATATGTAGCAAATTTGGAAAAAAATTGGCTGTCAGCTATACTCGCGCTCGTTCGAATAGACAAATATCAATATTGGGGAGAATTGAGTAATGCAAAAAATTTACACTATGGGCCTTTTAGGGCTGCTGCTGGCACTTGCCGCACCAGCTGTCTCATTTGGGCAAGCGACTGAGGTCACTTTCCACGAAGATATAGAGCCAATATTGCAACGCAGTTGCCAGAGTTGCCACCGAGATGGTGGTGTAGGCCCAATGCCGCTAATAAGCTACGATCAGGTAGCACCTTTCGCAGGTTTGATTGAATACAAGACGTCCATCAGAGACCGTGCCGGTGCCATGCCGCCTTGGTACGTTGAAAAAGGTCTGGGTATTCAGGATTTCAAGAATGATGTATCTCTAAGCGATGAAGAAATCGCTGCAATATCTCTTTGGGCAAGATCCGGCACACCGAAGGGCAATGAAGCAGATGCACCCACTCCCTTAGAGTTCGACGACAGCCTCACATGGACTGCTGGCACGCCAGATCTTATTTTAAAGAGCAACGAAGTCACCAAACTGTCCGGAACCGCGGATTGGTGGGGCGAGATTGATGCCTTGCTGATAGATATTCCGGAAGATCGCTGGGTCAAATCTGTTGAAGTAGTAGAAGTAAATGACGTCAACAATCAAGCGGACAAAGGTCGCGACACTGTTGGTGGCGCTTACATCTTTCACCACATGATATGGGCCACTGCTGCCCTGGACGCCAATGGAAACCGGACTGAACGAGGCCTAGCATGGCCAGTGCACGAAGTAGGTCGCAACGCCGATATTTTTGATGACGAAGCCGGCCGACTTTTAACAGCAGGCAGCTACATAGTGTCGGATTCTGTACATCTACATTCCAATGGTAGAGACACTACCGCGCATTTGGAAATTGGCTTCCGCTTCCATCCTCTTGGTTATGAGCCAAAATTTAAAGACGCTGTCTTCAATGCCCAAGGTAACGGCGTTGATATTAGTATAAGAGGCGATGAGAAAGATCAGGAATTACATGCCTACACTACGCTGACTGAACACACTAAAATCTCGACGTTTGAGCCTCATCTGCATGCTCCGGGTGAGCGCATGTGTCTTGAGGCTATCTGGGGTTACAGCGTAGAAACTCTTTCTTGTGTTGGCTACGACCACAACTGGGTTCGCGGTTACGCCTACGATGATGATGCTGCGCCACTCCTGCCTAAAGGCACGATCCTGCATATCGTTGGTTATATGAACAATACTGAGACGAATCCTAATGTGCCAGATTCCAGAAATTGGCAGGGTTCGGGTAACCGTTCCGTGACGAACATGTTTATCGATCTCGGTATTCGAGTAACCATGACTGATGAGCAGTTCTTTGATGAAATGGAAAAGCGTCGCAACAATCTGAACCTAGGGCCGAACGATCACGTAATCGGCTGCCCGCTTTGCCTATTGCCATTGGTTCAGCCAATTGACAATGCCTCGACGGGTCAGAATGTCACTAACGATGTGGCGCTCCAGGGGGCAAGTCGATAATGAATATAACAAAAGGGTTTGCTCGCAAGGCCATGATTTTTGGCTTCGCTCTTAGTGCATTGATGAGCGCAACATTAGCTCAGGCTGAGTCCTACAACTTCGGTAAAAACGTTGAAGTGGCCTACGAAGGCTGGCGTCCGCTTGAAGATGGTAGCTTCAACTTCATGTTTGGATACATGAACGAAAATTGGGAAGAAGAGCCTGATGTGGATATTGGCGAGAATAATTTTTTCTCCCCCGGGGGCGCTGATCGTGGCCAACCAACTCACTTCTTGCCTCGTCGTAACCGCTTTACTTTTGAAGTGAATGTACCCTCTGACTGGGGCGACCGTGAATTAGTTTGGGAGTTAACGGTCAATGGTGTGACACGACGTGCTTACGCGACGCTCAAGGATGACTATCTGGTAGATAATATGGTTATTGCCTCAGAAACTGGCTCCTTAGGTGCCGGCACATCCAGTCCTGAGTCTAGAGCGAATGTAGCACCGGTGGTAACTCTTCAAGGCGATACGGTTAACGGTGAGCATGTGCGTAGCGTTCGCGTTGGTGAGTCGCTGAGTTTCACCACACACCTTATGGATGATGGTGTTCCAAGAGCAAGAAGAAGCGTAGATACTATACGTGCGATTGCTGCTCGTGGTGGAGAGAGTACAACCGAAGAGATGGTGCAACGGCAAATGGCAATGCGAATTCCGTGGCAGCCGACAGTTGGCAAGATCAATGGCTTGTTTCTGTCGTGGAATGTTTACCGTGGTGCCGGCAAGGCAACTTTCGACCCCCCTCAGCCAAAGTCTTGGGAAGATACTCGACCAGGTTCCAACTCGGCATGGGGATTGTCATGGTCACCACCTGATATTGCTGAAGATGGCATGATCAACACTACGGTCTCTTTCGAAGAACCCGGTGAGTATATCTTGTGGGGCCGCGGTGATGACGGCGGGCTTTATCACGATGCGTTTATGACTGTGACCGTAACTGAGTGATGGTCTAGTCGGATCTATTTGCTTGCGCTTTAGTAGCTTGGCTCTGCAAGTTTCAAAAAACCGCGGCTTAGGCCGTGGTTTTTTTTTGGTCTGAATTTTGGTTGTGCGTGGTTAGCGTAAGTCCGTTTTCTAACCAGAAATCTATTTATTCGGCGGAATCGAATAAGTCCCTACAGAATGCGCAATGGGTCGATCATCGCCTTCGGAATAAATCGTTACTTCTCCAGTTGCTAATGTTTTGCCGAGTTTCAATATTTTACAGACGCCTAGTATGTCTTTGTCAGCTACCGGTTTTCGTAGGAAATTTATGTTCAAACTTGTAGTTACTGCCAATGCAACTAGCCCAATTTCCCGAAGAATTGCAGCGTAAATGGCACAATCCGCCAGACCCATCATTGTTGGGCCGGATACGGTTCCGCCGGGACGTAAATCTCCGGCGTCAACTTTGCGTCTGATAGTCACAGAGCCTTCGTCAAAAGATTCAATTACGAAACTTGCTTGGGGAAATTCCTCAGAAAAAAATGCTTCCATTTCAGTTTTGCTTACAATGCTCAAAATATAACTCCGTCCCCAATATAGCTACGTCTATAGACTTTACTCAGAAAATTCCCACTTCGACAATCTCTCCCTGTCACTTGCTGGCATTTCTCCAAACACCAACTCTCGGTATGCCTCATCACCATCGACAAACAATTTTAACCAGGCCACAGCCATGCCACCGACTAGGTCGTGCACATCGATATTCGGTGTAAGCCTGTCATCACCAGTATCCGTATTGGCAATGAAGTGATTACCATCCTTGAGTTCGAAATACATTTTCGGAATCTCTTCGGAGAGGCTCTCGAAATGAGGCAAGGCGTGGACGGCTACCGGCGCGATTCGATCAATCTCGCCAGCAATGACTAGTGTAGGAATTGAGATTGCAGAAAAATCGCCGTCCGGTTGCCAAGGGGTGAAAGGAATTGCTGCCTTCAGTTCAGTGCTGTGTGCGTTTGCTGCAATCAAAGTGCCGCCACCTCCCATGGAATGACCCATGATCGCCATGCGGTCATTGAGGATCTTGCCCCGCAACGTTCCGCCCATACGTTCACCCTCATTACGCAGTACTTCGATTGCGGCCATCAGGGCGTCTGCGCGCAGCGACGGATCGTCACGTAGCTCATTGGTATCAAGCGTCAATACGGCGTAGCCGTGAGAGGCGAGGTGATTGCCCCACCAGCTCATATTCTCCTGCGATTCCACGAATCCGGGCGATATGGCCACACCTGGGAAGTCTTCCCCTTTATTAGCAGGAAAATAAATAGTTGCTGCACTAAATTCGGGCACTTCCGGGTAGCTTGAATAGTAAGCAACCTGGTAGGGCCCAGGGCTTCCCAGCGACTCTCTGGTGATCTCTTGGGCAGTAACGCTTACACAAAGCGATAGAACGAGGGTGAGGGCAAGCAGGTAACGGATTCTAATCGGCATGTCTAATTCCTTCTATTCGCAGCGGTGTGGTGCAAGGACGTTGGAACGGCAATGCTATCGTAAATTTGATACTAGGGGCAGTGTGATCGTGTAATGAGGCGGGGTATGAGCGAGCCGCTCGATGCTTACAAGCGAAGAGCGCGTGGACTTAATATGAGAGAGCCATTACTCTTTGGCTACTTCGATTGCCAAAAAGAGGCTAGTAGACATGTGCTCTCCGAATTATCAGAAACTAACAAAACTGGCGCTGACGGGGATCAGCTCTCTTTTCTTCACCGTCTTAGTCTCCGCAACCATCGCGCAACCATCTCTACAACTCACATTCGATAGTTTGGGGCCAACAGTTGAGCAATTGCGTTCGGATAGTGGGCGTTACATATACTTCATTGACGACGGAAATGATAGCGGGACCCCGGTTGTATTCACCGGCGGCCTCGGTACGTCCGTGCGCGTAATCAGACTTTTAGATTTTCTAGAAACTATGCGCAGCGATCTGAACCTTAGGTTCATAACTGTCGAGAGAAATGGATTTGGGCAAACCGCGTTTGATGAGACTCTAACCATGGCAGACTACGTTAGCGACGTAGAGCAGGTGTTAGCTCATTTGGATATAGAAAGATTTGCGCTGTTTGGTATTTCTGGTGGAGGACCTTACACGGCAAAAATTGCTGAAAGCAATGCGCACCGTTTGCTGTCCATCCATATGGCGGCCACAAGCCCTGCTATCGGCAACCCTCAACGGTGTAACAACAATGCACCCAGCCCCTATGCCGAAATGTTGCGATACCCGATGCAATTTTTTGGCTTTGAAGAGGATAGCCCACTGCACAAAATCGAGGGCTTTCAAGATACCGCGTTCGATGAAGCGGCACGGGCACATAACATGCGGGGCCAATCCGCAGATCCGGCTCCACTAATGCATGAATTAAATTTGTATTGTTCTGAAAGCGTTATGGATTCGGCGCATATCAGCGTGCCGGTATATGTCTATTTAGGACTGAAAGATGAAGTCTTAGGGACGGTAAATCCGAGTGACTGGCTTGCTGCATACCCGAACTCAGAAGTGCTGGTGAGAACTTATCCTAATGGCGGCCATGATGTGCAATATCGCCATCTCGATCAAATACTTTTAGACATGGCAGGTGCTGGCGACAAGATTCTTGTTTGTGAGGATGGAGTTGAAAAGATGGTTCTGCCAGAGACAATTGAAGAACGAAACCCAGAACTGTTAGGCCTATGTATTTGGCAAGAGTAAGAAGAGTTTTTTGGAGTGGTAAATAAATAGCTCCGTGTCTGTATTAATCGCGAAAGCTTTTTATTTCACCACCGGTTAAGCGCGCTTGATAGCTCTTCAGTTCCCGCTTAATTACCGGCGCCAAAATATAGAGGGCTAATATATTTGGTAATGCCATAACAAAAATTAGTGCGTCGGAAAACTCCAAAACTACATCTAATTGAATCATGCAGCCTAAGGCTCCAAATGCACAAAAGAGAATCTTAAAAACTATTTCTTTATTCCTTGATTCTCCTAGTATGTAGGTCCAACCTTTCAAGCCATAATAAGACCAAGACAGCATCGTCGAAAAGGCGAACAGAATGGCAATGAATGAGAGCGGTACGGTAGACCAACCCAGGGTGCTGCTGAATGCTTGAGAAGTGAGTTCTATCCCCTGCATACCGTTGCCGGCCATGCCCGGTTCATAGATGGTTGTAAGAATTACTAGTGAAGTGAGTGTACAAATAACTACTGTATCTATGAACGGCTCCATTAAGGCAACATAGCCTTCGGTTACAGGCTCACTGGTACGTACCGCGGAATGTACGATAGCGGCGGAACCGAGTCCTGCTTCATTGGAAAACGCGGCGCGCTGAAACCCCATAATCATTACACCGAGCATGCCGCCGCTAATAGCGCTTGGGTTAAATGCCTCGGTGACGATCGCAGTAAACGCCCAGGGTAGTTTCTCGGCATTAAGAAGAATGACTAACAGTGCGCCGATGATATAGGCCGCTGCCATAAAGGGGACCAGCTTGCTCGTCACTTTAGCAATACTTTTTATCCCGCCGATGATTACAGCAGCGACAATGACAGCCAAAGCTAGGCCGAACAACCAACCCTTATCGACAAAGAAGCTGTCACTGCCGCCGGTGGCAAACACGAATTGCTGATAGGCTTGATTAGACTGAAACATATTACCTATACCGAGGCAGCCAATGACTATAGAGGCGGCATAAAAATAGGCCATGGGTTTGCCCAGCCATCCCAGATTTCGATCCGCAAGACCCTGTTTCATGTAATACATGGGGCCGCCTGAAATACTGCCATCCGGATTTACTTTGCGGTATTTTACCCCAGCAACACATTCGGCAAATTTCGTCGACATGCCCAAAAACCCTGCAACAATAAACCAAAAGGTTGCTCCGGGACCACCGATGGTGATCGTAATAGCGACCGCGCTCATATTGCCGATGCCTACGGTGCCTGAAACAGCCGTGGTCAGAGCTTGAAAGTGACTAAGCTCGCCACTATGTTCTGGCTTGCTGTAGTCCCCGCGCAGTAAGTGAAAGGCGTGTTTAAAACCTCGCAGATTTAAAAAATTGAAATAGAAGGTGAAAAAAATAGCGGCAGCTATCAACCAAAGAATAATCAGCGGTAGTTGATTGCCAAAAATATTAACCTCGAAGAATATGAACCCAGCGACTGCCTCTGTTATAGGCGTCATCGCCGCGTTAATAGTAGCGTCAATTCCTGCCGCGTTGGAGGGTAAGCTGCTTACAAGCAGGCACAGACTGGCCAATAATTTAGTAAAAACTCCTGGCCGCAAGCGTTGTCGAAGTAGGTGTTCTCTAAGCGGCTGTTCTATATAATGCGCCATTCTAAGTTTTTTCATTTTATTGGGTAAGATTAGGTCAGTTAATGAGTCACGCACAAGATAAGGGCCTTTTACAAACCATTTCTCCCGTAGACGGTTCAGTCTATGCTGAGCGAGCTTTAGCTACCGAGCAAGAGATAGAGCAGTCTATTGCTTTATCGCGTTCAGCGCAAAAACAGTGGCAAACAACAAGTATTGCCGAGCGGGCTTGCATTTGCGAGCTGGCAGTACAGTATTTCGAATCCAATCAAGCGCAGATCGCCGAAGAAATTAGCTGGCAGATGGGACGGCCCCTGGTCTACGGCGGCTCTGAGATAGGCGGCCTTGCGGAACGCGCGCGTTATATGATCAACATCGCCGAAGAAGCCCTAGCTGACGAGCGACCTCAGGCGAAGCCAGGTTTTGAACGCTTCATTCGGCGCGAAGCTCTAGGGGTGGTCCTTACCGTAGCCCCTTGGAATTATCCCCTGTTAACAACAGTGAACTCGGTGATTCCAGCATTAATGGCAGGCAACAGCGTGCTGTTGAAGCCTTCCGCGCAAACCCCGCTATGCGGCGAGCATTTTGTTAGTGCTTTTCGTCAGGCTGGTCTTCCAGAAGGTGTATTGCAGTGTTTGTATTTGAGCCATGACAGCACCACCAAGATGCTAGGCGACTCGGTCGTGGACTTTGCTTGTTTTACAGGCTCTGTTGCTGCTGGACAAAAAATAGAGAAATCCGCAGCAGGCTCCTTTCTTGGGCTCAGTTTGGAGTTAGGTGGAAAAGACCCTGCTTACGTACGTGCTGATGCAAAGCTGGATGTCTGTGTGAATGACTTAGTAGATGGTGCCTTTTTTAACTCGGGACAATCTTGTTGTGGCATCGAAAGAATTTATGTAGAGCAGTCACTCTACTCACAGTTTGTTGACGCATACGTGGAACAAGTTAAAAATTACTCGCTGGGCAACCCACTGTTAGCCGAAACCACATTGGGCCCTATGGTGAGAGCGTCAGCGGCTGATTGGGTCCGCCAGCAAACTAGTGAAGCCCTAGCTAAAGGGGCACAAGCCTGTATTGATCCCAGAGAGTTTGCTAACTCTCGAGATAACTCTCCCTATCTAGCGCCACAGGTATTGCTGGATGTAGATCATAGTATGTCAGTGATGCGCGAAGAAAGTTTTGGTCCGGTGGTTGGTATCATGTCTGTAAAAAATGACGAGCAAGCATTGCAGCTAATGAATGACAGTGATTTGGGCTTGACCGCATCATTGTGGTCAACCGACCAAGCCGCCGTGGAAGCATTAGGCGATCGCCTTCAAACGGGCACGGTGTTTATGAACCGCTGTGACTATCTTGATCCTGCTCTCTGTTGGACGGGCGTTAAGAATACGGGTCGCGGTGCCGCACTTTCCAAGCTTGGTTACTTGCAGCTAAGCCGAGCAAAATCTTTTCATCTGAAAACGGTTTGAGGAAGTGTGGTTGATATGAAGATCGGAATCCTAAATGCCGATGCTGTTAGGGCGGAGTTTGTCGCAGAGTTTGGCGAATACCCTGATATGTTCTCACGGCTGCTAATGGCAGTGGATCCTGAGATTGAATTTGTTACTTATGAAGTGATGAGCGGCGAGTATCCAACTGATATCGATGAAGTTGATGCCTACCTAATAACGGGGAGCAAGCTTAGCGTTTACGACGACGTGGCCTGGATTAATGCACTAAAAGACTTTGTTAGAAAGCTGCATGGTGCGAAGAAAAAACTTATAGGGATTTGTTTTGGTCATCAACTCGTCGCCGAGGCGCTGGGTGGCAAAACCCGCCAGGCAAATCAGGGTTGGTGTGTAGGCTGTCTCTTATACACATCTCCGAGCCCACGAGACCGAGGCTGATCTCGT
>OJIK01000289.1_pt1 | contig 16642 bp, 8 predicted proteins | sample 1595571 | NCBI WGS metagenome assembly OJIK01 (sample SAMN05416791, study PRJEB24817) | seawater metagenome | isolation source: Sea water | place: Canada:Atlantic | collected 2013-11 | reverse complement strand
ACGAGATCAGCCTCGGTCTCGTGGGCTCGGAGATGTGTATAAGAGACAGTACATGCCCTATAATATCATCTAAAGAAGTTTTATATACCAATATTTTAGAAAATCCGCTATTAATAAAGGATTCACTAAGTTTTGAAACTTTCTCGTGAATTTCAATAGCTAATATTTCTGTTCTAGGAACCATAATTTCTCTAGCTTTAACCTTTTGAAATTCTAAAGCATTTTGAAAAATTTGTATTTCTGAATCTATTTCTTCTTCACTATCATTTCCAAATTCTAATTGTTCTGTAATATAATTTCCTAACTCTTCTTTACTAAATACCGTCTGTTGAGCATCTTTATCTGTTCTAAAAATAAATTTTAAAAAAAAATCTGAGATTCCGTTAATGATAAATGAAAAAACATACAGTAATACGTAAAAAAAATAGGCTGGTAAAGCAAGTATTTTTAGTGTTTCATTAGCATATACTCTAAAGATTGCTTTAGGAAGAAACTCAGCTGTTACAAGAATTAAAATAGTGGAGATTACTGTTTGAATAAGGATACTATTGATGCCATAGTATTCTACAATTACTTTCCCCATGAAATAACTATACAATACTAATGAAATATTGTTACCAACCAACATGGTGGTAATAAATTTTGAAGAATTCTTAGTTAACTTCCTTAATATATTTGGAATAAAACCTTTACGTTTTTTTTCTAGCTCTATATGGAGTTTGTTTGCAGAAACAAACGCGATCTCCATTCCTGAGAAAAAGGCAGAGAATATAATTGAGATAAGAATGATGGTAATATCAACCTCCATTTAAAGTTTATTTCTCTTCTCTATTTTTTTTCTAAAATTTCTTTTAAAGAAGAATATTAATGAGATAAAGATAGATAAACCAAGCATAAATATTGCTTTATTTTGATCATCTTTCCATTCAATTATTGCTTCTACAAGTAAAATAAGAGCAATAATTAAATATCCATACTGTAAAAATTTCCAGATATTATTCATAATTCATTTTCGTTTGTTACTATATTTCCTACAGTTTTTTTGGCAACATATTTTTTTAAATTCTCCATAGACTCAAAACCAACACCAATAACAGTGTCGTTAATTTTGGTAAGTGTGAAACTTTTTTCAGTAAAAAAATATTTATTTTTCTGATCCCAAAATAATTGATCTGTCTCTAATCTAGATGCATCTGTATGATTAATTACAACTACATTCCCTTTCAGTTCTGATATAGATGTTTTAGAGTATGACAAAGCATAGTCTCCAAAAACTGTGACAGAGTCTTTTCCGTTATTCTCAAAATTAATTATTTTAATCCCTTCTGGAAACTCATTATAGGGGTGTTTCTTTCTATTGCTAAAATCATTTAAAAGTGATGTTGTTAATTTGGAGGTTATTCTTCCTGAATCTTTATAGATATGGTGCGCGTCTTTAGCAACAGCAATGGGCAGATTTTTTTCAGCTAAAAAGTCTCTCACCTTTTTTGAATCATTTGTACAAGAAAAAAGCATTCCCACAATCATGATTGTAGCAATGCTTTTTTTTGTTATATGAAATAATTGGTTCATTATTATTTACCGCTGGAGGTAATCTTTACAGTTTCATTAATCCAACATTTAACTTTAAAAGGGTCTCCTACATTAACTCCTTCAGTAAAAACAACTTTTTTGGAAGGAAAGTTTGCCTTGTAATTTCTTGTAAACTTTCTAGCTACAGAGCTCATACTTGGATCTACCTGACTTGCTCTTAAAGCTTTGTTATATGCAGCAACATAAGTCATTCTTTTCTCAAATTCACTAGACCCACATTTATTTACAGAAGTTGCATACAAACTTGCAATAAAAAGATACGCTCTACCCATATTTGGGTTTATAGCGATAGCCTCTCTAGCCAACTGTCTTGCTTTAGATTTTTGACCTCTTTTTTTGGCTGCTTGAGCAAACTTTAATTTAAAGTTAGCTTTTTTGAAAGGGTCAGTCTCTAATTCAAATGCTTTCATTCTCATCCCTTGGGCTCCTGATGCATCTCCTTTTTTCTCCAACACACCAGCTACAAAAGAGTAGGCATCTGCAGATGGGGAAGCTTCTGCATAAGCTATTGCTAATTTTTCAAAAAGAGGATCATCTGTACATTCTTTATTGAACATTCTAGAAACAGCTCTCTTCAACCATTTAGCATCAGATTTATGAATCTTAAAGTCTCTTTCATATAATGGAATTAATCGATCACAAGTAGATAGTACTATAATAATATTATCTAATCCGGACTCTACTTGCCCCAGTGCTTTAGAATTTATAGTATAAGCTCTTAAATTTTGTTTTTGCCTTTTATCTAATGCTTGACCGGCTTCAACTTTGGCATTTAAGTCTCTTAATTTCTTCGCATAGTCATCCAGTTTTTCTCCAACAGATTCTAATACATCATCATAGGTGTCAAAAACTTTCTGAGGATTGGTATCTTTATTAGCATCAGTTATGCCTTGAAAGTATCTATAAATATTTTTTACTCCCATTCGAGTAGGATCTATACTATAAGCTAATTCTAATATTTCAAAAACTTCGTCATCAGTAGCTAACTTATTTTTTACTAAGAACGTTGCATAGTCACTGTGTACTTTTGCAGGGTCTTTAGAAGGAAAGTATTCTAGCCTTTGTTTATATACTCTTTTAACCAAAACCAAAGCTTCAGTTTTGTTGGTCGCTTTTTTAAACCTAGCTTCAGTTAGTTTATCACCTAATTTATAAATATTAATAGATAATGTAGGACAGTTATCCATTAAATATATCCAATTAGGGAAAGCATCATCATACTTTTTAGATTGATAATCTCCTTTAAAAAGATTGTACTTAATGGTACATTCTTGTTGTGTTGCCTGTGCATTTATAACATGTAACCCTAAAAAAAGAAATAGGCTTGTTAATAAAATAAATTGTTTCTTCATTTTTAATCGTATTTGTTAATCAATTTTTCTCTTTTTAAACCAGATATCGTTAAGGGAAAGACTTAGTCTAAAATTAACGTACTTTTCCTCTAATAATCCATTATCTGTTGTCCCTTTTTTACCATATTCAAAACCCAAATTTAGGTTAGATAATCTATTTCCTAGCGGTAAGCCTAGACCAAAAGATATGCCAAAGTCATCAATACTTGTAAAAGTATTAGATCCAGGGGTTCCATTTACTAATAATCCTAGTTTTTCAAATTTTAAACCTCCTCTGTAGGTTACTCTTTGCCAATAACTTGTAATAGAGTTTATTTTTGGAATAAAAAACCCTCCAGCAGATATTCTATTAGATTCTCCATATTGAAAACTTTGTGCGCTATTATCAAAATAACCAGTGGCTACAAGCGCATCTTGAGTTTTATAATTAACTCCAGCATACCATTTATTTGTTTTCCCTAAACCAATACCTAATACAGTTTCTAGTGGTCTTTCTAAGTTTGCTGATAATGGACCCGAGAAAATAGTGTCTCTTGGTTGTTCAAACCCTGAAGAACCAATTGAAAGTGAGTATAAATTTTCTGTTCCTGTAGAATTTAAAGAATTCCCTAATTTAAAGGAAGCTCCAACATGTAGGTTTAAATCTTTGGTAACAGTTGTTTTGTATTGAGCTCCTAACTTTACTGAACCACCTCTTATATTAGAATCTTCTATATTTTTTGTAGCTAAGGTAACTTCTTCTCGAGCATTTAAAACATTATTCTGAATATTACCGAATAAAAAATCTGCTTCTAAACCAACAGAAAAACCTTTAAAAAGTTTTAAACCAAAACCTCCATATATTCTATTTACATCTCCAGTTCCAGAAAATTGAGTAATTTCTATTGGATCTCCTTCTTCATTATTTAAAGTATTAATTAAAGAATACCCAACTGATGATGTTGGTTGCATTCCAAAAATTACTCCCATTTTTTTACTTACCGGAAACGCAAAACTAAAGTAGCTTAAATTTGTAGAGTTTGTAGATTGTTCTATGTCTGCATCTTTAATAGTTAACTCATTATTTAACACCCCAAAAACATAGGTGGCAAATCTTAATTCTGACAAAGAGGCAGGGTTAACAAAATTTAAATATCTATTGCTACTGTATGCAGCTCCAATACTTCCCATACTTATTTGTTCTACGGTTCTTGTTCCAAACTCTTCACCTACTCCAAAATAAGAGTACGGAGAAGAAGTAGATCTTTGGGAGAAAGCTTGGGCTGATATGACAACAGCTAAAAAGAAGATGATTTTCTTAATCATTATTGATTGTTAAATGTCAATATTTTATTTAATCCGTGTAAGAGAAAATTTTGATTCGCAAAGATGCTATTTTTTAATTGTTTGAACAAGAATTTTGTGTCTCCTCCTGTTAAAACAACTGTTAAATCATGATAATCAAGCTCATATTGTCTAATTACACCTTTAATTTCATGAATTACACCATTAATAACGCCAGAATGAATTGCTTCTGAAGTTGATGTGCCTATTAAATTATGTACCTCGCTTTTAATTAATTTTGGAAGTTTTGAGGTATAATGATGTAAAGATTTGTATCGAATATCTATACCTGGAGATATGGCTCCTCCAAGGTATTCACTTTTTAAATTTACAAAATCATAGGTAATACAGGTTCCTGCATCTATAATTAATGTATTCTTTTGAGGATATAAAGAAATTGCTGCAGCTGCAAGAGCTATTCTATCGATACCTAAGGTTGTAGGTGTGCTGTAAAGATTCTTGAAAGGTACTTTTATGGAAGAATCTAGGACTATGAAAAAAGGAAGTTTTTGAAGTTTTTGTATATAATCTTCTCTTGTTTCCTTTACTGAAGATAAGATACATTGTGTTATTTTATGTTTTTCTAAAATATATTCAAGTTCTTCAAAGAAGTTAACTTCATCAAAAACATACGCAACTTTAATTGTATCTGACTCAAATACAGCTGCTTTAACTTTTGTATTCCCTATATCTATAACTAGATTCATTCTTCATTTAAAAGTGAATGTCAAAAATACAATAGATTTTTGTAATTTTATTTGGTAGTTGTAAAAAACTCGCTTTATATTTGCGTCCGCTAAGAGCAATGGTACCTTAGCTCAGTTGGTAGAGCAAAGGACTGAAAATCCTTGTGTCCCTGGTTCGATTCCTGGAGGTACCACAAAAAAATCCGAACATTTATGTTCGGATTTTTTGTTATTTATTTTTACATAGAAGAATAATATCTGATATAACAGTAAGAATATTAAATAAATACTCTTTAAAGGAAGCAGAAAATAGAATTGATAATTTTATTATTACCAAATGGTCCATATCTTTTTAATTATTCTCACAAAACTTTTACAAAAAGTCAACTAGTGATAAAAAAATAAAGCTACAAATAAACAAATTAACAATATAGGTTTACAATTAAATTTAAACAATAAGTTTTATTATTTTTTACGTTAAATCATAATTAATTTTATGATATTTATAATCTTTATCCTATTAATGATATTAGGATATCAATTGATATTTTTTTAAACAATAGCTTCATGAAAGTTTTTAGAAAAACTAGAGAAAAATTACTTTATTACAGAAAAATAAAAAATTATTTAGCGTATTCTATTGGTGAGATTATTCTAGTTGTAATTGGTATTTTAATAGCTGTTTATATAAACAATTGGGATTTAAATCAACTGAAACAAGATAACGGTGTTAAAGCCCTAAAAATAGTAAAGAGAGACTTACAAACTGAAAAATATGTTTTAGAGAATTTTAAAAAAAGATATAGTTATACTAGAAAATATTTAATTGACATTTTATATAATAATAAAACAGATAATCTAGACTCTTTAAAGTTTCATTTCGGACCCTATGTACATTACAAAATGAATTCAGAATATATTAGCCTCAAATCAAGTGGAAAATTAAATTTAATTTCAAATAGTAAATTGAGGTCTAAACTTGTTAATTTCTATGAAGTGTACTATTCTATTTATAAAGAATTAGAAGATGAACATAAATTCTTCATAGACAAAAGAGTAAATGATTATTTTTTCAATCAGTTTCCAAGTGACACTAGTAATTTTGTTGATTCAGAATTTGTAAAATCAAAATTAAATGATCAAACTTTTAAGAAAATTCTTGATCAACAAATTACATCTCTACAATACATAACAGAGAATTTTTATATTGAAAAAATTGATGAACTTATAAAAATAATTACTGAAGAATTAAAAAAATAAAATTTTTAATCTTTTAGTTGGTTTATCTTATTAGAGAAAAATTACTTGTTTCAATTATTATTCTTTTATTTTCATTCATAGGTACTAATTTTATTGACACCCAATAGTCATTAGGAGGCATTAATTTCCCGTCATAAGTTCCATCCCAACCGCTATCAAAAGAATTTAACTTTTTTAAAATTTTACCATAGCGATTATAAATATTAACTTCAATTATTTTATAATTACTTATATTATTCCATTTAATATTCCATGTATCATTAATACCATCACCATTTGGTGTGAAAAATTTTGGAATATTTAATTCAGGTTTTGTTATTTGAATTTCTTCAGGAGTAATTACATTTATCTTTAATATTCCTTCTGAAGATAATACACCATCTGAAACTGAATAATTTATTACTTCTGCACCAATGAAATTTGGTACTGGAGTATAATCTATTGAGAACTCATCTACATTAACAATAACTGTTCCTGTCCCTGAAGTACTGACTGATATTAGTCTTAGCGGGTCTCCATCTATATCTATATCATTTGCAATAACATCTATGCTTGTTGTCATTGCATTCTCTAAAACAGTTGCAGAATCCTCATTGGCTATAGGTGCGTCATTTACTGGAGTGATTGTAATTGTCAATATTCCTTCGGAAGTTAATAAACCATCGGATACCGTGTAAGTAACTTCTTCAGTCCCATTGTAATTTATTGCTGGGGTATACTCTAGTAACTCTCCGTTGATAGTGACTGTTCCAGTTCCTGAAGTAATGGTTGATAATAGTGTTAGCGAGTCTACTTCATCATCTGTATCATTTGCAAGAACATCGATGCTTGTTGCCTCTGCATCCTCTAAAACTGTTGTAGTATCAGCAACAGCTACTGGAGCGTCATTCACTGGAGTAACTACTATCGTAAAGATTTGGGTCGCAGTTAAAGCGCCATCTCCATCATCGGTTGCAGTAATTGTAATCTCTGAACCTGTATCTCCTTCTGTGGGGGTACCTGATAATGTATTCCCAGATAATGTTAACCAACTAGGTAATCCAGATGCACTAACTGTTACTACATCTCCATCAACATCTTCTGTGGTAATGGTATAGGTGTATTGTTCATCCTCAGTAGCTGAAGTGATAGCGGTGGAGGTAATCGTTGGAGCATCATTCACTGGAGTAACAACTATCGTAAAGATTTGGGTCGCAGTTAAAGCGCCATCTCCATCATCGGTTGCTGTGATCGTAATCTCTGAACCTATGTCTCCTTCTGTGGGAGTACCTGATAATGTATTTCCAGATAATGTTAACCAACTAGGTAATCCAGTTGCACTGACTGTTACTAGATCTTCATCTACATCTTCTGTGATAATGGTATACGTGTATGCTATATCTTCGGTGGCCTCGGTAACGGCTGTGGAGGTAATCGTTGGGGCATCATTCACAAAACAATCAGTAGTACCAGTATTTGGATCATCCGGATTTTGTTCTTCTAAAGTAGAATATCCCTCATCACCAGAAAAATTAGCAATCATTACTATATAATATTCATCAACTAGAGCAGAATTAATAATAATATCCTCCTCAAATGGTTGACTAGTACTCTTTTCACAACCAATTATTTTATCTCCGGTTAACTCCTGTCCGTCTCCGTTGTTTATAATTTCATTAAATAGATCCTCGGAAAATGGGCCCCATGCAATAAAATCTGTATCCATTCGAACATCATTTGATGTATATGATATTAATTTTAAATCTAAATTTCCTGAGGTTTCTATTTTTAAGAAATACCAGGTAGGATTTTTTCTTAATTGAGGGAATAAACATCCATAATCAGGTAGGGTTTCCAGTGCGGTTGAGCCATCATAAGTGTTAGGAAACTGAGCACCACTGTCAGAACAAAAAGGACGAGCTTCACTGAGGGTAAGACCACTTGGGTCTTGAGCATTAACTAAGTTTACTGTTAAAAACAGTGAGAAAAATAAAAGTTTTTTTACCATACTTATAAAAAATTATTTTTTTATAAGTATGTCTACTTTTTTTCTATTGTTATGAGTAAGTTTGATTAAATAAAAACCTGATGAAAGATGAGAAGTATTGATTATATTCTCACCAATTTCAAGATACTTATTAATAAATACTCTCCCATTTACATCGTATATTTCAACCTCTAATGGAATAGGATTATTTATGATATAATAAGAATGAAAAGGGTTAGGATATCCATTAATTTTATTTAGTTGCTGAGTCAAAATATCTAATGTATTATCAACCACCTGAATAATCCCTACTTCTAAAACTTCACTTGAAACATCTGTATTAGAACTGTTAGATAGTGTTATGTTTGAAATTTCAAAACTATAATCTCCTAAAGGTGCAGAATCACTAACATATATTGGTAAATCTAATAGTAAAGTTGTTCCTGATGGAATAACGATATCTCCTATATTGTATATTACAAAACGATAATTTCCATTTCCTAAATCTGAGTTTGAAATGGTAAAATCTTCTAAAGAATTTAATGATTGAAAATTTTGATAATCAAAAATAAATTCATTAGGAATATTGATGTCAAATTGAATAGCTCTAATATCATCATTGTTAGAGATTCCAAGTTTAATTATATGATCACTGTCTGTATTCACAGACTGATCTTCAATATATAAATAGTTTGGGGAAAAAACTTCTGCAGTAACCTGAATTGTGTTCTGGCTTTCAGCACCATTATGATTAATCGATATTGAACTTGACAATTGACCTAAAGACTCAGGAGTAAAAGTTACGATCATTTCAGTATTCTGACCGTTTGCAAGTGTAAGGGGTGTCTCTAATGAACTTGAAAGTAACGGTGAATCAAAAACTATTTCATTTATAATTAAGTCAGAATTTCCTGAATTAGATAAAGAAATATTTTTATTACTTGAAATTGATAAGGGTACTCTACCAAAGTCTAAAATAGAGTTTGTGTCTAAAAAAGGTGCATTTATTGAGAGAGAACCTGAATATGTATCCGAAATTAAATTATCTGACTCTATATTTGAGATTATTGAATTTGAAATATCCAAAGGATGGTATCCTGAATTTGAAACTGGTAATAGAGAAAAACTAAATACTTCACCTGAAGTTAAATTGAAATTTAAATTATTTGAAGAAAAAGAGATAATTCTTAGAATATTAGAATTAATAACTGAAGCAGATATTGTATGATCTTCCTCTCTACCTAACAGAGATATTGAATTCTCAACATATTCTACTCCTGAAGGGATTGTAATATCTAACTGGAAACTAGTAAATGAATCCATATTATTTATAGAAACTGGAATTGAAATATCTGTACCTAAATCACCAGAATTAGAACCTACATAAATTTCGTTAACTGAGTATATATCAGCTTCCACTAAAAGTTCTTGAAGACCTCTAGACTCATCGGTATCATTAGTCTCAAAAAGTGTTTGATTAGACACAAGTTGACTTTCAGTAGTATCTAAATTTAAAGTAATATAATAAATACTCCCTGCAGCAATGCTTAAAGGCAAAGTTTCTGAGATTGATAAGGGGGATGATAGATTTTGTGACAAAATCTCTAAAGTTTGATTTCCTTCATTTAATATTTGTATAGTTCTACTTTGAATACTAGATCTTGAAACCCTACCAAAATCTATATTTGTTGTTAATAATTTAAACTTTGGTCCTAAAATAGTTACTTGATTATTGTTAGGTGATATTGAAATTTCTGAACCATTTGAATCTGAGAAAACGACATCTGAAAAAATCATATCAAAGCTACCTGGTTCATTATTACTGGTAAAATTTAAATTAACCACATTTCCAGTTCCTGGATTTATAGATTCATTGGTAGATGAAATAACGACAACTCTAATTATATTATCTCCAATTTCACTAGTACTGATCGTGTGATTCCCAACACGATCAGTTAATGAATGTCCTGGTCTTAACTGCATCGCATTATTATTGAATTGAAGATCAAACTGGAATGCTGAAATATCATCAGTATTTGAAAATGCTATTCCAACAGAAAAATCTTCATCAACAGATACTGGGTCTGATGAAATATTTATTGAATTTTGACTCAATAATATTTGACTTCCTATTATTAAAAATATTAAAAGAAAATTTTTCAAACTATTATTTTAAAATTAATCTCTTATTAGAGATATGCTTCAGTTCACCATTATTATATGCATTCATTCTAAGAATATAATTTCCAAGACTCAACTTATTTAAATTTAGTTGATTTGTAATAATTCCTGAACTTTTCCCTAATTCCTGAGACCAAACCAATCTTCCTTGCATATCATAAATATTCACATTAACAATATCCATTTCAATAGGTAAAAAGTATTCTAAATTAATTAAACCGTCAGATGGATTAGGGTATAGATTAAATAATTCAAATTCCTGATTCTCTATATCATTTGATTTTAAGAACCCATTTAATTTCTCTCCATTAATAGTTCCAACTATAATTTTATCTTCATATATACTTTTAGAATTACCAATTCTTGTTAACAATTTAGTTTTAGAGTTTGCAATAATAGTATTATTAAAACTATACAACATAAGTGATCTAGAATTATCAGCTGTAAAATCTAAAGATTCAACAGATGTTAAGTCACTAGATAATTGGTATTCAAAATCAGTATCAAAAGATAATTGAATTCCTCCTATGTTATATTCTGACTCAACATACAATTCATTCCCTTCCCAAGTAAAAAATGCACTTCCAACTGCAGAACTAGAATAATAATTCATTGAACCAGAGGCTCCTCTTGAACTATCGCTATTTGGGTTTAGAATAATATCTACCGTCGCTGTTATATCTAATACATTTATAGATTCATCGTTATTTACATCTGCAGCCTCAAAAACAAATGGGCTTGGATCTCTTCCTAAGATATAATCTACATCTGTAACTAAATCTATAACTGTAACGTTAAAATCTCCATTACTATCTCCTAGTTTTATTAAGTCTACATCTAATTCTTTACTAGTTGCTAGTTCTGAACCACTAAAAGCTGCATCTATAGTTTGAACTGTCCAACTATATGTTTCATTATCAGGGAGATCAGGTAAATTAACTATCCATTGTGTTTCGTGTTCAACATTCCCTTTTCCGGCAGAAAGTCTATAACCATTATCTAATGAATTTATAGTCATAATATCTTCACCACCATCTGAGGTAACAATTTTTAGAGCATTTGTTAAACCATCTTTTGGTGTAGATTCGTCAGAACCTGAATCCCAACTAAATTTAACTTTATACGTATTAGAATCTCCATTATAACCTAAAATTTCTGTGGTTAATTCTGTTGGTTTGGAAGGTCTTTGATTTACAACAAATTCATCCTGAGTAACTCTTGCACCATCACTATCTAATACTGCAGCAGATTCGTCTCTCAAATTCAAATAAGTTTTGATGATACTCTCTCCTGAATTAGAAACACTCTCTCCTGCAATTGCAAAATCTAAATCATTATCACCATCTATATCACCAAATGCTATAGATGCATTAATAATGTCTGACAAATCAAAATCACTATCAACATAAGTTTGAGTATTAGGATCAAATTCAACAAGTTTTGTTACTTGTCCTTGACCAGAAACTTTTCCAGAATATAATATATCTGTATACCCATCACTATTATAATCTCCAAAATCTAAATTAGCTTCTCTTATAGGAATTAAACCAGTATTAGGAACTTCTTCAAATTCAAGATCTGAACCAGTTAAACCATTATTAGACAATATCTTAAACATTGGACCCGTTATACCTTGACCTGTTATTGCAATATCTAAATCACCATCACCATCATAATCAAAGAAATCTAGAGTACTATCTTCTGCACTAGGAAACTCTGTACTAGTTTCAGTAAATACAGGATCTATGATTTCTGTAGATAACGTTTGATTTTCATATAGATTACTGGTTATCCCTTGATTTGTTAAACCGGTAATAGCAAAGTCAATATCTGAATCACCATCAGCATTACCAAAGGCAAATGAACCTGATTTTAACAAACCAAACTGAGCTGATATGTCTGTAAAATTAGGATTTAACGCTCCATTTTCTTGTTCATATACATGAACTTTCAATTGAGAATTAGATTCTGCATTGGTTCTACCAATGTGAACTACTTCTTTTAAACCATCATTATTAATATCTATTAACTCAACTTTTGATTGGAATAGTCCCGCAGCACTAAAAACCTCATTAAATATTTGATTATTATTTTCACTTGTGTTGTATAACTTAAAAGATCCTTGGCTACTGTTTTTATCCCAAGTATTTATTAAGATATCTTGAATTTTATCTAAGTTAAAATCATAGAATTTAATATCCGAAATATTCCGTGTATTATTTAAACTCTCTTCATATAAAAACTTTTTTGAACCTAATTTAAAAATCTGTATGTCACTATTATTATCTTTTGATCCGTAAATTAAATCCATATCATTATCAAAATCAATATCTGTAAGTTTTACTATTGGCTTTCCAACAGCATTTATTGATCTATCAATAATTCCTCCTTGGTTTAGTTCTTTCCACTCATAAGTGAGTGTAAATGAATTCTCTTCAGAAAATTGACTTCCTTTTAGACCATCATCTACAGATTGAATAGACCAGTAGTAAATTCCTGGATCTAATAACGTTTCATAACTATTATTATATATTACTGGTGATTTTGTAATTAATCTTTGTCCTGTCTCTAAATTACTTTCTGTATTAGAAATCTCCGAACCACCCTCAGATGTAGCTAATCTGATAATATAACCAAGATTAGAAGAAAAATCATCATTAGGCACTTCCCAAGATAGTTTTACCTTTCCATAACCTAAATCTTCAAAAAGTAAACCTGTAACCACAGATGATGGAGTATTGGTTTTATTAAGAAGATCTGTCCTGTATAATTTTGTAAACTCACCTTCGTCTGAAGTACCAGAAACAAATAAATCTAAATCTCCATCTACATCATAATCTACCCATTTAGCCGTTGAATTTCTTAATCCTAGAAGATCTACCTCTGTGTTTTCTCTAAATGATGAACCATCATTTAAACCATCATATAATTTAGTAATTGATTCTGCGTCTTCATTTTCACCCGTTAGCAACATATCTGGTTTCCCGTCATTATTGTAATCTGCAACTGCAATAGAACCTTTGATTAAACCATCTATCCCAGATAATTCTTGTTCAGAATTAGAAAGTAAAGATCTTCTATAAATTTTTATATCTCCATCATCATTACCATCATTATTTCTCTGTCCCATATAGTATATATAGTTTCCAAATAAAGCTGTAGAAGAAAAATTTAAATTGGTTATGTAATTATCACATTGCCAATAGTACTGGCATGGGTTAGAATCAATTAAGGTATTTACTTGATTCTTAGATCCGGTTTCTCCAACGATGATTATATCTAAATCTCCATCAAATTGATTATCAGCAATGATTACAGAACCATTTTTCACGCCATTATCAGAATTAAATTGGTTGTTAAAATCTTCTTCTTTAACTAGCGTATTCCCTTCTCTTAAATAGATATACTTTCTCCAAGTATTTACTCCATTTACTATTTCCATACCGTTAATAACAAAATCAATATCTCCGTCATTATCTAAATCTCCAGAATCCATTGAAGTCCCAAATAAATTTGGTAAGAATAATTCTGTACTTGGAACAAATGTTCCCGCTTGGTTTTCATAAATAGTGGTCGCGGGATTATCATTATTATCTAACCCTGAAACTATTAAATCTATATAACCATCTTTGTTATAATCTACCCATATTAAGTCTCCGTCATATCGAGAATCAAACGCATCTGGATTGTTATTTACAAATACACCATCTACATTTTCATACAAACGAGTAATAACTCCATCTTGAATACCTCTACCCATAATGGCCATATCTTGATCTCCATCTCTATCATAATCTCCCCAGGCTACTGAAGAGAAGCTTAAAGCTGGCACATTGGCTAATGCATCTACATCTTCTACAAGATCTAATTCATTATTAAGCAGTGTTAACGTAATATCATCTATTAAGTCATCTGAAGATAAAACTGCTCTAGTAGGAGTTTGAAAATTTAAAACTATTGTTTCATCCTCTTCTTCACCTGGGCTATTCAATTCATCTTCTATACCATTTAATGTTAATGAGCCAGAAGTTTGCCCCGCTAAAATGGTTACTTGAGGTATTATCTGATATTCACTTAATTCATAATTGTTATTACCATTCTCATACACGTAATTTTGAGCAACTAAATTTCCAATAGAATTAAAATTAAAATATTGAGTTTGTTTGTCTTCAGAAATAGGAAGCGGTTCAAAAATTACATTATAATTAACATATGTACTTCCATCCGCTGGCATAGTATATTCGTCTTCTGACATCACCAATTTAACAATTGTATTTGAGCTACTTTTTATTGAATAGATTTCATTATTGTAAACAATTGTTCTCTGTGAATTAAGTCTATTATTATAATTTAAATTTCTTTCATTCACATATTCACCATCAATTAGTTCAAACATTTGGTAATCACCAATTGCATAAATTTTATCATCTAACAAAACATGTGCATAACAACAATTATCTCCTCCATATATTAATTCTGGATCAGCATCCCCAATTTTTTTGAATACTTTACGTCGACTTGAAGAATCATTGCTATCATACACTTGATAAATAAGTATATTTCCAGTAAGACTAAAGTGATGCTCAAAACTAATATTATTCTGTAAGGAAACATAAGATGTCTCAGTAATTGCATCAGTATCTGAGATATCTATCTCATTAAGACTGTTGTTACTTCGCGCATATAATATGTTGTTATTTAGAACAACAAATCCAATATTGTTATCGTAGTAATTGGATAACTCTTTTTCAATTGTAGTGTCATCCTCTGGATTATATATTCTTAAAGTTCTTTCTGTTAAGAATACTAGTCTGCCATCAGGAAGTACTTGCATAGATCCATAACTTACAGTTCCAATATTTTTAATTAGCGATTTTTTTCCTTCATTATCAAAACTAGCAGAGTAATCTAAATTATTGGTAGCTGTTCCTGTAAATGTTAAATTTACATTTACATCTCTAGAGGCAGGAACATCTATACTTGCTGTTACTGTGGTAGATTCATGTTCTGCAAATTCATTTTTAGAAACTGTAACTCCTGTAAAGTCAGGGTCATCGTCACTTACAATGTATAGAGTAGCTTCAGAAGTTTCAGTGGTTGCATTTACTATATCTCCAAAAGTAAAAATTATCGGTTCAAGAATCTCTACCGCCTCATCTCCTAATCCTTCAGTAGAAATAGTAATACTTGCAGAATTACCATTTGCAGGTATTACAATCTGCCTTACATCATCTACAATAATATATTCTTCATTTAATACGGCAGATAAATCATCTTCAGTTAACGTAAACGGTATGGTTACTTCTGCTCCAGATACTGTTGACGCCGTAAGAGTTACCGTAGTTGATGAGTTTTCATCTATTGTAGGGGAAGAAAATTCAAATACAACTTTTGAGAGTTCATCATTATCTGTTAGCTCTAAAGTTAACGGAGTTGCTATACCATTTGTAAGTAAATCTTCACTATATATGGCATTATTAGCAGTACTTGGCGAGACTATTAATGATTCTGCAAGTTCAAATAAATCATCATCTTCACCGGTTAAAGTGAACGTACCTGTGGTTTCACCTGCAGCAATTTTTAACTGCGGTGCTAATTGGTAAGAATTTACTGTATAGGAATTATTTGAGTTTGTATACTCATACACTTGAAGAATTAAGTTACCAGTTGTAGAATCTATATCTAGATAATTTATTGAAGCAGTTTCTGTAACTGGAAGTGGGCTAAAGGAAACTTGATTATCTAGAATTGATAACTTACCTGGTTTATTATTATCTTCTTCGTTTAGGGTATATATTTCATTGTTGTATACTTCCAATTTAGAATAATTTAATCTAAAATTATTCGTGTTAAACCATATACGGTCATTGGATGTTACTTGCTCTTCTACATATTCTATAAACCAACTATCTCCAATAAAATATATTTTGCCATTTATAGAACCAATTCTAAAACCTTCATTAAGTGTTCCTATAATTTCAGGATCTGCATCACCTACTTTTTTGAATTGAGTTCTCTGACCTGAGTTACCGTTGTATACAGAATAATATAAGGTTTCTCCAGAAAGGGTAAATGGTTCATAAACATATGTATTTTGTTGAAGATCTATATAGGGTGTTTCAGTAATAGCTTCCAAATCAGAAAAATCTACTTTATATATAGATCCTTGATTTATCTTAGCATAAAAAGAGGTGTTATTAACTACACCAATACCAATATTGCCTTCATAGTAGCTGTCTCTTATACACATCTCCGAGCCCACGAGACCGAGGCTGATCTCG
>OJIK01000278.1_pt1 | contig 16979 bp, 12 predicted proteins | sample 1595571 | NCBI WGS metagenome assembly OJIK01 (sample SAMN05416791, study PRJEB24817) | seawater metagenome | isolation source: Sea water | place: Canada:Atlantic | collected 2013-11 | reverse complement strand
TCAGCTACCTTCTCGATCTCTACGCCGCCCTCAGTCGATGCCATGAAGACAACGCGTCGAGTGGCGCGGTCGACAACGGCGCCAAGATAGAGCTCTTGAGCGATGTCAGTGCAAGACTCTACGAGAATCTTACTAACGGGCTGACCATTGGCATCTGTCTGATAAGTTATTAGGTTTTTGCCAAGCCATTCTTCGGCGAAAGCTTGCGCTTCGGCTGGTGAGTCGACTAAGCGCACGCCACCAGCCTTACCTCGACCGCCAGCGTGTACCTGCGCCTTTACTACCCATTTATCACCGCCAATTTTCTCAGCAGCAGCCTTAGCATCGGGCCCATTATCGACAGCGATGCCGGTTGATACTGGAAGGCCGTATTCAGCAAAAAGCTGTTTGGCCTGATATTCGTGAAGATTCATCTAAACTCCATTTTCTGTAAGTAAACTAAATTCCTAAACTAGCGACGCTTCCGATTGCCAATATGAATGGCGTGCCCGTTAGCCGCGAGTGCTGCCTCGTGCACCGCCTCTGAAAGCGCTGGATGCGAGAATATGGTTAAACCGATGTCCTCGGCACTCGCACTAAACTCCATGGCGATAACAATTTGCTGCAGCAGATCTGCCGCACTGGCGCCAATGATGTGACAACCCAAAATTCTATCTGTGTTTTTGTCGGCGATAAGTTTTACCATTCCGTCCGCATCGTTTGCTGCAAGCGCTCGTCCACTTGCGGCAAAGGGGAATACGCCGACATTAAACTCGACGCCGTCGGCCTTGAGCTCTTCTTCATTTTTGCCGACCCAAGCAATCTCTGGGTGGGTGTAGATAACCGAAGGCACCAAGGCGTAATTGACTTGTGTCTGTTTGCCGGCGAGACGCTCGACGACCATCACACCTTCTTCGCTTCCTTTATGCGCTAGCATAGGGCCACGCACGGCATCGCCAACTGCGAAAATTGTTGGGATCGAGGTAGCACATTGTTCATTCACTTTGACAAAACCGCGTTCGTCCACCTCGAGGCCAATCGATTCCTCGACAATGTTTTGGGTATAAGGGCGGCGGCCTACGGCAACAATGAGCTTATCGAAGGTTTGTGTCTTGTCACCTTCACCGTCAGTGTATTCAACAGTGACGGTTTTCTTGGCGCCCTTGCCCGCAATTTTACTGCCGGTCACCCGAGCGCCGAGCTTGATATCTAAGCCTTGTTTGACGAAGAGCTTTTGCGCTTCTTTGGCAATTTGTTTATCGGCGGCAGGCAGGAAGCCATCCATCGCCTCGAGCACTGTTACCTCAGAACCCAAGCGCGCCCAGACGCTGCCTAGCTCCAAGCCAATAACGCCGGCACCGATAACCCCGAGGCGTTTGGGAACAGCGGTAAACTCTAATGCACCGGTAGAATCGACAATGGTCTCCTGATCAACAGGCGTTGGCGGGATTTCAATGGGGACCGAACCCGCCGCGATAATAATGTGTTTCGCTTCGAGAACTTCAACCTCACCTTCGTGGTTGGTCACCGTCACGCTATTGGGGCCTGTAACCTTCGCTACGCCGCCAATACCTGTGACCTTATTTCCCGCGAAGAGGCCGCTAACGCCGCCGGTAAGCTGTGCAACGACTTTGTCTTTCCGGGCTATCATCGCTGGCACATCGACGCCCACTTCACCAACCGTAATGCCGTGAACGTCGAAATGGTCTCGTGCTTCCATGAACTTATGAGACGAGTCTAGGAGCGCTTTTGAAGGGATGCAGCCTACATTGAGGCAGGTGCCGCCAAACACAGTCTTGCCTTCTTTATTTAACCACTTTTCAACACACGCGGTGGAGAAGCCAAGTTGAGCGGCGCGGATTGCCGCAACGTATCCGGCGGGGCCTGAGCCGATTACTACTACGTCGTATGAGCTAGCCATGTCGTTATCCTAATTTGGGTGACTTAGATCTCGAGCAATAAACGTGTAGGATCTTCGAGCAAATCCTTCACTGTGACCAAGAACTGAACAGCTTCCTTGCCGTCGATCATCCTGTGATCGTAAGACAATGCTAAATACATCATTGGCAAGACAACAACCTGGCCATCTATTGCCATTGGTCGTTCCTGAATCTTATGCATACCAAGGATCGCAGTCTGAGGTGGGTTTAGAATAGGCGTGGATAAAAGCGAGCCGAAAACGCCACCATTAGAAATAGTAAATGTACCCCCGGTCATATCTTCGATGGCAAGTTTGCCATCACGGGCTTTTTCGCCGAAGTCTCGAATACCCTTTTCAATGTGAGCAAGGCTCATATTGTCAGAGTTCCGCAGAACAGGAACAACCAGACCACGAGGCGAAGACACGGCAACGCCTATATCCTGGTAGCCATGATAGACAATATCCGCGCCATCCAAAGAGGCATTGACCGCAGGATACCGCTTAAGCGCTTCTGTACACGCGCGCACGAAGAACGACATAAAGCCAAGACGGACGCCGTCGTGCGCTTTCTCGAACTCTTGCTTATAGCGGTTGCGAATTTCCATGACCGGCGCCATATTGACCTCATTAAAGGTCGTTAGCATGGCTGTAGACTGACTCGCATGAAGCAGGCGTTCTGCAACTTTCGCACGGAGGCGACTCATCGGTACGCGTTCTTCTAGACGCCCATTAGATACCGCCATCGGAGCCGTTGCAGGCGCGGTAAGGGCTGAGGCTACATCTTCTTTAGTGATACGCCCTGCCTTACCAGTCCCGGCGATCGCCGTGGCATCAACATTGTTTTCGGCGATCATCTTCTTCGCCGCAGGACTTGCCGGGGCAGATGTTACACCGGCGGAAGCCGCAGGTGCAGCGACGGACTCCGCGGCTGGTGCCGCAGTAGGTGCGGCTGCGGTAGCTTCACCTGCTGCCACGGTACCAATCGCTTGATTGCTTACAATTGTGTCGCCGGTCTCTTTTAATATTTCCTGCAAAACGCCGTCGGTGGGCGAAACCACCTCGATGACGACTTTGTCGGTTTCGATATCAACCAGAAGTTCGTCACGCGTAACGCTGTCGCCAACCTGCTTATACCAGGTTGCAATAGTGCCATCGGGAACCGACTCAGGGAGTGTTGGCGCCTTAATCTCAATAGTCATGTCTAGTCCTTTTGAAGAACGGCCGCTAAGCGGCTCGATAATCTATATTCTAATTCTTATCTTACACGTTGTGATAAATCGGGTTACCTCTCAAGCCTGTTATTTCATCGCGTCGTCGAGGAATTTCTCTAACTGCGCAAGGTGCAATGCTGGGTAACCAGCCGCGGCAGCCGCAGAGGCCTCGCGTCCCGCATAACCTAATACAATTTTAGGGAAATGCTTTTTAATTGGCCGCTGGAAGTGATGCTGACTCGAATACCACGCCCCTTGGTTTTTAGGCTCTTCCTGACTCCAAGCGATTTTTTGTACGTTTGGATAGCGCAGCAAACAAGCCTCGTATTCTTTCGCAGGGAAAGGATAGAGCTGTTCTAACCGGATGATCGCAATGTCTGTGATTTCACGCTTTCGTCGCTCAGCCAACAAGTCGTAATACACCTTTCCAGAGCACACGACGATCTTACGCACATTCTCAGGGATGATAGTGTCATCTATCTCGTCGAGTACCACTTGGAAGCTGCCTTCGGCCATTTCCTCGAGGGTTGACACCGTTTCCTTGTGCCTAAGAAGACTCTTAGGCGACATAACAACCAGAGGTTTGCGCATTGGACAGAGCACTTGCTTACGAAGCATGTGGAAAACTTGTGCCGACGTAGTGGGCAAACAGACTTGAATATTATGCTCTGCACAAAGTTGCAGGAAGCGCTCTAGTCGAGCCGAAGAATGCTCAGGCCCCTGGCCTTCATAGCCATGGGGAAGCAGCATCGTCAGGCCACAGAGGCGTTGCCATTTGTGCTCGCCACTCGTAATAAATTGATCGATAACAACCTGTGCTGAGTTCGCGAAATCGCCAAACTGAGCCTCCCAGACTACTAGTGCGTTGGGTGTAGTAGTTGCAAAGCCATATTCGAACGCTAAGACAGCGACCTCTGAAAGCAGCGAATCGTAAATCCGGAAAAGGCTTTGGTCAGCGGAAATGTTTTGCAGCGGGACATGCGCGTCACCAGTTTTTTGGTCGTGAAGCACTGCATGTCGATGTGAGAACGTTCCACGGCCGACATCCTGTCCCGTGATACGAACCATATTGCCGCTGGTCAAAATACTTGCGTAAGCCAGGCTTTCAGCCATGCCCCAATCAACGGGAAGCGTACCCTCCGCCATCTTCTTGCGATCGGCCATCACTTTGCCAACCTGACGCTGAAGATTAAATGCCTCAGGTACTGCGGATAGCTTTTTAGCGAGCCCCTTAAGGTTCTTAAGCGGAATCGACGTGTTGTAGAACGAGCTCCACTTGTGACCTATGTATGGACTCCAGTCGACAAAGAGTTCGATCGACGGCTCTTTGACCAAACTCTTAACCACGTGTTCGCCATTGTCGAGCGCGTCACGGTAAGTCGTATTTAGTGCGTCGGAGTCTTCCTTAGAAATCACCCCTTCGTTCGCTAATCGCTCGGCGTATAGGACTCGCGTCGATTTATGGCTCTTTATCACCGAGTACATAGTCGGCTGGGTAGACGAGGGTTCATCCGTTTCGTTGTGGCCGCGCCTGCGGTAGCAAATAAGATCGATGACAACGTCTTTTTTAAATTTGTTACGGAAATCTAAAGCAAGTTGTGTCACGAAAAGCACTGCTTCGGGGTCGTCTGCATTGACGTGAAATATAGGCGCCTGCACCATGCGAGCTACGTCTGTGCAATATTCGGTGGAGCGGGCGTCATCCTGACGGCTTGTCGTGAAGCCGACCTGATTATTAACGATAATATGTACAGTGCCGCCCGTTCTATAAGCGCGGGTCTGCGACATCTGGAATGTTTCCATGACGACACCCTGTCCTGCAAATGCTGCGTCTCCATGGATAATAATAGGGAGGACTTTAGAGCCGTCAGTATCGCCACGCCTAACCTGGCGTGCGCGCACAGAGCCTTCGACTACAGGCGCTACAATCTCTAGATGCGAGGGATTGAAGGCCATTGCCATATGGACTTCGCCACCAGCGGTCATTATGTTAGAGGAAAAACCTTGATGGTATTTCACATCTCCTGAGCTCTTGTAAACCGCCCTACCTTCGAACTCATCAAAAAGGTCAGCAGGATTTTTGCCAAGAAGGTTTACTAACACATTGAGCCGGCCGCGGTGAGCCATACCGAGCACGATTTCCTTAGTCCCTGCGCTACCCGCTCGCTGCACGAGTTCGTCGAGAGAAGGTATTAAGCTTTCACCTCCCTCGAGGCCAAAACGCTTCGTGCCGGGGTATTTCGAATCGAGATGTTTTTCCAAACCCTCTGCGGCGGTCAGTCGCTCGAGAAGGTGAGTTTTGATGTCAGCGCCGAAGTTGGATATCCCATCGTTACTCTCTATGCGCTGCTCTATCCACTGCTTCTCTTCGAGATTCACGATGTGCATAAACTCGTAGCCAACCGCGCTACAGTAGATGCGTTCGAGGTTTTCGATTATCTCGCCCAGTGGCGCTTTGTCTTTGCTTATAAAAAGTGATCCTGTCTGGAAAACCGTCGAAGAGTCGAGCGGCCCAAGACCGTGGAATTCGAGTTCTAGATCAGCTACGCGTTCGCGATGCATGAGGCCAAGCGGATCGAGCGCCGCTTTTTGATGGCCTCGCACTCGGTATGAGCTAATAAGCTGCATGACCTGAACTTGTTTGCTCTCGTGCTCCGAGTTGACAATCGCATCGTTACTGAGAAGTGGCGTGTAGCGGCTGCGCTTGCCTAGCGTTTTGAAGTCTTGCTGAATGCGCGCATGCGAGACATCCCCTTTACCATTCGCAGATCCTGCAGGCAATTCTGCAAAGAAAACAGACCATTGATCTGGCACGCTAGCGGGGTCTTCCAAATAAGACTCATAGAGCGCTTCGACGTATTCGGCATTAGCGCCAGATAAATGACCGCTATCCCATAACTGCTGCATTGGGCTCGCCGACTTATCCTCAAATCCTTCCATTGGTTGTCATCCTTTTCGACAATCAGCGAGCGGTAAACCTCTCGCCAGCAGGGACTAGCTTAAGCGCTCTGTTCGATTAGCATCGAGCGTATATGACCAATAGCGCGCGTGGGGTTTAGGCCTTTAGGACACACTGCAACACAGTTCATGATGCCGCGACATCTAAACACACTGAAGGGGTCTTCGAGCCCAGCTAGTCGCTCCGATGCTGCCGTGTCTCTGCTGTCTGCTAGAAAGCGGTAAGCCTGGAGTAGGCCAGCAGGTCCGATAAACTTGTCAGGATTCCACCAAAAAGAGGGGCAGCTAGTTGTACAACAAGCGCAAAGAATACACTCATAGAGGCCGTCTAGTTTGGCACGATCTTCTTGGCTTTGCAGGCGCTCGATGTTTGGCGCCGGCTCGTCATTCATTAGATAGGGCTTCACTTTCTCGAACTGCTTGTAGAAGATAGACATATCTACTACTAAGTCACGGATAACCGGCAAACCTGGCAGCGGCCTGAGAATTAACTTCTTGCCCGGTTTGACGACAGTCGACAATGGGGTAATACATGCAAGTCCGTTGGTGCCGTTTATGTTCATGCCATCGGATCCACAAACGCCCTCACGGCATGATCGGCGATAGGCGATCGTTGTGTCTTTCTCTTTGGCTAGGTTGAGCACGTCAAGAACCATGAGGTCGCGGTCTGTAGGCACGTCGACCTCTATATCAACCATAACTGGCTTTAGGTCTGTTTCTGGGTTGTAACGATAAATGCTAACTAACACGATTCACCTTGCTTCAAACATAGTTTGATAATTGCGTTAAACATCCTTGCCTAAACCGATGTTTAGGCAAGCTCCGAACTCTACGGTTAGTAAGTTCTGATCTTTGGCTCGAAGGTATCAACAGTCTTCGGCTTGAAGTTCACAGCACGCTTGCCTACTCGCTTGTCTTCTGGGAAATACATTGAGTGACATAGCCAGTTTTCGTCATCGCGCTCGCGGAAATCGTCTCGTGCGTGTGCGCCACGGCTTTCATCGCGTGCTTCGGCTGAGATCGCTGTCGCCTCGGCAACCTCGAATAGATTTTCTAATTCAAGCGCTTCGATGCGAGCTGTATTAAACGCGTTGCTCTTGTCGATTAAGTGAACATTTTTGATGCGCTCACGGAGCACCTCGAGCTTCCTGATGCCATCTTGCATGAACTCGCCTTTACGGAATACGCCGAAATAGTTCTGCATAATTCCTTGTAACTCGGCGCGAAGCGCAGCCACGCTCTCACCCGAAGTCGTTTCGTTGAGGCGGTTTAAACGGGACATCGCCGCTTCAATATCTGACTCACTGGCGACGCGTTGCTCGATTCCTGAAGCGAGTTCCTGCTCGATGTGCTTACCCGCCGCGCGACCAAAAACAACGAGGTCTAGCAAGCTGTTGCCGCCTAAACGATTCGCGCCGTGCACAGAAACGCACGCTGCCTCGCCAACCGCAAATAACCCTGGAATGATTGCATCGACGCCATTTCCGTCTTGCATTATCGCTTGGCCATTTACGTTGGTTGGGATACCACCCATCATATAGTGACAAGTCGGCACAACCGGAATTGGCTCTTTCACCGGGTCCGCATGTGCGAAGGTCCGCGACAGTTCAAGAATTCCAGGCAGCTTTTCGTTAAGCACGTCCTCGCCAAGATGGTCGAGTTTGAGCATGACATGGTCGCCTTTCGGGCCACACCCACGTCCTTCTAATATTTCAAGCACCATCGACCGAGCGACGACATCGCGTCCTGCCAAATCTTTAGCGTTTGGTGCATAACGCTCCATGAAGCGCTCGCCATCTTTGTTGATTAGGTAGCCGCCTTCTCCACGGCATCCTTCAGTTACAAGAGTTCCCGCGCCGTAAATACCGGTTGGATGGAACTGCCACATTTCCATGTCTTGAACGGGGAAGCCGGCGCGGAGTGCCATGCCAACGCCGTCGCCGGTATTGATAAGGGCATTAGTGGTGGATGCGTAAATTCGCCCTGCGCCACCCGTTGCAAATACAGTTGCTTTCGACTGAATTAACACCGTCTCGCCGGTCTCGATACAAATAGCAATCACGCCGACGACCGCGCCATCTTGATTCTTAACGATGTCAGTTGCATACCATTCGTTTAGAAACACCGTATTGTTTCTAATGTTTCCTTGGTAGAGCGTATGCAATAGCGCATGGCCGGTTCTATCTGCCGCCGCACAGGTGCGTGCAGCTTGGCCACCATTGCCGTAGTCTTTGGACTGGCCACCAAACGGGCGCTGATAAATCCGACCGTTTTCGGTGCGAGAGAAAGGCAGCCCCATATGCTCGAGTTCGAAAACTGTCTGCGGGCCTTCGCTGCACATATACTCGATCGCGTCTTGATCACCGATGTAGTCAGAGCCCTTGACTGTGTCATACATATGCCAGCGCCAATCGTCATTAGGATCGTCACTTGCGATTGCGCAGGTAATACCACCTTGGGCCGAAACAGTGTGCGAACGGGTTGGAAAGACTTTGGAGATAACGGCTGTCTTGTAACCCGACTGAGCTAACTGCAGTGCAGCGCGCATACCTGCACCGCCGCCGCCTACGATAACTGCATCAAAAGAAATTGTTCGTAAAGCGCTCATTTAGCTTCCCCAAAAAATCTGAATACCCCAAAGGAGGTAAACTGTAATCAATATTGCGCAACCGAGCTGAAAGGCAAGGCGTACGAACGTTGCCGCTGAGCCGAGCTGCAGCGTTGTTAAGTAATCTGTGGCAACAGTCCACATTCCAATCCAGGCATGCCCGCAGAGAGCGAGTACTGACATTAAGCTAAAAATGCGCACTGCATTATTTGAAAATATTCCCGACCACTGCTCAAAACTAAGCTCAGGGTTGAGTATAAAAACCCCAAATACAAAGAGAGAATAAGCGAGCAACACTACCGCGCTCACACGTTGCACAAGCCAATCAGACAGGCCTGTTCTGCTAAAATTCGTTGCACTAGTTACCATATCCAGACTCCAGCGGTAGCGATTAAGACGATTGATAGGACAAGCGTTATGCGACTTCCGATCGCAGCGCCAGCCAAAGTTTCACCAAATCCCCAATCCATAATGAGATGTTTAGTACCGGCGACAATATGGTAGAGGAGGCCAGAGACGATGCCCCAAACTACAAATTTAGCGACGGGGAGTGTCAACAAGCGTTGAGCTTCAGCGAAGCCCGCCGCGGACTCAAGTGACAAGCCGAGGAGATAGAGCAAGATCGCCACGCCAACGAAAATGATCACGCCGGTGATGCGGTGCGTGATAGAGAGTATCGCGGTGAGTGGGAATCGGATTGTGGTGAGATCGATATTTACTGGTCTGGTATCTTTCACGTTTAACCTTTCGAATTGATCTTGATGGAGTGAGTTAGCGCATTTTCGGGCTTAGTCAGCGCCAGTTGCTACCAATTGATGGCTTTGCGTACGTCTCTCCGATCAAACTGATTGAATTAATTAACAATTTCAACTTCGCAAGCGGCGGAAAGTATATTAGCGAGCGTCCGTCAATACAATAGAACTTGGCTCTCTGAACTCAATACCGACAAGGTATTGTCGTAATGCCCCGACACCTGCTTGGTTGCACGTACCAATACGCCGCAAGCCGCGCAATCGTTTACTTGCGCGGCCGCTGCGTCTAATTGTTACCAAACCTTAGATCGGCCACTGTCCGCTGTTCTGTAATCGCTAAATATTTGACAAAACAAGGACTAATTCCCTAGAATTGCGCTTCCTGCGCCTCAGCGCAGCGACACTCTAGAATACCAAATCAGTGGCGATGAACCCTATCTAAGCCCCTGTTTTTCCAAAAGAATACAATCTCATCAGGAGTACGCCATGAGCGCAAAAACCGCGAAGCTGCAGATCGACGGAATCGATAAGGTAATCGAGCTGCCGATATACGAAGGAACTACTGGGCCGGATGTACTAGATGTGCGCGGATTAGTTAGCGAAGGCGTCTTTACCTACGACCCTGGTTTTGTCTCCACAGCATCGTGTGAATCGGAGATTACCTTCATCGACGGCGGCAAGGGAGTACTCCTCCATCGCGGCTATCCAATAGAACAACTCGCTGACAAAGCGACTTTTCTCGAGACCTGCTTTTTGTTGCTTAACGGAGAATTACCGAGCGCCGAGGAAAAGACTGCGTTTGAGAAGACTATTCGCTATCACACGATGGTCGATGAGCATATTCATCAGTTCTTTAAGGGCTTCCCAAAAAATGCCCACCCAATGGCAATGCTAGTAGGCGTCGTCGGCGCCCTGTCGGCGTTCTATCACGACGATTTAGACATTGACGACCCTGCTCATCGCAAACTGGCCGCTCATCGTCTTATAGCGAAAATGCCTACACTCGCTGCGATGTGCTACAAGCATAGTGTCGGGCAGCCGTTTATGTACCCGCAAAACAATATGGGCTTTGCTGAAAACTTCCTTCACATGATGTTTGGCACCCCGTGTGAGGCTCCCAATGTGAGCCCGACGCTGGCGAAAGCGATGGACACTATCTTCCTCTTGCATGCTGATCATGAGCAGAACGCGTCGACGTCGACTGTGCGCCTTGCAGGTTCGAGCGGCGCGAACCCCTATGCTTGCATCGCTTCGGGCATAGCAGCGCTCTGGGGGCCTTCACATGGCGGTGCGAACGAAGCTGTCCTCGAAATGCTCTACGAGATTGGCGATGAGTCAAACATCGAAGAGTATATTGCCAAGGCAAAGGACAAGGAGGATCCCTTCAGGCTTATGGGGTTCGGCCATCGGGTCTACAAGAACTTCGACCCCCGCGCGACTGTAATGCGCAAAATATGCGACGAAGTTCTTGAGGAGCTTGGTGTAGAAGACGATCCACTTTTCCGCATCGCGCGAAAATTAGAGAAGATTGCCTTGGAAGACGACTACTTCATTAGCAAGAAGCTTTATCCCAACGTCGACTTCTACTCGGGCATTATCTTGAAAGCAATAGGTATCCCTACAAGCTTGTTCACTGTGATATTCGCCACAGGCCGCACGCCGGGGTGGATTGCGCATTGGGACGAAATGCTCAGCCATCCGTATAAGATTGGTCGGCCACGCCAGCTTTACAAAGGCTACACATCACGGGACGTGTAATACTCTTCATCCCCAAGCGTCAAAAGCGCTTGGGGCATTTTCTGAAAAGGTGATTTGGTGGAGCCTAGCGGGATCGAACCGCTGACCTCAACACTGCCAGTGTTGCGCTCTCCCAGCTGAGCTAAGGCCCCGATAAATCAGTCAATCCGAAGTCGGATCTGAGGAGCGGGCATTCTATGCAGATCAACTCTGCGTGTCAATCTGCAACACCCTCTTGCCTTGTGTTTTGCCTATCTGCACCTGCAAACGCTCTACTGGCCGAGCTGAGCAAACTCTTTCTCTAAATTTTTAGCTTGTTTCTTCGATATTCCACCCAAGGTTTCGATGGCAATACGCAATCTGGCGCGCGAAAGATCGAGCCCAATCACTGCGATCGAATCGATAACCGAAAGTGACACTGGCTGGCCGCTAATAGCAACGAAAAGTGGCGCTAAGAAATCACGCACTTTGATATTCAATACCTCAGCTAGTTTCATGAGTGCAGACTCAACCTCGTCACGATTCCATGTCCCCAGTGCTTCGAGTTTCCACAGCGCAAACTGCAATGCTCTGCAAGCATCCACTGGCGCTAACTTGCAATGCGAAAATGACTCGGGAGTAATACTCACAGGGCCACTAAAAAAGTAACTAATAAGCGGTGCAACATCGCTGAGCTTCTCAACTCGTTGTCGCAACAGCGGTATAATAGGCTCAAGGCGACCTGAATTTTGAGCCCACGCCAACAGTCGCGCCTGAAAGTCTGCATCGCTGCCCGACTCTCGTAAATATTTCCCGTTCAGCCAATCGAGCTTTTCTGTATCGAATACCGGCCCGCCTAAACTCACTCTGCTGATGTCGAATGCCGCCTCCATTGCTGCAAGAGTAAACACCTCGTCACCGTTGGGCATAGTCCAACCCATCATGCCCAAGTAATTGAGTAACGCCTCCGGCAGGTAACCCATGTCGCGATAGTAATTAATCGATGTAGGATTTTTCCGTTTGCTCAACTTACTCTTATCTGGGTTGCGCAGGAGTGGCATATGACAAAAGACAGGCGGCGTCCAGTTGAAATATTGATACAGCAACACGTGCTTAGGCACTGAATTAATCCACTCTTCGCCGCGCACTACATGGCTGATTTCCATCAAGTGATCATCCACAACATTGGCGAAATGATAAGTAGGCAGGCCATCGGATTTCATGAGCACTTGCATATCAATCTGCGACCAAGCGATCGACACTTCGCCACGCAACATATCGTTGAACTCACAATTGCCTGACTCTGGTACACGCATCCGAATGACGCAGTCTTGCTTCGCGGCAAGCTTGGCTTCTACATCAGCTTTCGAAAGATGCGCACAGTGCCCATCGTACCCGGGCTGCTGCTTCGCAGCCATTTGCTCTTTTCTCACTTCATCCAACCGTTCTGCAGTACAAAAACAGTGAAATGCGTGACCCGAATCTAAAAGGGTTTTTATGTGCTCGACGTATATGTCGCTGCGCTCGCTTTGACGATAGGGGCCGAAATCGCCACCTATCCCAGGCCCTTCATCCCACTCTAACCCGAGCCATTGGAGTGAGGCCAAAATATCATGCTCGGACTGAGCCGTAGACCTTACCTGATCAGTGTCTTCGATCCTCAAAATAAACTTGCCGCCGTGTTGACGCGCAAAACACCTGTTAAATAAGGCTATATAGGCGGTGCCTACGTGGGGGTCACCAGTAGGTGAAGGCGCTATGCGAGTGCGTACTTGAGTCATTCGTTGTCTCTATCAGCGAAAATGAAGAAGGCGTAAAAAACGCGATTATACTCGAAGCCGTGCAGAGACTCACGCAAAGGGTTTACCCACCTTGACATGAAAGTCGTCTCTGATTTAATACACCGCCGACATCCGCTACAACGTAACTTGCGAGAATCTATTGAGCACTTTAGCGATCGACACACAGCGAAACGAGCTATCCCATGTAGACGCCCATCGGTTCTGTGTGGCGCCAATGATGGATTGGACCGATCGCCATGACCGCCGATTCCTTCGAGAACTGAGCCAGAACGCCCTGCTCTATACAGAGATGGTTACGAGTGCGGCTTTAGAATATGGCGATCGCCGTAACTTATTAGCGCACAGCCCAGAAGAATACCCGGTCGCCCTTCAGCTAGGCGGCTCTGATCCGAAACAGTTACAACTCGCCGCAAAATTAGGCGAAGACGCTGGTTTCTGCGAGATCAACCTCAATATTGGATGCCCAAGCGAGCGCGTACAGTCCGGTTCTTTCGGCGCCTGTTTAATGGCAGAACCTGAACTCGTCGCCCAGTGTATAGACGCGATGCGACAGTGTGTTGATGTGCCGGTAACCGTTAAATGCCGAATAGGCATCGACAATCAAGATAGCGAGGCTGCATTGCAAAACTTTGTCGGCGTTGTTGCAGACGCAGGCTGTGAGTTGTTTGTTGTGCATGCACGTAAGGCAATACTGTCTGGGCTCAGCCCAAAACAAAATCGAGAAATACCCCCGCTAGATTACGACCGTGTCTATCGCCTGAAAAAGAGTTTCGATAGGCTGACTATTATTATCAATGGCGGAATTACAGACTTATCGACGGCGATAGAGCAGCTAAATCATGTTGATGGGGTTATGCTGGGCCGGGAGGCGTATCAAAATCCGTTCATTTTGGCTCAGGTAGATGAACTGTTTTTTGGTGCTAACCCGAACAAGCTTACCCGCAGTCAGGCACTCATAAACTACCTGCCTTATGTGGAGCAGCAATTGGCAATCGGGACTCCGCTTCAGCACATTACGCGACATTTACTAGGGCTCTTTAAAGGAGTTTATGGCGGCAAAGCCTTTCGCAGACATCTGAGCCAGAATGCCTATAAGCCGACCTCGGGCGTAGACGTGTTAGAGCAAGCGATGGACATTGTCGCCAAACATGAGCAAGACAAAGAAATTGAAGACTTGGGAATCAACGAATTATGCTAGCAAAGTTAAAGGCAATGTTTCAGAGTTCGCTTGGTGAATCTGCCGACTCAGGACAACTAGATGCGCTATCCGAAAACTTAATCACTGCGACCTTAATGGTGGAGGTGATGAACAGCGATCATCGGCTCGACGCCCGAGAAGAGCAGGAGTTTATTGCGATTCTTGTTAAAACACTTGGACTCGACGAGGAAGCGGCCGATGAATTACGCGCTTTAGCGCACGAAAAAGCCGAGGAGTCGACGTCGCTCTATGAGTTTACGGCGCAGGTAAATACTCAGTTTTCTGTCGATGCGAAACTATCGCTCATAAAAAATATGTGGCGGATCGCATTTGCCGATGGTGAAGTAGATCGGTATGAAGATGGTGTAATTCGAAGAGTGAGCGAATTAATTTATGTCTCTCACAGTGATTTTATACGTATGAAGATCGCCGCAAGAGACGGTGTCTAGGCGCTAAAATTCGCCAAACGGGTCATCAAGCACGCCGTCGTTATTGAGATATTCTCTGCGCTGCAAATAGGCTTCTCTAATAAAAAGATAACGATCTCCGGTAATTAATTCATCAAGCGCCAGGACACCTGACCTAGAATCAGTTTCGTCTAGTAAAAATAAGCCGAGACGCAGCGAAGGATCTTCGACACGCTGAAGCGGATTAAACACAGTGTCGATAATTAATCCGAACGAGTCGCGCACCGTGCTCGCGCCGAATACCGGCAGCATTACATAGGGGCCAGAACCAGCGCCCCAAGTAGCCAGGGTTTGGCCAAAATCTTCCTCATTTTTACGTAGACCAAGGCTGCTGGCAACATCGAGAAAACCACCTAGACCAACAGTGCTATTGAGGAGCAACCGGCTGCCATCGCCTGCAGCTGCAGACAATTTTAGCTGCAATATATCGTTTGCAAGAACATTAATATCATCGACATTACTGAAAAAATTGCCGATCCCCTGCCTCGCAACCCGCGGCAAGAAAGTCGTATACGCGAAAGCAGTCGGTCTTACGACGAGCTGGTCGAAATAATCATTCCACTTAAATACATAGCCATTTGCCTCTCGCCAAGGATCGTTTGTGTGGGAAGCCGCGATCGACGAACAGGAAACCAATAACGCCGCGGAGCAGATTAACAGCGTCGTTACGGTAGATCTAAGCTGACTCCGTCTACGCAGTTTTACGAACACCTTTCGAACCAACATGCACATCCCTTCGCTCTGCAGCTCAGTTGTCAGTAACTATTGCCCCCTCGAGTTCGCTTTCAATCTCTCTAAGGCCTTTTCTATCCGCGCCGGCGAAACCGGCATCTTAGTTTTGAGGCTTTGCGCAAACGCCGAGACGCGATATTCCTCTAACATCCATCTAAGCTCTTCAAACTTAGTCGCATTGCCCTCTGCCCCACTGGTTTGAGGTGCGCTCTTAAACGTCTCTAATTTTTGCCAGTAGCCAGCCAGTAGTTCAGAATCGATTTTGTCTTTGGGACCCATAAATGGGGCTTTACCCAAGCGAAGCTCAATCGCATCCAAGTACCTCGGGTAATCCTTAAGTCTCTCGACACCGCTTTCAGCCACAAAGTTGGGCCCAAACAATCGCTCAAGTTGGCTCGCCACATCGGACGTAAGATAGCCAGGTGCAGAGGATAACGCCGACAGGCGCTTTTTGAGTGTGAGCCGAATCACTATTATCCGCTCGAGGAGCGTAACCAAGCGATCGCCAATACCGACCACCTGTGATTTGGCCACATTTAACGCCCGTTCAAAGGTCTCACGGCTTCGTACCGTTTTCACACTTCCAAGTGCTTCCACGTAACATGCTTCGACACACTGTTCGGCGAAATCTGCAGACCCTACGGGCAGCTTAAGCGCGTTCTGTTTGACGAAGCGGTCGAACTGTTTGCGCAGCATATTGCGTTGTTGCAGGCTGTTGAGCATGACCAGCTTCACCACTCCTCGCAAGTGCGCTAAACCAGCTTGGTGTTCATCAGCAAAAAGGCACACTGATACACTAGATCCTGCATCCACGAGACTTGGGAATCTGATTAGTCGGATATTGCCCTCTCCAACTTCAAGACTTTGAGGCAGTGCTTTTTCGGGCATTACAACCAGGCCCGAGGTTTCTATCGGATGACCAATAGCCTGTTTAGTCGCCGGTGTCTTTGCCCCGCTCACCTCATCTTTACAAAATCTCTCTTGCAGCACACGCAGCGAGCTATCGATCGCGAGCTGCGCGCCGTTGTTATCGACCACTCTGACTTTTATCTTTAAGTGAGCACGCAGCTCAATCGCTTCAAACTGAATCCGCTCGATTCTGATCCTCCGAAGCTCATAAATCGCGTCAGTTAAGGAATCGAGCAAATCGACGGAACCTCCCATAAGGTAAGGGACTAGCTGGTCAACGAACGCGTTAACGGGAATAAAGTTTTTCCTTTGCGCTTTGGGAAGACCTTTGATCAGAGCAACACATTTTTCACGAATAATGCCGGGTACTGCCCAATCGATATCCGCGGCAGTCAGCTGGGCTAGCAGGGCTTTGGGCACATCGATTGTCGCTCCGTCTAGCTCCTTACCAGGTTCAAAAACATAGTCGATTTTAAGAGTGTTACTCTGTATCGCCGCCGCATCTGGGAAGTCAGCGAAGCTGAATCCATCTCCATTGTCTGCTAGAAGGTCTTTCTCACTGAGCTGGAGGCACACACCCTTGCGATCGTCTATCGAGGCTAGCCAGCTCTTCAATGTCTTAAGTGAATTCACCTCGCTAGGTATTATTCGTTCGAAAAAGTCGATTTGTTGTGATTCGCTCGCAAGTATGTCAGGGCGCCTGAGTTTATCTTCGAGTTTCTCCAA
>OJIK01000266.1_pt1 | contig 17822 bp, 15 predicted proteins | sample 1595571 | NCBI WGS metagenome assembly OJIK01 (sample SAMN05416791, study PRJEB24817) | seawater metagenome | isolation source: Sea water | place: Canada:Atlantic | collected 2013-11 | reverse complement strand
CGAGATCAGCCTCGGTCTCGTGGGCTCGGAGATGTGTATAAGAGACAGAGTTTGTTGTTAGCCATGGGTATTGTCCGCACCAGCTTCGACACCTCCCTAGAAGCGCTGCTCACCGAAAGCGATCCCTATCTTGACGAATTATTTTTGATGAATGAGGCGTTTCCATCGCCATTAGAAGTGCGCTTCGCATTCGTAGCAGATGGATCAGACACGGTTTTCAATAGAGAACTACTCACAGCAATCGATGACCTTAAGGACAGTTATTCGGCTATCCCCTTCGCCAGTGGACTCACTACGATTCTCGACTATGTTTCACCCGAGACGCAGCGCAGACTCTTCATCAAAACCCTGCGCTCCTATTCAGAAGAAGAGCTAGGCGAGGTTGCCGATGCAGCCTTGGCCGACAGACTTCTCACAGCCAATCTTCTTTCCGATGATGCAGCACTCACCTTCGCGATAATTACAACGGACTCACAAGGCATCTCTGCAGATGACCGCCTAGACATTGCCACTGCAGCGCTACAGCTTCGCGACGAGATTCGCAGTCGCCACCCAGATATACAAATTCTCGCGAACAGCGAGGTGATGCTTGAGCAGTCGAGCCAGCAGGCCATGGTAGACGACCTGACTAACCTCATGCCCTTCGTAATCCTAGCCTGCGTCCTCGCCATCTGTTACTGCTTTCGCTCGGCAACTCTAGGCATCTGCATCTTGACTCACGTGCTATTCACGTTGCTCTGCACCATCGGTGCCCTAGGCTATCTGGGCTTCTCGTTCAATAGCATTTCCATAATCGCGCCATTGGTCCTGGTGATCGTTGCCGTAGCTAATAGCGTGCATATTATTTCTATCTATAAACAGGCTATGCATAGAGGCAGCGCGAAGATCGACGCGATGCATGAGAGCATCTCGCACAATTTTCAGCCAGTCACGCTTGCCGCTCTCACAACCGCGATTGGTTTCTCGTCCTTGAATATGTGTTCCTCCCCCGCGATTCAAGAATTCGGACAGATCGTTGCATTGGGAATTGTATTCGCCTACCTGCTTACACTGTTATTACTGCCGGCAGTTCTGATCTGGATGACATCGCAAAGAGAAGTTATCGCAAGTACCGGCGTTTCCTTCATGGAAGGCACGCTTGCCAAAATCAGCGAATTTACGCGAAGCAAAGATGTTCCCATATTCTGGGGTTGCACGTTCTTAGCGATTGCGACATTTGCTCTACTGCCTTTGAACGAGACGGATTTTAACCGCCTCGACTTTATCGCCGCCGATACCGATATAAAACAGTACTACGACGAGGTGAGCAGCCACTACAATCGCGGCTCGGCTCTCAACTACGGCATCGACATTCAGACCCAATGGTCTGCGATCGAGCCGGACTTCCTGCGCAGAATCGAAGAGTTCAGTTTCTGGTTGAACGAGCAGAAGGAAGTGGAGTCTTCGGCAAGTGTTGTGGACGTTGTAAAAACGATTCATCGCGTGCAGAACGATAACAATAAAGCATTCGATCTAATCCCAGATGACTTCGATACCGTAGCGAACTATCTACTCGCCTACGCACTAATTCAGAGCGATGACTTTCCACTGTTCGGTTTCGTAAACACCGACTTCTCTATGATCAACTTGTTCATCAATGCCGTTCCCCTGTCGAACCAGGAACTTATCGATTTTGACGCTAGGGTAACCGAGAAATTTCAACAAGACTTCCCAGAGGCAGAGCTATTACATGGCAGCGGCATACTGCTGTTCTCGCGCATGGATGAACTAGTGACCATCGAGTTACTGCAGGGTTATTCCATCAGCCTATTGTTGATCACTATCAGCCTCATGATCGGCATGCGCAGTTTCTATTTCGGTATGTTGAGCATCATTCCCAACCTGTTGCCCGCCACTATGGTGTTCGGATTCTGGGCTTTGTTCGTGGGACAGCTGGATCCATTCGTGATGATGTTATTTAGTATCAGCATCGGATTGGTAGTCGATGATACCGTCCACCTGTTGAGTCACTACTTAGAGAAACGACGTGCGGGAATAGACAAGACCGACTCCATTGACTATGCAATCAAGACCGCGGGGCCCGCACTGTCCATTACCACCATCGTACTGGCGCTAGGCACCACCATTCTCATCGCCGCCAACACCATCTACTTTCAGCAGGCAGCTAAACTCTTGGTTCCCATCGTGGTGCTCGCCCTGCTGCTGGACCTGTTCTACCTGCCCACGATCCTGCGCCGGTTCGACAACCAGTTCAAAACTAAAAAACTTGTGACGAGCTGATTTCCCGACTTACACTCTGGGCAAGCCTCGCGGAGAACTCACATGAAGAATGATCAACGATCACTTAGCAGACGACAATTCACCAAGCTAGGCGCAACCGCAATAGCGGCCGCCACCGTAGGAGCAAATCAGATGGCCTCAGCACAGGTAGCCGCAAGCGAATTAGAATCAGCGTTCCTCATGGAACTGTCCTTGGATGTCGCCGATCAACTAGACACGGGCCACACCAGCATTGCGCCCGTAACCGGCGGCACATTCGGCGGACCAAGATTGCAGGGAACAGTTAGAGACGGCGGCGCCGACTGGATCACCCAGGTAACCGGACACTCCAGCCTGGACGTAAGAATAACCCTAGACACAGACGACGGCGCGATCATCTACATGACCTACACCGGTGTTGTTCACAGAGCAGATAGTGGTCTGTACTGGCGTGTACGCCCCATCTTTCAAACCGCCTCCGAGAAATACGACTGGCTCAACCACATAGTCTGCATAGGCAAAAGCAAGCAGATTGCAGGCAAAGTGGCCTACGACGTTTTCGAGATATTATGAGACGTGATAGTCGCATGAGGACCTAAGAGTCAGTATCAGAGTAATTCTAGAAGCACTCCAATTCTTAAACTTTGAACGTCTACATAGCGCCAGAAACGGATACTTCCAAACGGTGATGGAGTTAAGGACTGAAAACCCTCTCATAGGTTGAACCCGTTTACTCTGTATATTTATTAACTTCTATAACAATAGACAAAAAAAACCGGGACACGTTAGAATTTTAGAGGCAGAATCAATACTCCCTCATGTCGAGATACCGGTGCGCATCAATGCCTAGGCCCAGAAAACTATTAGTTTCACAAAGTCTATTAATACTGATTTTTGTGGCTATGACGGCTCTTTCGTATCCGCTGAAAGCCGCTGAAACCGACGATGGCAATTGGCGCATTGTGAATTATTGGTCTGAATGGTGCGCGCCTTGCCGAGTAGAGATCCCCATGTTCAATGAGCTGAGTGTGCGCTTGGCCAATAGCAATGTGATTATTGTGGGCGTGAACTTCGATGAAGACCCCAGGGAGTTAACGCTTGAGATTGCCGATGAGATGGGCATCGAATTTACTGTGTTAAGCCAGAAAACGGTCGATCTGTTAGGGATGAAACCCCCTGACGTTCTGCCTACCACTTATCTATTGTCACCCTCGAATGAAGTCATGGCGAAATTAATAGGTATGCAAAGCGAGCAGGATATAATTGAAGCATTAACACTTCAGGGGCTTACCCCGTTTACCCCGCTTACCGATTGAGAATTAACTAGAAGCACGCAGGAACATAGTGACATGATTAGACCGATAGGTTCTCCAAATGCAGCCCTGCTTGTCTTCCTCTTTGCATGGAGCGCGGGTCTTGCCTCGAGCGCGGCCGGACAAGCGCGGTTAGAGCACTTGCCATCACCCGCTCCCAGCAATAGCAGCCTGTCCCGTGTAGTCGCCAATGAATCTGGAGATATCTATCTCTCTTGGGTAAGCCAGGAGGCTGAGCAAGCAACGCTAGCGTTCTCTCAGCTAGCTAGCGCGGGCTGGGATACTCCTAAAGTGATTAGCAGGGGCAACAACTGGTTTGTAAACTGGGCGGATTTCCCGGTGCTGTCGGTTGATGCTAGCGGTATGGTTGCACATTGGCTACAAATAAGTGCGCAGGGCACTTACGACTACGATATTCGCGCGCGGTTTTATCCGCAGGACGAGGCGAGCTGGACAGAAGCGCAGACGATCCACACAGACGGTGTTAGCGCCGAACACGGTTTCGTTTCGATGCTGCCAACTAACAACGGTAATACACTAATCACTTGGTTGGACGGTCGGGAAACTAAGCACGGCGGTCCGCTTGGAGCGATGACTCTACGTGCTGGCATTTTCGACAAGTCTGGCACCAATGTTAAAGAGTGGGAACTAGATCATCGTGTCTGTGATTGCTGTCAGACCAGTTCAGCGATGACGGAGAAAGGACCAATCGTTGTGTACCGCGATCGCTCTGCCGAAGAAGTACGAGATATCTATGCCATACGTTTAGTAGACGGCGTCTGGACGGCACCGCTACCCATACACAATGATAATTGGGAGATTGCCGGCTGTCCTGTCAATGGTCCTTCGGTTGCGGCCGTAAAAGAGAGAGTTGCCGTTGCTTGGTTTACCGCTAAAGACGATACGCCGAAAATTCAATTAGTGGTGTCGAGCGATAGTGGCCAGAGCTTCTCTGACCCAATAGTTGTCGAGAGCCCGAATACGAATGGTCGTGTTGGTACGGTTATTTTGGAATCCAACGAGATCGTCGTAAGCTGGATGGACACCACCGATGGGGCGAAAATTGTGCTCTCGCGCTACGACATAAAGGGTGAGTTTTTAGGAAGTACCGAAGTTGCTAGTAGCAGTGCATCGCGGCGCAGCGGATTTCCGATCATCGAAGCGGTAGGCAATTCAGTGTATGTAACTTGGACTGACATTAACGCTACTCCACAGGTTAAAGTTGCACGAATCGATTATTAGCAGAACCAAGCTTTGAAATGGCTAGAAGAATTGGCGAAACCAAACATGAGCACCATCTTTTAGTATCAAACTATTTTTACTCTAACCCCTTTGTTCTCGAATATTTTTTCTCATTGCAGAAACTACAAAACAATTACCATCGCAGCAGCCTAGCACACCCCCCGCCATCTCGAGCAGTTCAGTAGAGTTCGAAGTGCAAGGCAAATTTTTTCTCGGGCGAGGCGTTTACATGTGTAAATAACGAGCCAGAGAAAAAATTTAACGCCGCAATTCGCGCTCTACTGAGCTGCGTCCACCCACAAAAAAGCCCAGTCACTTAAGTGACCGGGCTTTGATCTAGAACCAAGTTATCAAACGTGTACTAATTGCCGCCTTGGTCGATGTTTTTCCATTGCACTGCGCCGAAAAACATCTCGTCCCAGCTCTGCTGTCCCCAAGGAACCGTTCTCTCCGGATCAGGGTTTGCTGGATTCTGCGCCGAATTATCAAACGCACCTACCGCAGTAATCTTAGTGCCCGCTGGCACAAACTTGGGCTCGGCATAGGTATAGCTCATCTGCCAAGCGTAGTTGAATTGCGCGATATTGATTAGCTCTTCACTTGAGCCATCTGGGTAGTCTGCGTAGAAACGCATGTACTTCCCGCGGAAATGCATGTGCGGCAAGTAGCTATAAATGTTGGCATCTTTGCCAATAGTTATCGTCGCCGTCTGCTCGAAAGCGGGGTCATTTGATGGAATATTCGTCCAGGTGTTAGGAAAAATACAAGCACATCGACCTGACATTCTCTCTGTCGGTATCTCACCCTCTGGGTAGAACCACAATCCGATTTCACTCTCATCGATAGTCTCGCGACCATTGGTTGTGTAGTGAAGATTAAGATTCAAGACTGAGCCATCTTTCAATAGGCCACCAGTGTTAGGAGGATTGAAAGCCGCCGTGCCGCCCGGGATATAGGCAGTAATGCTGCCCTTGTCAGGGTTGTTGCTTCCTAGCGCTCCAAGTCGCTTACCAACTTCTTCAGGAAAGTTCAGAGAGTTAATAGTGTGATGCAGCACGGTACGATCACCCGGGATGTACTCACTGCCGCGTATCCAGCGGTCTTTACCGTCAAGATCGATCTTCACCGCAACATCTCTGTACTCCAAGACACCAGTAGCAGGAACCTGCTGCGAAGGCACTTTGAGTACCAAGTCAGGCTTATCACTCAGGCTCCACTTAGACGTGGACCAAGTTAATTCTGTAAGAGGATCGGATTCGCCGTCTTTAGGTGCGCCTGCGTCGGCCCATGCGATAACATTTCTAACCTCTTCATCAGTGATCAATCGATCGTTGATGAACTCACCGATATGGCCATCGATCTGACCCGGAGGCATGCGCTTAGTCATCAAGACTTCGCGAATCATTGGAGACCAACCCTGAACCATTGTATGGCTGTCCATCGCGAAAGGTGCAATGCCGCCCTCGCGGTGACAGGTCGCGCAGTTGTCTGCCAGTATCGGTGCAATATCTGCTATGTAGGAAGGTACTGCTGCTGCTGCATAGCTAATTGTCGGGCCGCTTGTTGCGGCCAAGGCTACACCAACGTCCTCACCCGCCAGAATCTCTTGAATGGCTTTCTCTGATAGCTCGACGCTACCTCGGTACTCAACCATGAAGGAGCGTGGGTTATAAAGAAGTACCTCACCGGCTCGCTCGATACCTAGAGCTTCGGAGATTACACGGGCATCATCCATCAGGATGGGGATATCGACGCCATATTCTAGCGATTGGGCTTGTACAGCGCTGCGATTAAGTTCTCCCATAGGGTTGATCATCAAGAACTCAACGCCTTGGCCATCGTACTTTGCCTTCAAGGCATCGAACGCCGGCAAAGCATCTGCTGCTGCCCGACTGTCGTTTGCCTGCACCAGTAGAGCAATAATATTATGGTCGTCGTACCAGCTCATGCTGTGATGATAGCCATCTTGGTCAAGGAGTGAAAAATCTCCCACCCTGTCCGCCGCGCTGCTGATCGCAGGATTCAACAGAAGCAATGCAACTGCTGCCTTTAATAGATTGACGTTCTTCACTTTTTTCTCCTCAACTTTTACTTATCAGTTATCTCTGAAGGCCGCGTGGCATAAGGAATTCGGACTACGAAATGGCACGGCGGGAACAATAACGCCGAACGTTGGCCCTACTCTACAAATTTGGGTGATTTCAGTCAACGAAAACCAATTCGCTTCATCGAGTAAATTGATAGGTTTATCAAGCACTTTATGCGCCGGTTCAGGCGTTATCTACCTCTTGCAGAAGCGCTCTAAGCAGTGGGTAGATAGTGGGGTTGGCGATTAAGATGTCGCGATCATAGAACTGTGGATCGATGCCAGGCGGCACCTCGCTGAAATGACCGCATTCGGCACCAGCCTCGATAGCTATCAAACGCGCGGCGGCAAAGTCCCAAATGCTGAGGCTTTCGTAGTAGCCATCTAGCCTCCCCATAGCCAAGAAACAGATATCTAACGCCGCTGACCCGATGCGGCGAATGTCCGCACAGTTGGCCAGCACCGCATGCAAACGCGGAATCATTGGAGCTAGAGTTGATTTGTCATAGGGAAAACCAGTAGCGATCAATGAACGCCTGAGTTCTGCCTCACTCGATACAGAAATCGGATTGCTGTTGAGAAAGGCCCCCTTCCCCGATTCTGCATAGAATAGCTCTTCGCTGAATGGGTTATACACTACACCCACCTTGGTCTGGGCATCTTCCACATAGGCTATGGAGATTGCCGAATGATTGTGCCCGTGCGCAAAATTTACTGTGCCGTCGATTGGGTCGATGATCCACAAAGGGGTCGTTATTTTCTGAACTGCACCCAAATCTGGCGACGATTCTTCCGAGAGAATTTGATGACCTGGAAACTGCCGCGCAATCGCCTCACAAATGAATTGATCTGCTTTGATATCCGCGTTGGTAACTAGCTCGTCACCGTTCTTATACTCGTGAGTCAGCGCTGCAGCGGCGCGCTCATCGACGATCAGCTTACCGGCATCTCGAGCGAGAGCTTGCGTAAAAAGTAGAATATCTGACATAGAACCTTCTGGACGAGTTTCATAAAACAACAATTATAAGTGCAACGTGCACTTCGAGCATAACAGTCTTTCCATTCAGGCCGATAACCCCAGGTAGACAGCGACGAAGAACCTAACTTACTGCAACTCCAACCAATGACAATTGCCTTCAAATATAGCCTGTTCGCCATTCTTGCCACGCTGCTCAATCTGTCTACACAGGAAGTAGTGGTTCGAACCTACGATGGCAGTTTCGCCATCTATCTGGCGATGGCGTTTGGTACTCTTGCGGGGCTAGTGAGCAAGTATCTGCTCGATAAGAATTATATCTTCCAGTTCATTACCACATCGCATCGCGAAGGCTTTAGAAAGTTTACTTTGTACGGACTTACCGGTGTTGCGACTACGGCAATATTCTGGGGCTTCGAGCTTGGCTTCGACTCGCTCATCGGCGGCAAGATCGCCCGCTATATGGGTGCCATCATCGGATTGTCCATCGGATATGGTGTAAAGTATCAGCTTGATAAGCGCTATGTATTTGCGCGGCAGGCCTGAGGGCGACAGGATAAGTTTAATGGAAGCCATGGGCTGGGGACGTTACCCCAAGACGACAGCAGAATTGATTCAGCCCGCGGACTCGCAGGCCCTGCAAAAATTTATCTCGTCGCAGAAGAAATCGGCTTCGTGCATTGGCCGTGGTTCCGGTCGCAGCTACGGCGACAGTGCCCTCGCTGAGCAGTTAGTCAGTAGCCGATTCTTAGATAACTTCCTCGAACTCGATGAACAGCAGAAAATCCTTCGCTGTGGCGCCGGCGTAAAGCTAGGCGACATACTCAAAATCTGTATCCCCCGTGGCCTTTTTCTTCCAGTGCTGCCTGGAACAAAGGCAGTAACCGTAGGTGGTGCCATAGCTGCCGATGTCCATGGGAAGAACCACCACCTAGACGGCAGTTTCTGCGCACACGTGCAGAGCATCAGCCTCGTGCTGGCATCCGGTGAATTGGTGACTTGTAGTGAGCAGGAGAACCCCGAGCTATTTCGCGCGACTTGCTCAGGCATGGGGCTCACCGGCGTAATCACTGATGCGACGCTCTCTCTGGATTCCATCCCTAGTAGCCACATCAACCAGCGAAGTCTTATCGCCAACAACCTGGCCGAATGCTTCGAACACATTGAGGATAACGCTGACAGCAAATACTCTGTCGCCTGGCTGGACTGTCTAGCCACTAATAAGAATTTGGGACGGTCCGTCTTGTATTTAGGTGAGCACGCCGCATCGAAGAATAAAAAAACCGACACCATGTATCGCGAGAGGCCCGGCCTAGGCATCCCGTTCTCTACTCCATCGTTTCTGCTCAACAAGGCGACTATGTCTGCCTTTAACGCGAGTTACTTCGGCGCGCAGAAAAGGAAGAAGAGCAGCACTACTCTAGGTTGTGATAACTATTTCTTCCCTCTAGACAGCATCCCGAATTGGAATCGCCTATATGGCTCAAATGGCTTTTTGCAATATCAGTTTGTGATTCCCAATGATGGCGCGCTTGAAGGCATAACATCTGTTCTAGAAAAAATCTCTGAAAAGAGGAAGGGCTCCTTCCTCACCGTATTGAAAAAGTTTGGTGAAGCGAATGAGAATCTACTGTCATTTCCTAGACCCGGCTATACACTGGCACTAGACTTCAAGAATGAACCTACTCTGTTTCCACTACTAGAAGAATTGGATCGGATCGTATTGGCTCACGATGGTAGACTCTATCTCGCGAAAGATGCCCGCATGAGCAAGGAAGTGTTTAAGGCAAGCTATCCGAACTGGGAAAGGTTTATGACTATCAAGAACAAATATGATCCGGACAATCGATTCGCGTCGCTACAATCAAATAGACTGGGATTGACGCAATGAAGGTTCTTATCATCGGCGCAACATCGGCAATCGCGAAAGCCACCGCGAGGATATACGCGGAACAAGGCTGCTCACTGCATCTAATTGCACGAAGAGAAGATCAGCTAGAGTTGCTCGCCAGCGACTTGCTCGTGCGCGGGGCATCAAAGGTAAGTCACAGCGTGCTTGATCTCAACAAGTTTGCGGAACATGAGAAAACATTGGATGCAGCATTCACTGAACTAGGCGGCGTCGACATAGCGCTCATCAGCCATGGTTCCCTGCCCGATCAAGATAAGGTCGAGAAGAGCTTCAAGCAGGCACTGAAAGAGATAAACACAAACGGCATCAGCGTTGTCTCATTGCTAACCGAACTCGCTCCAAAATTTATCGAGCAGCAGCAGGGCATAATCGCTGCCGTTACCTCCGTCGCGGGTGACAGAGGCCGGCAGCCTAATTTCGTCTACGGTGCTGCGAAATCCCTTGTCTCAACTTACCTACAGGGATTGCGTGGCAAGCTGCTAGAGCACAATGTCCATATAGTCGACATAAGACCGGGGCTAGTGGATTCGCCCATGACGGCGCAGTTCCCGAAAGGCCCGCTGTGGTCTAGCCCAGAGCGAGTCGCGCAGAAAATCGTGAAGAGCATTCGCCGCGGCAGCCACACGGTGTACGCACCCGGCTACTGGCGCGTTATCATGTTCGTAGTCGGCGCGATCCCAGAATTAGTTTTCAAGCGGCTAAAATTCTAAACAGAGAAGCCCACAGACTCAACGTGCCAAAATCACTCAATCAGCCAACACTCTACGTCGATCTCGATGGGACCGTAATCAAAACGGACCTGCTGTTCGAGTCGATTTTGTTGTTGCTCAAAAAGAATGTTTTCCTAGCGCTGTTGATGCCAATTTGGCTACTTAAAGGAAAAGCGAACCTAAAGCATCAGCTATCCAAACGCGTTCACATTCCCGTAGAATTATTGCCTCTGAACACCGAGTTCCTCGGCTACCTAGAAGAAGAAGTAGAACGCGGCCGCAACATCGTACTGATCTCGGCATCCAGTCAATTATCGGTGCGACAGGTGAGCGATCATCTCGGACTATTCATCGACGCCATGGGCAGCGACAAAGATCACAACCTAAAGTCGAAGAACAAGGTGACCCGGATACTGCAGTTAGACCCGAAGGGCGGATTTATCTACGCGGGAAACTCGAAAGCCGATATCGCCGTGTGGTCGGAAGCCAGCGAAGTCATTCTCGTCAACTGCAAGAGATCACTCGCCGATAAGCTGCAGCACGGGAGCGAAAACATACGGCACTTCGACGCACCGCAATCGACGCTGAAGAAGTTCTGGCAAGCAATGCGGCCACATCAGTGGCTGAAAAATGCGCTGATATTCCTCCCGCTGATTCTTTCTCACCAACTGAATCAACCGAACTTGCTGCTGCAGGCTTGCATCGCATTTATGAGTTTTAGTTTCGTCGCGTCCAGCGTATACCTGCTGAACGATATGCTCGACCTGAATAGCGATCGACAGCATCATTTGAAATCGCGGAGACCGTTCGCCTCTGGCGACCTGTCGTTAGTCTATGGCTATCTGGGTGCACCGTTATTACTGGCTCTCGGATTCCTAACCTCCTTGTGGCTACCCGCTGAATTTGTTTTCGTATTGCTAAGCTATTGGCTGATGACAACTGCGTATAGTTTGCTGTTGAAGAGTCTGTTTCTAATCGACGTGCTTACCCTCGCTTCTCTGTACACCTGGAGAATCATAGCAGGCTCAGCGGCTATCTCTGTGGTCACTACCTACTATCTGCTCGCCTTCTCGTTCTTCCTGTTTCTGGGGCTCGCGATGGTGAAGCGCTACACGGAGCTCCTAAACCTACAGAATCAGGGCAAGTCTTCTATCGAAGGGAGGGGCTACGGTGTGGAGAATCTTCAGACTCTAGCGACCATTGGCGGCGGCTCTAGTTTAATTGCTGTGGCTGTCTTCGCGTTTTACATCAACGCGCCTGCGACAACTGAACTGTACAGCAATCCCCTGCTGCTGTGGGCCATCTGCCCTTGCCTGCTCTACTTGCTCTGGCGCATCTGGGCTCTGGCGCGACGCGGAAAATTAGATGAAGACCCGGTGTTGTTCGCGATAACAGACCGACGCAGCCAGCTTAGCGCTGCTTTGTGTGGCCTAATTATCTGGCTCGCAATTTAAAACTACTGTCTATTCAGGACGCTGCCCTTAAGTTCTTCGCGTGAAAGCGTAGGTGCTCTTCTATGAAACTGGCGATGAAGAAGTAGCTGTGGTCGTAGCCTTCGCGTTCAATGAACTGTAACGGGTAGCCCGCTTTCTCAGCTGCTTCTAGCAGAAGCTCGGGCTTGAGTTGATTTTCGAGGAATTCATCTGCCGTGCCTTGATCTACTAACATAGGTAGATGGGTTGTGGCCTTGGCGATTAAAGCGGCGGTGTCATATTCTTGCCATGTAGAAACGTCCTCGCCCAGGTAACTCTTGAAGGCTTTGCATCCCCAAGGACAATTGATAGGAGATACTATCGGCGCGAAGGCTGAGACCGATTTGTATTTGTCCGGATTCTTCAACGCTATACTCAGTGCGCCATGGCCACCCATGGAGTGGCCGAATATTGATTGACGCGATGGATCTACGGGAAAGTTATCATTGATCAGGGCAGGCAACTCCTGAGTGACGTAGTCATACATTTTGTAGTGTTTGTTCCACGGGGCCTGAGTAGCATTGAGATAGAAACCTGCGCCAAGACCAAAGTCATACGCCTGCTCTGGGTCGTCGGGTACATCTTCGCCTCTTGGACTGGTATCTCCCATAACGATGGCGAGCCCAAGCTGAGATGCGACGCGCTGGGCGCCAGCCTTTATCACGAAATTCTCGTCAGTCCCTGTTAACCCGGACAACCAATACAGAACCGGTACCGGCCCATCGCTCACCTGCGGCGGCAGGTAGATCGAAAAATGCATGTCGCAGGACAGCGTTTCTGACTTGTGCTTATAACGGCGTTGCTCACCGCCGAACATTTTGTTGCTTGCAATGTTTTCCATAAATTCAACTCGGTAACTTTATTCAGACTGGGGTTTGTGACTACTTCAGAATCATGAAGCTTTCTTCGATTGGGTTCCAGCGGCTAGGCTTGTCGATTTTCGTTACCTTCATCGGCTTTAGAACTCTCGGCTCTAACAAGGCCTCGAACTGCTCTACATTCTGATTGCTAGGGTCTAACCATCTTGAGACTAAATCTTCGTCTTCGAAATCTATCATCAACGGCAGTGACTTGGGATGAATCTCGTCCCACTGCGGGCGCAATGGGGGCAGTGTAATGATTGAGGCAGAATAAACTACTTCGCCGCTTTCCTTGTTTAGATACTCTTTAAACAAACCACCGAACGCGATGGCTGAATCTTCTAACTCGATCTTATGATAGGTCTTTTTATCGCCCAAGCCTTCTACGAATGCACTGGCAGGAATCAGGCACCTCGACTCTCGAAAGGGCTTGTAGGCTAGGGCGCGCTTGCTAGAGAGCTTGTCTGAGCGCGAGTTGAAACTGGCGTATTTGTAATTGGGTTTTAGCGTCTCATTGTCCAAAAACAGCCACCACGTGGCTGTAGAAACCACGCGCTCTCCAGCGCGCTCATGCACTATCGCGATGTCGCCACCCGGCGCGATATCGCCACTGGCATGTGCTTCATAGAGTTCTATACCCAGGGTCTTGCAGAGCCACTGAACTTCGGGACTATCGATTAGATTAAATCTTCCACACACGGCTTTTACTCATTAGTACTTAAAATGCTAGAGTCGAATCATTGCCCGAAAACAACCTACTAATATCTAGTTAAAAATAAGAAAGGTACTACCATGACTAAGATCGAGACTTGCGCTTTCACTTACCACTGCCTTTTAACCGGGTTAAAGCACAGCCATCTATCTGCACTGTGCCTGATTGCTAGCTTATCGGCCTTGCCCAGCAGTAGCTTGGCCCAGACAGCTTCTTTAGAGCAAACCCAGGCTTGTGAGGCGCTGCAACAAGTCCGTAATCTTACCATCACTGAGGCAACCCTGAGAGAAAACGATCAATCGAGTTCTCCCTATTGCTATGTGCGCGGCATCATCTCTCCAGCCATTCACTTTCACGCACAGCTACCTTTGATCGGCAATTGGAACGGCCGCTTTCTACAATGGGGCGATGGCGGCAAGGACGGCGATCTAGACTTCGCCAATCACAGAGTAGCCGAAGGCTACGCAGTGACGAACAGCAACACCGGTCACGACAGTGGCACCGAACCCGGCTCGGCTTTCGGCTATAACAACCGTCAGGCGGAGATCGACTTCGGCTACCGTGCCGTGCACCTAACGGTCATGGCCGGTAAAACGTTGGTAAACAGCTACTACAATAGAGCCCCTGACTATTCCTACTTCGAAGGCTGCTCCACCGGTGGACGCCAGGGCCTTATGGAGGCGCAGAGATACCCGAACGATTTCGATGGCATCGTCGCTGGAGCGCCGGTTAATTACTATCAGGCGATGAATGCGGCGGGTACCTGGAATCTGCAGCGCATGTTCAAGGACAATTTCGCTGGAAATCTCGCGATCGATAGCAATGGCGACGGACAACGCGACAGCGTAGAGCTAGTTCGAATACTCAATGATGCAGTTCTGCAGAAGTGCGATGCAAACGATGGTATACGCGACGGCGTGTTGAATAATCCACTAGAGTGCGACTTCAATCCAAGTTCCGATCTATCCGACTTCATGTGCCCTTCATCATCTACCGGCAGCGCATGTTTTAACCAAGCACAAATCCAGACCATCGCAGACTTCTATAGCGGCCCCTACGACAGCAACGGCACCATCATTTACCCTGGCAAGACCAAGGGATCGGAACTCGATTGGATCGGTTTATTCGTTCCTAGTGAAAGCAACGGCATGGCACCCGGCATGCTACGAGGCCCCGCCGGTGACCACGTTAACTATCTCTTCTATGAACAAGACCCCGGGGTAACGATACCGAATCTGAACGATCCTAATTACACAGCGAGACGCGATGGCATGAACCCGGAATTTCACTGGCTAGATTTCAGTGTAGATGACTTCACCAACGGTGACGCTGAGTTAATGAGCTCGATCATGGACGCAACCGACCCCGACCTTTCCAGCTTCCTAAAAAGCCGCGGCGGCAAGCTCATTGTCTACCACGGACTCAGCGACGCTCTCTCTGTCGCTACCGCAACAGTTAACTACTTCAACGATATGGTAGACACGACCTTCGGCGGTAGCTTTAACGACGCCAACGATTCCTCGCGCCTTTTCCTAGCGCCCGGCATGGGCCACTGCGGCGGCGGCCCCGGTCCAAACAGCTGGGACAAACTCGTTCCACTAGTAGACTGGGTAGAGAATGGCGTAGCACCAGAGTCACTCACTGCGACGCATAGCACCGACGGCAACATCGACGATGAAAGACTGCTCTGCACATTCCCGCAGCAAGCGAGTTACAGCGGGCCCACTGGCGGTGAGAACGACTCAGACAATTGGATTGCAGAGAACTTTAGTTGTCGATAGGCACCCGTATTAGGTTTTTCTCTGAAAGAACGCTCGCTTTGGGGGAGAACGATTCCGGTAAGACACTGAAAAAACTAACGCTAAGAACTGCAAGCAACTGAATACGGCGATCTCTATATTGAGAATATGAAGGTCCCACTATCTAGAATACACCGGACCCGCGGTATCTCAACTGAGCGACTGCGCCCGGTCGAACAAGTTGTTTCTAAGTGATAGGTTTACGGCGTAGACTTGGGCCTTGGCGGAGATAAATATCGCGCTGGCTACATATACAAACGTTATATGTGCAGTTAAACATCGAGGAGGCTGATAGATGAATTGGGAAGCTGCAGGCGCAGTAGGAGAAATTTTGGCAGCGATAGTCGTTGCCATTACTCTCATCTATTTGGCGATTCAAACACGCTTGAATAAAAAAGCAATGGAATCTTCGGCATTTTCAAGCATTATGCAATCCTGAGACAACAACCATCAGCTGATGATTCAGTCAGAAGAAGTTGCTCTACTACATGAGAAGGGACAACGTGACCCGAACTCGCTAACCAAAGGCGAAAAACTAAGATTTTTTATGATCGTGAGAGTATCAGTAAATGCATATTCTGCAATGTTTCAACAATATCGAAGCGGGCAAATCGACAAACAAACATGGGAAAGTGTGGCGTTTGACATTTACGTATCTCAACAAGGTGTTCGTAAATACTTAAATGATCAAGTACATGTTTATGAGCAAGATTTTATTGAGTATGTTAACTCGCTTGAGGAGTACACTGTCTCTGATCCTGTTTTCCTGATGACAGGGGGCAGCGCCAATGACACATAACAAACAAATCAAAGAAGAACCAGCATTTCACGGCGATCCTATTATTAGTGCGCTATATATTTCGTAGCGTTAGATTATGATGTGATCAGTATGACTGAAGTCGCGATAAGAAAAGGGGAAACGCTTTGAATTGGGAAATGTTTGGCGCAATCGCTGAAATGCTCGGGGGAATTGCAGTTGTCATTTCCCTGGTTTTCGTTGGCTACCAACTAAGACAGCAATCGAATATAGAATGAGCTAAGGCCCAGCGTGATTTGCTGCTACAAGGCAGAGAATGGACTGCCATTCCATCTAGTAGCGAAGCTCAATTTAACGCTATTCGCCGTTGCTTAGATGATTTCGATGGTGCAGATGCTTGGAGTCGGCAACAGTTTTCCAGTTGGGCTACTGATATATTACTTCTATTCGAATCAGTGCTCTACATGAAAAATGATAACCTCGTGCACGAAGGTTCATTTAGCGGATTCGAACACCTCGTATTAACTATAGTGCGCACTCCCGGAGGGAGTCAGTGGTGGAAGTATACCTATAACGTAATTGGAACTGACGTTGGAGAACATATCAGCAAACGACTTGAAGAAGTTGGTGAATCGGCGCCATCATGGAATGAACTGATACCTCATTTCAAATTCGAGGAATGAGCATTAGAGACATTTTTAGATTGAGACCAACATTGCTATTCCTGGCAATTACTAGAGAAGACTTACCAAAAGGAATGACCATTTTGAACAAGTATGTGCCAGCCCTCTGGATACTAGGGGGTGTTTTGCTAATGTTACCTAGCATTATTGGCAACGATCGATCGGAGCTAATCCCAATCGGCATAGTTTTTATGGTTGTTGGCATCACTTCCAATAAAAAAAGGCAGCATCAAGAGATTCAGAAAGACAGGGATAAGAATTCTGGAGCGCGGAAACTGTACTAGCAAAACATATCAATTGGATCAATCAGAAATAGCAGGCTACGCTCATTAACAAGAGAGCTATGTTCCTTTTGAGCTTGAACTTGAATTCAAGGGAAGCTCGAAAAAGAAAATTGTCGGAGTTGATAGAAACTGGAACTCAATAACAAAGAGATACTACAAATTTCCGGAGCCGTAACGATCGTTTCGCCGCTAGCCTTCGTGGGATTGCAACTGAAGCTAGATCGAGATGTTGCTTTAGCCGAAGCCTTCTCCAATGGAATCGAATCATGAAGATGCGGAGATGCCTGCCCATCTCTCACAACGAATGGAAAATTACTTTCATCGCCAAGTCTAGTAATAAGCCCCGATAGCCAACTGACCATGGGCCGCCAGCTTTTCTAGAAGCCTAGGGCATACTGTAAACGGCTTTCATATTCGGCTGATATTTTTTTGACCATGAGAACCAGCCAAAGAAGATAATGACTATGTACACCGCAAACAGCATTGCGGTGAAATAGAGTTCGCGGTCGATATAGAGGTAGATTGAAATTGAATCGATCACTAGCCAATAGATCCAATTTTCCAATACCTTCCGCGCCACCATGTAGGTAGTGACAACGCTTGTCCATGTCGTAAATGAATCCAAGTACGGTAATTGTGCATCGGTTCCAGAATTCAGCAGATACCCTGATAGTAAGGTAAGCAGTGCGATAAGGGCCAAGGCTATTAGCTGTCTCTTATACACATCTCCGAGCCCACGAGACCGAGGCTGATCTCG
>OJIK01000257.1_pt1 | contig 18271 bp, 17 predicted proteins | sample 1595571 | NCBI WGS metagenome assembly OJIK01 (sample SAMN05416791, study PRJEB24817) | seawater metagenome | isolation source: Sea water | place: Canada:Atlantic | collected 2013-11 | reverse complement strand
ATAAGCCTACTTCAAAAATAGCAAAAAAAATATCTTCAGATTTAGATAGGGAAAATGCTAACTATTTAGAGCCTTATGGCGAAGATATTTTGTTTTTGACTGATAGACACAGGTCTATAGTAAATGATGTAGTTTCCTGCTTAAAATCAAATTCACCATTTTGTTTTTTGGGGTCGGAATCGGGATCTTATCACGAATATTATAAAGAAATTATAATAGACCATGTTAAGATTAAAGAAAAAATAGAGTTGTTATATTTTGATCCAAAATTTGGAGATGACTTACCAGCAATTATAAATAAAGAATTGAAAAATGTTGACATATCTCTTATAGGAGCTCTAAATTCAAGTATACCGAGGAAAATATTAATAATTGATAACGAGAATTTTGCAAATAATTTAGACTGGGAATTATTCGACTCTCTCCGGTTAGAATTAAAAGTAGTAAACATTGGGGTCTTCTGCATTACCCCTTCAGTTTTGGATGGCAAGGTCAAATCTACCTCTACTGTCTCTAATTTTAAAGCTTTTTATTTGCCGGCAATTAAAAAAAGTGAGCTTAAAGAATTAGATGAATATGTCGGCAAGCATTCTTATAAAACTAAACATCTTGAAACATTAAGCAGCCTTTTCATGAAAGGGTCAGGAAAGGACTTAAGTGATAGAAAGCCGGCCTCAGAGGAAAGTGCCGGATTTTGGCATAAATTCCGGGAATACATCACGCGCAAGTAAGTGAAGATATTTAAAAGAACTGTTTTAACAGCTTTTTGATTAGCGCTACTATTGAGTGGGAGTAACACGCTGTCGTGAGTTTTTGAATTTACGCTACAAGAGGCTGCACCCAAGAGATTGAAATGGCACTGACTATTGAACAAGCTTTGCAACAGGGCTTAGCCAGGCATAGAGAAGGTAATCTTCAGGAAGCTGAGCGACTTTACCGGGCAATTCTACAAACTCATCCGGCTCATCCGGACGCTAGTCATAACCTCGGATTGATAGCTGTCTCTGCTAATGCACTTGACGATGCCTTGCCGCTATTTGAAACCGCTCTCGAAATAAATCCTGGAGTCGAACAGTTCTGGTTCAGCTATATTGATGTTCTTATCAGACTGGGCCGGCTTGATTCGGCTAAAGCTGTTCTTGAGCGAAGTAAAGTACTTGGATTTCATGTAGAAAAACTGGAACCGGTGAATCGCAAATTGACATCGGCAACTAACAGAGCTCCGACATCCGAAGTTGCGGATGCCGAAGTCTATAGAACTCTTGGCGTTGCATTGAGAGTGTTGGGTAGATTAGGTGAGGCAGAAGCAAGTTACAGGAAAGCCATTACCCTGAATCCCAATTATGTCGAAGCGCACTTTAACCTTGGTAACACGCTAAAAAAGCTAAATAAGCTGTCGGAAGCTGAAGAAAGCTATAGCCGCGCGATCGACTTGCAGCCTGATTTTGTTCCAGCACTAATGAATAGGTGGGAATTACTCTTCAATCGAGGAGATTTTGAAACCGCCTTACAAGATGCGGACTGTTGTAATATCCAAATTTCGAGATTACGCAGCTTGGAATCTCTCTATGCGTTAGGACGGAAAGAAGAAATATTTCAAAGAATTGAGGATCAAACTGATTTAGATGATGAGAATTTACATGTTGCTGCATTTGCAGCTTTTATCGCTGCCGTTGAGAAGAAAAACAGCGCACATGGTTTTTGTAACAACCCGCTAGACTTTATCCATATCTCCAATATTTCTGCACATCACGCAAAGCCGGACTCTTTTATAGTGGATGTAATCGAGGAGCTACGAAATACAAGAACCGTGTGGGAGCCTGAGGAAAAATCCACACACAAGGGATTCCAAACACCTCCTGATATCAATTTGTTTGCCGCGCCGTCGGGTAAAATGGCGAAACTAAAGTCGATTATTATTGCTGAGTTGGATAGGTACTATGAAAAATTCCAGAAAGATGATTGTTCGTATATTCAAAAATGGCCGAAGCAGAAGAATTTGTATGGCTGGCACGTCATCTTAAAGCAACAAGGATATCAGACGCCTCATACTCATGTTACAGGCTGGTTGAGTGGTGTCGTCTATCTGCAGACTGTTCCGTCTCTGAACAAAAACGAAGGTGCGATAGAATTCAGTTTGAATTCGACTAATTGTTCGGCCGATGGATTATCTAAAACAGTGCATCAACCACTAGTGGGAGATATCGTGCTCTTTCCTTCGTCCCTGCATCACAGAACTATTCCTTTTTCGACCGATGCAGATAGGATTGTAGTGGCGTTCGATCTTGCGCCAAACTCGCTCAGTCGCTGAGTGTTTCAAGTGCTGGCTGTTTCATTTTTTACAAATCAAGTTGCGATAAAACTGATTGGCATCTAGATTAGCGGCAAGCTCGGTCTCACAATCAAAGATTGCCAATCTTATCCAATGCTCTTCGAGTCGGAAGAACGCAATTTTTTTTATCTAGGCAGTTCTAATAGTTGAAATCATGAAATTATTCTCAGTCAAAAGCGTGCCCATTGTTTCTTGGAGTTCCGATCATGCTCTGAATTTTCGACCGCGCATCTTAACGCTGTGTATCTTGTGCATAGGATTGACGATATTTGGCATAGGTGAGGCGTTATTAATTGCGTCCGGGGCTGGAAATAGTCCGTGGACTGTCTTGTCCCAAGGTGTTTCCGAGATAAGCGGCTGGACTATTGGTGTGACCACGTTCCTCACGAGTCTTGCGGTATTACTTTTGTGGATACCGCTAAAGCAGACCCCGGGTATTGGCACCATTCTCAACGCGGTAATTATTTCGATAGCAATTGAGCTTGCTCTGCCGCATTTACCACAGCCAGACAACTACCTATTACAGGTCTCCGAAGTAGCCTTTGGTATCCTCTTGGTTGGATTCGGAAGCGGACTCTACCTTATTGCAAACCTAGGTCCCGGTCCTAGGGATGGACTCATGACTGGATTGCAGCGGGCCACAAATCTACCTGTGGCGAGAGTGCGCACTGCTATAGAGATTACTGTGGTGCTCTTTGGCTGGTTGTTGGGTGGAACCGTAGGGCTAGGGACTCTAATGTTCGCCTTTGGAATTGGGCCAGCTGTCTCCATGGGGCTCTATCTTGTTAACTATTTCTCCGCTAGGTCGACTTAACAGAGCTATGGCTACTGAATTCGAGTCAGATTTAATCAATCATGAGCGCTGGATGCGAGAGGCGCTCATCCTCGCAGAGCAGGCCGCTGATGCTGACGAGGTGCCGGTGGGTGCCATCGTAGTGTGCGATGGCGAAATAATAGGAATGGGCTTCAATCAGCCGATCCGGACCTGTGACGCAACCGCGCATGCTGAAATCGTTGCCATACGAAGCGCATCACAGTTTCGCAATAACTACCGTCTTCCAGGCACAACTCTCTATGTTACGATCGAGCCTTGCACTATGTGCTTGGGGGCAATGGTTCATGCACGGATAGACAGGCTCGTTTTTGGTGCAACAGAACCGCGTGCCGGAGCCGTAGTAAGTCAGGGCTCATTGATTGAGGCTAGCTATTTTAATCATCAATTATCGTTTGTTGATGGGGTGCTGGCTGAAGAATGCTCCTCATTAATGCAGAGCTTCTTCAAGAACAGGCGAAAAGCCAATTAGCTTGCCAAACTCGGGGTCAGCTTGTATCAGAATCCCTTCATAAACGTTAAAGACAAAGTAATCTTTATGACGATCATAGCAAACGCACACAAGACATTACTGCTTTCAGCGCTGCTACTGACTCTGGCGGCATGTGCTGCGCACGCCCCCTACAAAGCCTATTTCGGTGATCCTAGGCAGGATATACAGCTCGCGACCGTGCTCGGAGGGAGTTTCATTCGTGTCGAGATGTTGAACCGTTACCTTGATACCATCCGCTTTATCGAGGTTGATGACATACCCGTTACCAATAGCGATCAACACCGTTCAATCCAAATTACGCCTGGATTTCACGATATCAAAGTCTACTTCTCATGGGACTTGGGTAGCCAGCGCGGATTAGCACCAGCGATGGCCGATTATTCAAAAAACAGAAAAAATATAAGCCGCACTCTTCGCTTCAATGCCCGAGCCGGTGAATCCTACTCGGTCATGGCGACTCCGGTGTTCGATGACAGTCGACATAACATCACTAGCTTGTCGTACGTGGACTTTTGGGTGGAGAATGCTGAGGGTACCGAGATCGTTTCTAAAGAAGCAGGTCGCTATCAGCCGCAGCAATAATCGAGCGTCCTGCCTACCGTAATAAAACCATCAAATTCCAGCACATTTTTCTGAATTCAATAGCCAAATCCATTATCATTGCCGCTCCATAATAGCGGTCTAGCGTCGTCTATTCACGCCACAAATTGGGATACAATCGATGCAGGTCATGTTTGGAGCGGCAGCTCTTTCTGATTTTAAATCTTCCAAATTACTACTCAGTCTTCAGGCCAAACTCCCCCAGGTAAAAGCGTTTAGCGCACAGTTCGTTCATTTTCTAGATTGCTCTGAAGAATTGAGTAGCTCCAATGCCGAAGTGGTTCGTGCGCTACTGCATTATGGCGCCGGTTTTAGTTCAGAAAGTGACGTTGCCGATCCCGCTTTGCTCCTAACTCGAGTGGTAGTGCCAAGGCCAGGCACGATTTCGCCTTGGTCCAGCAAGGCTAGCGATATCTTGCACAACTGCGGCTTGGCTATGGTGGATAGAATTGAACGCGGTAGCGTATTCTTCGTTACCGTTGATCACCCCCTGAGTGCGTCCGAATTAGCAGTGCTCGATGACCTGCTCCATGACCGTATGACTCAGGCAATACTTGCGGGTGTCGAGCAGGCCAGTTGTCTGTTTCGTCACGCGCAGCCGCAACCACATGTCTCAGTCGATGTGTTGGGTAAGGGAAGAATTGCGCTTGCTGCTGCGAATACCGAGCTGGGACTGGCACTCGCCGAAGATGAGATCGATTATTTACAGCAGCAGTTTACAGATCTAGGTCGCAATCCAAATGACATAGAGCTGATGATGTTCGCTCAGGCTAACTCGGAACACTGCCGGCACAAGATCTTCAATGCCGATTGGACTATCGATGGCCAGCCGCAAGAGCATTCCCTATTCGGTATGATTCGCAATACTCACAAACAGTCACCCGAGGGTGTGTTGTCTGCCTATTCTGACAATTCTGCGGTGATGAAAGGTCACGACAGCGCGCGCTTCTTTCCAGATCCTGATTCCAAGCAGTACGGCTTTGTTGAGGAGCCAGTGCATATCTTGATGAAGGTGGAGACACACAATCATCCCACTGCTATAGCACCTTTTCCCGGTGCATCAACTGGTTCGGGTGGAGAGATTCGTGATGAGGGCGCTACCGGCACCGGATCCAAGCCGAAGGCGGGGCTGTCTGGTTTCAGCGTTTCCAATCTAAAGATTCCAGGGTTCTCGCAGCCTTGGGAAGAAGAGTTAGGCAAGCCCGCGCATATTGCCTCGGCGCTCGACATTATGCTCGAAGGACCGATAGGCGGTGCTACATTTAACAACGAATATGGTCGTCCTGCTCTGTGCGGGTATTTTAGAAGCTTCGAGCAGGTAGTCGCGAATGAGGCTGGTGAGGACGAGGTGCGTGGATATCACAAGCCCATCATGATCGCAGGCGGTATCGGTAATATTCGTGAGCCGCACGTGCTTAAGAGTGAGATTTCCGTAGGCTCTCAATTAATCGTACTAGGCGGGCCAGCAATGCTGATCGGTCTCGGTGGTGGAGCCGCTTCTTCGATGGCAGCGGGTTCGGGCAATGAAGACCTAGATTTTGCATCGGTGCAGCGAGAGAACGCTGAGATGGAGAGGCGCTGTCAGGAAGTCATCGACCAATGCTGGCAACTGGGCGACGACAACCCAATCGCATTCATCCACGACGTGGGTGCCGGCGGTCTTTCCAATGCACTACCGGAACTCGTCAAAGACGGTGGGCGGGGCGGTATCTTCAATCTGCGCGATATTCCCAATGCCGAAAGCCAGATGTCTCCCTTGGAGATCTGGTGCAACGAGGCGCAGGAGCGCTATGTACTAGCGGTTGATCCTGAACATCTGCCTCGGTTCAAAGCTATCTGCGAACGCGAGCGTTGCCCAGTCGCCGTCGTTGGCGAGACGATTGAAGAAAAGCATGTTCGCTTAGATGATTCGCACTTCTCCAATAGCCCTATCGATCTGCCGATGGAGCTCCTCTTCGGCAAGCCGCCGAAGATGCACCGTGAAGTGAAGTCTACTCAGCTTCCCAAGACAGCTTTCGATACAAGCGATCTCAACCTAGGGGAATCCATAAAGAGAGTGTTAGCCCTGCCTGCGGTAGCGAGCAAGAACTTTCTAATTACGATAGGCGATCGCACTATTACTGGGCTAGTTCACCGCGATCAGATGGTCGGTCCTTGGCAGGTTCCAGTTGCAGATGCGGCGGTGACTGCTACAGCTTATTGTCGATATACCGGCGAGGCCATGTCGATGGGCGAGCGCACACCGCTCGCGCTATTCGATGCGGCGGCGTCTGGTCGAATGGCAATCGCTGAATCGCTTACTAATATAATAAGTGCCTCCATAGAGAAGATTGGCGATATTAAGTTGTCAGCAAACTGGATGGTAGCGGCGGGCCATGGTAGCGAAGATCAGAAGCTATTCGAAACCGTAAGAGCCGTGGGCATGGACCTGTGTCCGCAGCTTGGCATCTGCATACCGGTAGGCAAAGATTCGATGTCCATGCGTACCGTATGGAATGATGATGGTCATGAGAAAAGCAATACCGCACCTCTATCGCTTATCGTTTCGGCTTTTTCACCTGTGGATGACATACGTAGGACCCTAACTCCACAACTGCAGACAGATCAGGGAGAAACTAGTCTTCTGCTCATTGATTTGGGAAGAGGAAGGAACCGGCTTGCGGGCTCGGCGTTGGGTCAGGTCTATAGCCGCATGCAGGGAACAGCTCCGGACTTAGATAGCCCTTCCGATCTGCTTGGCCTATTCAACTTTATAAACAACTGTCGAAACGAAAATCTATTGTTGGCGTATCACGATCGATCTGATGGCGGCCTTTTCACGACTCTCGCAGAGATGGCATTCGCCGGCCACTGTGGTGTCGATATTCAGCTACAGCCTCTAGCAGCAGAAGACACAGTGCTTGCTGCCTTATTCAATGAAGAATTAGGCGCGGTAATCCAAGTTAGAAAAGAACAATTAACTTCTGTTATGAAATATGCGGATGAGAATGGCCTGTCCGATTGCGTGCATGAAGTAGCTCAGCTAAACGATGAAGGAGAGCTTAATATCGCGCTTGGCGAGAACATTCTATTCACTCAGAGCAGGATAGAACTACAGCGGCAGTGGGCCGCAACCAGCTATCATATGCAGAGCATTCGTGACAATTCAGTCTGCGCGAGCGAAGAATACGATCAAATACTTGATGCCGCTGATCCTGGTATTTCCATAGCGCTCAGCTTCGACTTGAACGAAGACATTACCGCGCCTTACATCAATGTTGATGCGAAACCGCGTGTTGCTGTTCTTAGAGAGCAGGGTGTCAATGGACAGATAGAGATGGGAGCCGTGTTCGATCGGGCGCGTTTCGAAGCCATTGATGTTCATATGACGGATCTGATTAGCGGTAGGGTGAATCTTGATCAGTTCAATGCGCTAGTTGCCTGTGGCGGTTTTTCCTACGGCGACGTGCTCGGTGCTGGTGGAGGTTGGGCGAAATCAATACTCTTCAATCCTGATCTGCGCGCACAGTTTGAAGCCTATTTCACGAATCCAGATACTCTAACGCTAGGGGTCTGCAATGGCTGTCAGATGATTTCTCTATTGTATGAATTGATACCTGGCGCAGATCATTGGCCACGTTTCGTGCGTAATCGCTCGGAACAATTCGAAGGACGCTTCACAACAGTGCGAGTTGAGTCGAATAACTCGGCATTTTTGCAGTCTATGGAAGGCTCGCGCTTTCCTCTGGCTGTAGCCCACGGTGAGGGCATGGCAGAGTTTACGGAAGCGGATGACCTGAAGAAGCTACAGTCAGGGATTAGTATTGCGCTACGTTATTCCGATAACTATGGCGAGAAGACCGAGCGCTATCCTGCAAATCCGAATGGCTCTGTCGATGCAATAGCGGGAATTGTAAGTCAAGACGGCCGCGTCACGATCATGATGCCTCACCCAGAGCGGGTTTTCCGCGCGAGCCAAAACTCTTGGCACCCAAGCGACTGGGTGGAAGATGCGCCGAGCTTGCGGATGTTTCGCAATGCCAGAAAGTGGTTAGAGTAGGGTGCAACTACTCAAGATCGAATTCTACGTACCTGAGGAACAGCTGCAGCAGGTAAAGCAGGCTATGTTTGATGCAGGGGCGGGTAAAGTAAGTAACTACGACAGCTGTGCCTGGCAAATTCTTGGTCAGGGGCAATTCAAGCCTGGCGGGGGCAGCAATCCCTTTAAAGGGGAGCAGGGCAGTTTAGAAATCTTGAGTGAATACAAAGTCGAGATGGTGTGCGCCGAGGAGTACATGGCGGAGGTTGTTAAGGCTATGAAAGACTCGCACCCCTATGAAGAAGTCGCCTATTCGGTAATACGCACCGAAGTTTTTGAATAAAGACTCAAGCAGAATCCTACTCAGAGATACTCGAGCTGATCAAGTTGGTCGTGAAGCTTCTATCTTCACCGTGATGCACATCGAACATGCGCACTGGAAACTGATTCTTTCGTAGATCGTCGAAATAATGCTCCAGCGTGCTCTTCACTACTGGAAATGCGATTTCCCCCCATGGAATCTCCGCCTCGCTAAACAGCGCTACTTCGGTTGATTCTATTCCCGCCGCGAAATCGAGATTCGCCAGTTCAGTTCGAAAGAACATATACATCTGGTTTATCTTCGGTAGGTTGAACAGGGTATATAAGCTATCGCTCTTTACGATGACACAAGCGCCTGCTTCTTCGGAAGTTTCTCGTATCGCACCATCAAGACTGGACTCACCGTTTTCCATATAGCCTGCAGGAAGAGTCCATTTTCCAACTCGCGGCTGAATAGCTCGTTTACAGAGCAGGACTTTGTCTTCGAAGAAAGGCAGAGTGCCGACGACGTTCTTGGGGTTGAGATAGACGATAGTGTCGCACTCGGAGCAACAGTGGCGAGGTTTGTCGTCACCCTCGGGTATTCGAAGAATGAGAGGGCCTGCACATTGATGGCAAAATTTCATGGGTTGCACCGAGTGTTAGTCGCAGCTTTTATTCAGCTGCCATTAGGTGCGCTAGTGTACTGCTTTAAGGGCCTCGGGAAAACCGGTGGCCCACTCATATTGAAACAGAACAGACTAGATACGATTAATCTCGCAGTGCAGACGGAATCTCTTGGAGGTCATGTACGCTTCTATCTCGCGCAATCGCAATTCCATGGTGTTGTAGATTTCTGTGCATTTATCGCGTGATTGCAAAGTGCTCGAGTCTTCCACTACTTCCTCGTCCTGCCCTTTAGTGGCGTATTGTTCGGTCGCATTCTTAAAGGCGCTAGTCGCTTGGGCGTAGGCTTCATCGGCCACGTCATCGGCAAATTGCTCGTAGTCTTCGTTTACATAGCTCTTACGATTCTTTCTTCTAGCGCTGCGCTCTGCTTTTCGTTGCTTGCGTCTGGCTTGCCGTTCTTGACGACCACTAGCTGGTGCATGAGGGTCTGCTTCGAAGACGAATATGCAGATTATATAGGCCCAGAAAGTAAAGGGACCAAATACGAACAGTGAGAATAATGTGACCGCTCTTATGGCGAAGGCACTTACCTCGAAGTAATCGGCGATACCGCTGCATACGCCAGCAATGCGCTTGTTACGCTCATTTTTGTAAATGGGCTTGCGGTAATCTAATTGTTTGAAGTGCTCTGCGGTGCTGTCACTCTTAAAATAATTACGCATCTTATCTGGCGTAATATCTTTGTCGAGGCAGAAATAAAGTAGGAAATAACCTATGATGAGAGTGGGCCAGGATATGACACAGATTACAAAGATTACACGGACCAGAACGGTTGGAACGTCCAACCAATTTGCAATACCTGCGCAGACTCCAAGCCAGCGTGCGTCACGTCGATTCAGTTTCAATCTACTCGTGCCCGTGTTCATTCTGTTCCCTCCAGTCCGGTACTTCCGCATCCAGTATCGATTCGAGTATATCGATACGCTCTGTTAGCGATTGAGCCATCGCTGATAGCTCGTCCATATTGTATTTGCCATCTGGTTCGATACGCACAGAGCGCTTCCCTTTTCTAAGTAAGAATATCCACAGTGTGATGGAGCCGAACACCATGGCCACTATCGCTAATATGAATTCAAATACAGCCATCTTTATGCCTATTGGTCTTTAAGTTTAGTTTTTAGTGCTTCAAGCTCTTGATCTATGGATTCTTGCTTCTCGAGTTCGTCGAACTCGCTCTGCAAGCCACGCTTCTCAATATGGATACTATCCATCTGACCTTCCATTTGATCTATCTTCTTTTCGTAATACTCAAATTTGTTCATAGCATTGTCAATAGAGTAACTGTGTAGTTGTCTATTAACATTGAGTCTGGACTCGGTTGCCGTGGTTCGCATGACAATCGTTTTCTGGCGAGCCCGCGCATCGTTGAGCTTTGCCTGCAGTTGCTCGATCTCAGTGCTCAGCTTGTCCAGGGTGCCATCAAGCTTCGCTAAGTCTTTTTCAGTGATGACGACGCTCGAATTGATGTTGGACTTCTCCAGCAGAGCAGCCTTAGCTAGGTCTTCTCGGCCCTTGGAGAGTGCGAGTTCGGCTTTGCTTTCCCAGTCTTGTGCTTGTTTCTTAAGTTGCTCGGCACGACGGCTGAGTGTCTTCTTCTCGGCGATAACCTTGGCTGTGCCACTACGAACCTCAACCAATGTCTCTTCCATTTCCTGAATTACCATGCGAATCATCTTTTCCGGATTCTCCGCCTTATCCAGTAGAGAGCTGATGTTGGAATTGATGATGTCGGATAGTCTATTAAATATGCTCATTGTTGATACCTCTAATGTGCCGTTAGTCTCTAGTGCGACGCAAAAGGCCGGCTTAGTTACTAATTAGCAGATAGCGTGCCAACAATTTCAATTTTTTAAGTCATTGATAAAATTAAGCTTAATTCTATCGGTATTTTCAGAGAATGGTCAGGATAGCTAAATAACTTAACTAGTGGTAATTTTCACTACTCATATTGTACTTCGCCCCGCTGGTTTGGTCAGGACAAAGATAAGTTGGCGAAAGTGCAGGTATTATTTTTTAACTGATTGATAGTAAAGATTATTATGTCTCAACAGAAGCCAGCCCCAAGGATGATCGGCGAGTCTGCCAGCTTCCTCGAAATGCAGGAGCATATCTCCCACGTGGCACCGCTGAACAAACCGGTGCTTTTTGTCGGCGAACGTGGCACCGGTAAAGAACTAGTCGCCGCGCGATTACATTATCTTTCCCAGCGTTGGGAGCAGACCTTTCTGAAGATCAATTGCGCGGCGATGAGCGAAACCTTATTAGAGGCTCAGCTATTCGGGCATGAGGCTGGGGCATATACCGGAGCGACCAAGCAGCGCAAAGGTTTCTTCGAGCGCGCTCACGGCGGCACCCTGTTCATGGATGAGCTGGCCAACACGCCGATGCCCGTTCAAGAGAAAATACTAAGGGTAATAGAATACGGTGAATTTGAGAGGCTGGGTGGCAACGAAACACTCACAGTAGATGTAAGAATCGTAGGGGCAACGAACGAAGATCTTCCAGATCTGGCTAGTCAGGGGCGATTCAGGGAAGATCTGTTGGATAGGCTCGCATTTGATGTCGTAACGTTGCCTCCGCTGCGAGAGCGTGCAGAGGATATTTTGATTCTCGCTGAATATTTTGCCGTAGGCATGGTGAAAGAAATTGGCGGAGAATTCTTCGCTGGGTTTTCCGACAAGGTAGAGAAGGCGCTTGGTAAATACTCCTGGCCTGGAAACATTCGGGAACTGAAAAATGTAATCGAGCGCGCGGTTTACCAAAATGGTAACGGACATATCACCGAGTTAGTCTTCAATCCCTTTGAATCGCCTTATCGCTTAAGGTCGAGTGCAAGCGGTCGCGCAACAGAGGACTCAGGTAGCGCGGGCAAGAGCAGCGTGGTTACACCTGATTTGTCCTCTGCAGATTCTTTCGATTTCAAGAACAAGGTACAAGAGTTCGAGATCAATCTCCTTAATCAGGCGATGGAGCAGAATCAGTTCAATCAGAAGAAGGCGGCCGAATTTCTGAACTTGAGTTATCACCAACTACGCGGCTATCTGCGCAAGTACGATTTGCTGAATTAAACTGAAATCTCCTTTCTGTTCTTCTATGTCATAAAAAAGGCCGGTGTTGCTAGCAACACCGGCCTTTTCTTTATCAGAAGACTCTAACTGAGACTATCTAGTCGAGCATTGCTTCATATACGGCACGTTGAGATAGCGTGAGGTCCATAGGAGCGCCTTGCGGTCCGCCTCGTACTTGGGCCATGTACAGCATGAAGAAATCGTTTACCGGATCGACGATAAATACCGTGCCGCCAACTCCCTGCCAACCGAAGTTGAATGGACCATCGTTGTCTGCTCCGGGAATAGGCTGCAGGTGAAAACCAAGGCCCCAATCACCAGTTGGCCCGAAGAAGAATGCATCGCGATTTACATCGTCGCCGATAAATTTTTGCTTCATCGCATCGAGTGTAGCCTCACTGATGATTCGTGAGCCGTTGTACTCTCCACCATTCAGCAACATCTGAGCGAAGCGTACGTAATCCTCAGTCGTTGAATGTAGTCCTCCACCGCCGGACAGCATTGGCTGTACGTCAAGTGGATCGCCCATTTCACCATGGATGGAGTTCGCAATGCGGTCTGCCTTAGATGCATCTACGTAGAACGAAGTCTCATCCATTCCTAGGGGATCGAATATTCTCTCTTTAAGAAGAACGTCTAAGGGCTTGCCAGCAGCAACTTCTATAACCGCACCGAGTACGTCGGTAGAGCGCGAGTAGTGCCATTTCGTACCGGGCTCGAAACGTAAGGGAAGAGCAGCTAAGTTCTGTGCCAATTCAAGCGCTGTAATGTCGAAGCGGAGTGAGCCGGCTCCAAAATACTGGCGACCCAAATCGCTTTGCGGATCGAAAATGCCGTAGATCAAACCAGACTCGTGAGTAAGCAGGTCTTGTACGGTCATTTCGTTTTTGGCCGGCGTGATATCGCCAGTTTCTTCGTTGATGACCTGCATGTTGGCGTATTCAGGAATATATTTTGAAACAGGATCCTCAATGGCTATTAAGCCATCTTCTACCATGCTCATCGTTGTCACGCTGACGATTGGCTTGGTCATAGAGTAGATGCGGAATAGCGTTTGATCATTCATTTGGGTAGTTTGATCACGTCCCTGAGTACCAACAGTCTCTAACACGCCAACGCCTTCGCTATTACCAACGAGGATAATATTTCCAGAAACGAAGCCGCCATCTACGGCTGCTTGCATCTGCTCGCGTATGCTTTGAATCTCGGACTGGTCGATGCCAAAATTATTCGAGTCAATCATCTTTATTGAACTCTCATGACCGCCACCGTGGTGATCGGCTATTGCTGCAGTGCTCAGACAAACCGCTGCAGTGAGGCAGAGTAGTTTGCGGGGTAGTCTAGTAAGTATCATTTGGAATTCCTCTTTAGGCCGCGTTCCGCTTATGCGACTCGGCGGCACTGGCGCTGCATCTCAGTGCAAATAGATCGTCTGCTGCGAGGCAGATTCGTTCCCTGAGTGGATTGGTAGAGCGCAAGATATTACCCGAATAGGGCAGTAGCAACAACTATGCTAGATGCGGTGAATCTCGGTACTTTCACCGTGATGGATGTTTCAGGCGAAGTCGCGCATCAGAGAGTTGCTGACCTCAATAGGAAGGAGGTCGCTGCTGTGTTGATAGTTTTGATGCTTGCTGCGTAGCACCCATGGCGCGCCGTCTTTCGCCGCAGCGATCATGTCATCTGCGAACTCGAAACGAAGGAAGTGCACGGCAGAAGTCTTTTCATCAGTGGAGCGAGCCAGGTCTTCATTAGCGATGGGATAAACCGGATCGAAGCCATCGATCTGAATAGAGATTAATTCTTCTATGCCTATTAATTGGCTCAGGCGAATCTTTCGCTCTGCTTCATCAGGGAATTCAAGCATGAATGTTACTTTCAGATTCTTGCCATCGGGAATAAGTGGGTTGTACGCTGCCAACTCTTGGAGGAGGTCTGCTTCGCCACTGATTTTCTCGACACGAATTAGCTCCAGTACCTGGTAACGCATGACCATATAGTCTTCGAAGTGGAGCATTGCATTCGGGCCTAGAGGGACGCGTCGTGTCTTCTTATGCTCCATCATAGCCTGTCGAATCGCCGGGCGTTGTTGGCTGTAGGCCTCAATACTCATTAGGTCGCTGATGCTAAGTTTTTTCATTCGTCTTAATCCTAAATCTAGCGTATTCGTTTTCTATATGCCATATGCATGGCAGAGAAGGTCAAGGGGGTGGATAGCTTTCTGATCGTTATCCAAATTGTTTTCAATGTGCTTGCCGGCAACTGGGCAGTCGCTGCCATAAAAATCAGGAGCCTGTTCTCGAATCTTTTTAACGATAGGGCGGGCAATTTTATTGGCAAATTCGAAGGTCTCTGACTTAACACCGTAGGTGCCATCGTGGCCCGAGCACCGCTCGATATTCTTAACGTTGGTCTCTTCAATAAGCTCGAGAATCTGTTTGGTTTTTGGGCCGATGTTTTGTACGCGCTGGTGGCAGGCCACGTGGTAACTGACGTTGCCTAGGGTGTTCTTGAACTCAATATTGAATTTCCCGGCCTTGTGTAATTTGTGTAGGTATTCGAATGGGTCATAGAACGCTTTTGCTACGGCAAGCACCTTTTCATCTTCGGGAAACATAAGAGGCAGTTCTTGCTTGAACATCAAAACGCAGGAAGGAACCGCTGCCACAATCACGTTGCCAGCTTTCACCATCTCATACAGCGAGGGGATGTTCTTGTCCTTCAGCTGAGTGACTGTCTTTAGGTCGCCCAGTTCTAACTTCGGCATACCGCAGCAATGTTCTCTCGCTGCGAGGTTTACTTTGATATTATTGTGTTCGAGCACCTTGATCACGCTGTCCGCTATCGATGGTTCGTTGTAATTGCAGTAGCAGGTCGTAAACAAAGTTACTTGTTCGCGATCAGTGTTGGTATCTGGGTCAGCCTTCGCCGGGTCGTAGATGTGTGCTGCGAGCCTTTTGCGCGCCGGTTGGTTTGTATATTCAGGGAGCTTGGCATCTTTGTGTATGCCCATTGTCTTGTCGAGTAAGCCGCGCAGAACACCATTTTTATTAGCGCCATTGACAATGGAGTTGATAACGGGCTTCGTCGCCACTTTGCCGATCATGTCGGTGCTGGTGATGACGTTGTCGCGAAATTTGCTTTCCCCTTTCTTAAATGTGACGGCCTTGGCTCGTAGCATTAGGTGAGGGAAGTCGACGTTCCATGCATGAGGCGGAACATAGGGGCACTTTGTGAGATAGCACAAGTCACAGAGATAGCACTGATCGACTACCTTGCTGTAGTCGGCAACATCGATACCATCTACTTCCAGTGTTGGGCTTTCGTCCACTAAATCAAACAGTGTCGGGAACGCGTTGCAAAGACTGACGCAGCGCCGGCAACCGTGACAGATGTCATAGACACGCTCTAGCTCTTTGTTGAGATTGTCTTCATCCCAAAACACGGGATCATTTTGGTTGAGCGGATGTCTGGTGGGCGCGCTCAGACCGCCTTCTCTGCTTTGATCGGACATAAGAAACTCGATTCTGTGAAATTAGTACTTCGAAGTCTGTACTTAAATAACGAAACTCTTATTAATAGTGTAGAGCTTTGATTTGAGCGGCGCGAGCTCGTACGGTGATTTTCAAACCGCTGGCATCAATTTGATGCCAGCAACTCGAGAGGGTGCCGGACTAGTCGTCCAAGGCATCCAATGCTTTCTGAAAACGATTGGCGTGTGAGCGCTCAGCCTTCGCTAGAGTCTCCATCCAGTCGGCAATCTCATCAAAGCCTTCATCGCGGGCATCTTTTGCCATGCCAGGATACATGTCGGTGTACTCATGAGTTTCACCGGCAACGGCTGACTTAAGGTTATCTTCAGTGCCGCCAATAGGCATGCCAGTAGCTGGATCACCAACCTCTTCGAGATACTCAAGATGGCCGTGTGCGTGTCCAGTCTCGCCTTCAGCTGTAGAGCGGAAAAGTGCTGATACATCGTTGTAACCTTCGACGTCAGCCTTCTGGGCGAAATAGAGGTAGCGACGGTTCGCTTGCGATTCGCCTGCGAATGCAGCTTTCAAATTTTCTTCTGTCTTTGAACCTTTCAATGACATGTTGTTTCTCCTAGTGGTTTGCAATTAGCTAATGCGGATCCCGTGTTGCCCTGAAGCTTCTTTATCGATTTGCCAGCAACAAGTCGAGGATCATTTAATCGGGGTTACTCTACGTCAATTCGAATATCAAATCTAATTGATTTTTTTGAGTGCTTTGATCGTTTTTATCGATTATGATTTTGGTCATGAATCCATCGATTAAGCAGCTCAAATACCTCTGTGCAGTAGCTGAACACAGGCACTTCAGTAAGGCCGCAGCGGCCTGTCATGTCACGCAGTCCACCCTAAGTGCAGCGATAGCGGAGCTCGAATCCCAACTCGGTGTAAAGGTCTTCGAGCGCAACAAGAAGACGGTGCTGATTACCTCTCTAGGTGAGAAGCTTTTGGCGCAAGCTCGAATCGTTTTGGGCGACGTTGAGGACTTCGTAGGCATCGCTCGCGCTCATGAGGCACCGCTTGTAGGTGACCTGCGTCTAGGGGTAATTCCAACTATAGGGCCATTTCTACTGCCCGCCATTCTCTCTGACCTTCGCAAGAGTTTTGATAGGCTGAAGCTCTATCTAAAAGAAGAGATGAGCGCCGAACTCGTGCAACAATTACAGCAAGGACAACTGGACCTAATCATCCTAGCATTTCCCTTTCCACTGCCTGATATGGAGACCGTGAGTCTGTTTAAAGACGAATTCTTGCTGTGTCTTCCTCCAGGCCACGAATTAGAGAAGGTGCAACAAGTAAAGCTGCACCAACTGCGTGGGCAGAGCCTACTACTCCTCGAGGAAGGGCACTGCCTTCGCGATCATGCTTTAGAGGCTTGCAAATTAGAGAGCGCTGACACTAATCTTGTCTATCAGGGAACGAGTTTGCATACCCTGGTGCAGATGGTAGCAAATGGCTTAGGCATGACATTATTGCCTGCGATGTCAGTTGATGCCGATGTTCTAGGTGAGACGCATCTACAGCTCAAACATTTCTCCAATGAGAATGTGTCTAGAGAAGTAGGCATGGCCTGGCGCAAGTCAGATCCGCGCAGAGAAGAGTATTTGTTATTGGCGGAGTTTGTTAAAGAGCATCTAGGGCACTCGGCGAAATCTACGAAGAAGGCTAAATGAGGGTATTTGCCGTTTCGGATATCCATGTCGACTATGCCGAAAACCTAGCTTGGATTCTCGATCTGGACTCTAAAGAATACGCAGACGATATCCTAATTCTCGCCGGCGACGTGACGGATAAGATGCCGTTGCTAGAGCAAGTCTTCGTCTCGCTAGCAGCAAGTTTTAAGGGGGTATTGTTTGTGCCGGGTAATCATGAGCTTTGGGTACGCGAAGATGATTTCGACTGTTCTGTGGATAAGTTCGAAGCGGTAATTGAGCTTTGTAAGTCCTGTGGCGTTCATACAGGGGTTTTCGAACTGCCTGATATTAGTTTCGTGCCCCTGTATTCTTGGTACGATTTCTCTTTCGGGGAGCCATGCCGACACCTGCGCAGGGCGTGGCGCGACTTCCGAGCATGCTCATGGCCTGAGCACTTAGCCGAAAGCCAAGATGTTTCGGAGTACTTTCTTAAACTGAATATTCCTAAGTTAAACACTAGGAGCAAGACAGTAATAAGTTTTTCGCACTTCTTGCCAAGAATAGATGTTATGCCTGCTGGAATACCTGAAAAACGAAGAAACGTTTACCCGGTGCTAGGGAGTGAAGCCTTGGGAGTGCAGGTGAGGCAGTTAAGTCCGACGATTCATGTGTATGGGCATAGTCATGTGAATCAAGCTATCGACCTAGATGACATACACTATGTAAACCTGTCTCTTATACACATCTCCGAGCCCACGAGACCGAGGCTGATCT